>Ga0208325_1000014_pt1 | contig 40954 bp, 48 predicted proteins | sample PL_2010_330m_FD_185486 | JGI IMG/M metagenome (GOLD analysis project Ga0208325, IMG submission 185486) | Freshwater microbial communities from Powell Lake, British Columbia, Canada to study Microbial Dark Matter (Phase II) - PL_2010_330m... | ecosystem: Environmental > Aquatic > Freshwater >...
TTACCGTCCTGATCAGGGGTTATTACACGGCACTTCCGGAGCGACGCGGCTTGTGTCGGAAAGCCTGCCTGGACGATCGCCTCCCGGACCGATATCGTGTCGCCTTTCATATAAAATTTGCCGGGATGACCGACATCACCCACGACATAAAAAACCTTGCTTAAATAAGCTACTATCTGCACATCCACTTCCGGGTTTATTATAAACTCTGAAAGGATAAGAGCGATGCGGTCCTTGAGCTCTTTTTTTGTAAGCCCGGTTACAGGGATGTCGCCGACATACCTGTAACCTATCTTACCTTCCGAATTAACAGCATACTTCCCGTTGAATTCCGGATGCCTCCGGACCTCGATAGATACAACGTCATCAGGCCCGAGCGTGTATTTGAGCGATTCCGAAACAACGGCCTGGGGCGAATTGACCGCGGGAAGTTCGTCCAGCACTATATCCACGGATCCGGATGTCTCCCGGATCCCCTGGTGGCTGAGATGACCGGACGTCATGTCATTCGGAGGTAAAGAGGCAAAATTAGACGCAGGCGCTTCGGCGTTAAGGGAGAAAGGAACAGAAAATAACATACAGCCGGAGAGTACCAGTATAATTATTATACTCCTTAGTAAGGGGCCGGAATCTACCTTGTATTCGCTTCCATAGTCATAAGTCCCTTCATAAAATTTTCTGATCTCGTTTAGATCTTCCTGTTCATAGAATCTCCAGCCACGCCAATCTCTTTTTGATTTTTTGATCTTACCGGTCTTTTCCCACCTCATTAACGTCCTGGGCGTGACATTCAAGGCCTTCGCGACATCGCTAATCGTTAATCGTTCTTTCATTTTTCCTTCCCCTCCGTTTCTTCGATCTTATCTTTCCCCTAACCAATACCAACTATGACAAACCATGTCCGGCATATACTGACATATATAGCAATATTCGTGCCATATTTGTCATGCTGGTGATCATCGGCAAAAATCGGAACGTAACTCTTTTAGAATAAAAGTGTTATGGAAGTATAGTATCTTTGTGCGCGACGGTCATGATCTATCCCGTGACGTTTTCAATGTCGAGTATATTGGATAAAGTGTTGTATTTCACATACACCCTCTGGAAATGTATGGGGGGGAACTAAATAAAAAGTTGGTTTTTTCAGCCTTAACGCCTATAATACGAAAGAACGATAATATTTTTCCGAGTGGCAAAATGGCTCATAAACAAGAACAAAACATCAGATTCCTTCAAAAATTCGCGCTTACAACGCAAATGAGGCATTCCCTTCAGCTTTTGGGTATGTCAGCAACGGACCTGAACGAATATATTGATACTGTCCTCTCAACCAATCCCCTGCTAGAAAAACAGACAGAGGAAAAACCGTATAAAACTGATCTGACCCCCATCAGGAAAAGCTCGGCGCTGCATACATCCAGCGAAAATATCGACATTGAGCAGGAAGTTACTTCCCGGCAGGACCTTTTTTTTCAGATAAGAACGCTCGGACTTAAAAAGAAAGACCTTGAGATAGCCGAATATCTTGTTTATGAGATGAATGAAGACGGCTATATTAAGGTAGCGGCTGAAGAAGCGGCCGGGGACCTTTGTGTTGATATAGAAAATATAGAAAAGGTGATCGATGTGATCCAGCAATTGGACCCACCCGGCATAGGGGCACGGGATATCAGGGAGTGCCTGCTGATCCAGCTTGAAAGGCAGGAAAAAAAAGACTCGCTGGCATACAGGATAGTCAGTGAATTTCTCAGTGACCTGGCGATAAATGACACCATAAGCATCTCAAGGGCGCTGCGGATAGACAAAAAACAAATACTGGAAGCCACGAGTGATATAAAGTCGCTTAATCCGCGGCCCGGGAGCACTTTGATGGGTGGAAAGACTGATCCGGTGATCCCCGACCTTGTAGCTACGGTGAAAAATAAAAAGATCCGGCTCGAAATAAACCGGAGGGTTATACCTTCTCTCAGGCTTTATAACCCGTACCTCAAGGAGCTTGACATTGTTAAAGACCCGAAAGCCAAGGAGTTCCTGAAAAAAAACACCAAAGCGGCAAATCAGCTTCTCGATAACATTAAACGTCGTGAAGAAACCATGTGCCGCATCGCCTATTATATGCTTGATTTCCGGCAGGACAATATAGAACAGAACAAACCGCAGGTTAAGATATTGACGATACAGGACCTGTCAAAGGCCCTTAATATGCATGCTTCTACGGTCAGCAGAACCCTTTCAAATAAATATATAGAAGTAAACGATAAGGTCATCCCCTTAAAAAACCTTCTCGCCCACGGCCTGAAGAACAAGAACGGCATGCGGACATCTAAAACATATATAAAGGACATGATCCTCAAGCTCGTTAAGAATGAAAATAAAGCGCGGCCGCTGAGTGACACTTCGATCACGGCAGAGTTGAACAATGAGGGGATACTCATAAAGAGGCGTACTGTAGCCAAATACCGGGAATCGCTCCGTATCCTGCCGACTTATCTCAGGAAGGATATCAATTCTTCAAAAAGTGCCTGACCATGGATGGAAAAAGCTCCTCCCCCGGGGTCTAAAATACTTACGCGCCCCCTGTTTTTCGCTTGAGTTTATTAGCTGTATCCATGGACCTCTTATTTACGTAATCTCCGCCTTCTATGCGGATTATCTTGGCGTTCACAATAGCGTCGGAGATCTTTTTCCGCGCTCCCCTGACGATCCTGCTGAACGACTGCTGTGATATCTGCATCAACTCAGCGGCCTTCTTTTGCGCCATGCCCTCGTAATCCGCTAAACGTATGGCCTCGTATTCCTCTATCGTGACTATTGTTTCCTCGGGTCTGCCAGGACGTCCCCTCGGGCTGAAATGTTCAATACGCGGCTCTTTCTGGACCACCTTCTTTTTCCTTGGCCTGCCCCTTGCCCTCATGCCCGCTACCATACCCCTCCCTTTGATATATTGGTATATGCCAATTCTTAATGTGAGGTTATTTTGAGTAAAAGCCCACATTAAATGCCGGGTATACACCCGTAAATCAATCTTATCCCCTTTCGCGAAAAAGTCAAGGTTTTTTGGGAGGGTTATCTTTTGAGGTGGGCGTAAAAGGTCTTCCAGGGGAATTTTTTGCCGGGGCATTCGGTTCTTGCGCCTTTGACCTGGCCGTGTCCTAATATGCGTTGTCTCGGAATGTGGTAATAATCCTGCAGCTGTTTTGTCAGGTACACAAGGGACCTCATCTGGCGGGGAGATACCTTATCTTCTGAAAAATTGCCGACCAGACATATTCCGATCGCTTTCTCGTTCATGTCGTTGGCTTTACAATGCGCGCCATTTCGCTGTTTTATCCACCGCGGCGTGGTCTCTATCTGCCCGTCATCCTTACCACAGGTTCCATTATCTATGACAAAATGATACCCGACTCCTGCCCACCCCCGTCTCAAATGAGCCTTATTGAAAAATTCACTGTTTCCCTCATCCGTCGCGCTATGGTGGACTATTATATATTTCCATTTCCGGCTGGGATAAAGTGTGATTATCTCTTTTCTTGAAGCGGCATCAGGAACATATAGCTTCTGTCCTATCTCCAGTTCCCTCACATCCCTGATCCTGTTCGCCCGCTTTATAGTCTCGATATCTACTTCGTACATCTGGCTTATCCGCCAGAGCGTCTCCCCGGGCGCCACAACATGATACAGATCCTGCCTTATCAGACCGGGCACGCCAAGAGGCTCGGAGCAAATATCCACACCGCCGACATCGCCACTTGGCCTGACCTCCGGATAGTTTATCGAGCATGATGTCAAAAACATCAAAATGACCAGGAGTGATACGATCCTTAGATCCGAAAATAAACGGGGTTTTCTGTGTTTCATGGAATTATATTTCAGGTTTGTCCGCTAAAAATTTGTATTAAGTATACTTGAGTTATAGAAAAATACAACAATTTTTTTTAAGAGAAAATAGGGACAGCGACCTATTTTCCCTGAGGGTGACCTACTATGGGTAGTTTGAAAAATAGGGAAAATAGGTCGCTGTCCCTATTTTCCTTACTCGACGGGCCTTATGCGGACATTGATGAGACCTTCATCCAGATCGGCGATTCTCTGAAACGCGGCCTTCGCGAGGTCAATAACTCTTCCCTGCCGGCATAGCCGCTTAGCCGGTCCCCTGTCATTTACTCTTACCATGACCTTCTTTCCATTCTGAAGATTTGTCACCTCTAATATCGTATCAAACGGAACATGCCATATGGCGCATGTCAATTCATCATCGTTAAAAACTTCCATATTCGCGGTTGTCGTTCTTATGCCCGGAGAAAACTCCGCGTACCATGAAGCCATCCCCTCTACGCAACAAAAGTCAACTGTGCCGGAACTTGTTTCTGTGGTAACCTCGGAAAAAATGATTACAAAAATAAAAATGGTGAGAAATTTGAACGGAACGTTGGAAAATATTTTCATAGCCGCGCCGCCTTGTGAAAAATGTTCTAATAAAAAATAAAAAGGTTGAATTATTCAATGTTTAGTGTATCTTACTTTCTTTACTTTAAAAATATCATAAGTAAATTAGAAAGGCAACTTTTGGGCAAAAGAATATTAACTTACTTTTTGTTTGTTATTTGCGGCGTTCGATGGCTTTTGATATAAGGAGGCCGACTTCGTAGAGAAGGACCATTGGAATGGCAAACATGAGCATATTAAGGACATCCTGGGTGGGGGTTATGACAGCGGCGAATATCATTATGATAAGCACTGCAAAGTGTCTTTTCTCCCTCAAGACGCGTGTTTTGATAATACCCGCGTCGGTCAGGAGGGCCATGACAACAGGGATCTCAAATACGATCCCCCCTACCATGATCAACGCGCCGAAAAAAGAAACATATTTGCCCAGAGTGATCCGGGGGATGGCTACATCTTGCCCGAAATTTATCAGGAATTTAAGCGCGGCGGGGATGGCCACATAATAGGAAAAGGTTATACCTGTCATAAAAAGCGCCAGGGCAAAAATGAACCATATGACTATTCTGCCCCTTATTTCTTTTAAAATAGCGGGTGAGATAAATGCCCAGGCGTGATAGAGTATTACGGGGAAACCGATGATGAACCCGGTCAGTAATGAGATCTTCAGATAAGACACGAACGCTTCGGTTGGGCCTATGTATATCAGATCCGGGACAAGGGTCCTGATGGGACGCTTAACGATGGCAAGGATCTTATCGCCCTGCATGAAGGCGAAAATGCTGATAATGACGAGCACTACCAGTGAAACAAGTATTCTTCTGCGGAGCTCCTCCAGATGCGTGACAACATCAAGCTTCTTAAGTTCTTCCTGATAAAAAGCGCTCATCCCTTTTTCTCGTCGCTCTTTTCCCCCTTCTCGTCCTTCTTCTCTGAAAAATCCTGCATCCCCTTCTTGAACTCGCTTAGAGACTTCCCTAACGCCCTTCCTATCTCCGGCAGCTTTGCCGCCCCGAAGATGAGCAGCGCTATGACCAGTATCAACAGTATTTCAGGCAGTCCGAGGCCAAACATTCATCCAGCTCCTTTCCCACTTAGCGTTAGCCGTGTTAATCCTGCAAAGTAAAAGAAAGTTCCTTATAATATTCCATCAACTTTCCATATGTCTCAACCGTCATCCTTGTGCACAAGATGGTCGCTGCTATCACGATAACTGAAATCCCTATTTTTATATATGCTTTCGTCCTGGGACGGAACCATAAAGGGATAAGCCCAAGCGGGCCGAAACAAAGTATGGCGACTACTATCGTCCATGGCTTATAATACCACTTTTCTGCATGTTCCGGAATATTTTCCATTATGGGGCCGTCAACGGTCATTCTGATCTTTTCTCCGTGGTCTTTTTTCTCTCTTCTCTTCGAATGATCGTTCAAACCTTGCGTCCGTGGGAGGGATATACGGCAGCCCATCCTCGACTGAGCGGAAGACGTCCTCTGTTCCTATACATTCATGGTCGTCATCAAATAACTCGTCCTCATGTTCGTAATCACTGTCATCCCCGGGGAGGTCATTGTGCAGCCCCTTCAATATGATCAGCCCATCAACAATATCATCTATGCCCGCAACATCCCGGATCGTGCGCATGATAAGATCCCTTTCCCTCTCGGAATCGACTTCTCCTCTCAAAACGACCCTGGCCCCTTTCTTTATCTTTACTTCAAAAAGGTCAGGATCCACACCCGTCTCCTTGAGGCTTTGCACTATAAGTTCCTTTAATTCCTTATTTGACAACCCTTCGATCTTGGCCATGACATCCTCCGAACACACAGTATTTACCCTATATTTTAAGTATACCACATGTCCGAAAAAATGCTAATTCATCAGTGAAAGTGGGGGGTTTGGACGCGGGGCCTACTCGCCGATGACTTTCACGAGGACCCTTTTCCTGCGTCCGCCGTCAAATTCGCCATAAAATATCTGTTCCCACGGGCCGAAATCCAGCCTGCCGCCTGTAACGGCTACAACCACTTCCCGCCCCATGATCTGCCTCTTCAGATGGGCATCACCATTGTCCTCGCCATTGTTATGGCGGTAATGATCCACTGGTTCATGCGGCGCCAGTTCTTCCAGCCAGTCATCATAATCCTGTAAAAGTCCGGACTCATCATCATTGATGTAAACACTGGCGGTAATGTGCATGGCGTTCACCAGGCACATTCCTTCTTTTACGCCGCTTTTCTTGACGACCTCTGCTACTTTTGGCGTGATATTGATATAATCCCGCCGGTGCGGGGTCTTGAACCAGAGATATTCGGTACAGGATCTCATCTTTTACCTCCATGTAGTAGAAAAACAGGTAAAATAGGTGTCTGTCCCTATTTTTCAAAATCTGATATTTACTCCGCCGGTGGCCTTGATCTCCTTACCCAGCCGGCCAAGGGCGCAGAAAAGCTCCGCGTCATCACTGAACGCCTTTTCGAACTCGACGCTGACGCCGAGATCTTTTCCTTTTTTATCCGTAAGATAAAAACTTAATTCGCCGCTGTCCCCCATAAGTTTAGACACCCCGAACTCTATTTTTTTCCGATCCCCGCTGGAATAGGTCACCTCATAGCTGACCTTGAGATCTTTATCAAGCCGCCAGTTGCCGTAAATGGTAACTATTCTCCGGACCTCGCGGAAGACTCTTCCTTTTGAATATATTATCCCGACAATATATTTTAATTCCCGGCTGCGGCCCGATAACTTTTTGGATTGAAGGGTGGCCTTAAATTCAAAGCTCGAATCCGAAGAACGCTCCACCTTATATTTGATCCGGGCTCTTTCCACGTCCCACTGGCCCCTGAAAACAAGTATCTTTTCTTCCCGTTCCTTGGTCTTCAGCCGTGTTTTTCTGTATTTATAAACGACCTCGTTGCTTCGATTGACGTTCCAGGCCCCCTGGAACGTGAGGGTATCGTACCTTCCCTCCCCTTTCGCTGCCTCAAACGTTAGCCTGTTATTCCTGTCAGCCGCCCATTTTCCTTTAAGGCTTATGTTGCCGGACCGGACCCCCAGGACATTTTCATGTTCTCTTATCCTGAAGGCCAGAAGCCCGCTCTTCACTTTTTCTATGTCGCCGCGGAAGATCAATGTCTTGCCTGCCAGGGGGTTATGTGAACCCAGGATATGGAATTTCAGATCATGTTCCGGCGTCAAAGACCAGACGCCGTCGGTTATAAGTTTACGCGCTCCCTTGATGTCATCGGAATAGTTGTAGATGACGAGCCTGTTCCCGGAGTCTGTTTTTATACGGCTGGTAAAGAGTTTCATATGACAAGCGCCTCTTCCTTATTGGGCGCCGTTACGTAAACAACGCGTAGATCATCCATCGGCCTTTCTCCTTTTATTGAACTCGTATAATACTACGGCCGCGGCCGCGGTGACGTTCAGGGATTCGACATTGCCGGAAACGGGTATGTGAAAGAAGTGATCCGCCCTTCCGCAGACCTCGTCCGATATCCCCTGCCCCTCGCTCCCGAAAGCGACAATACAGAGCGGCGGGAGCTGTTTCAGCTTTCTGATGTCCGTATCCTTCCCTCCCATAGCCTGACTCGCGAATATGCGGTACCCTTTTTTCTTAAGCTGATCGAGTTCGTTGTATGAACAAACAGACACCGGGATATCAATGACCATGCCGCTGGACGAACGCACAACTCTGGGATTATAGACATCAACCGAGTCTCCGGTAAGGATAAGGTGATCCACTCCGAACGCGACCGAAGTCCTGACTATTGCGCCAAGGTTCCCCGGATCCTGTATGCCGTCGCACAGCACAATAAAGGCACTATCGGCATCGAGCGAAAAACGCCTTGCACCCTCATTCTTCTTTACCATGGCCAGTATTCCTTCGGGATGTCTCAACGAAGACACTTGCTCGAAATCCGGGACTCCCGCGTAGTAAACGGGGACGGACCTTTTTTCAAAATGCAGAAGCATGCTTCTGTTGTCAGGATCTTCGGCGAAAACGCGGGATACAAACACCTCATTGATCTCATTGCCTTTAGCGGCCATGTCCCTGACGATCTTCAGCCCTTCGGCCACAAAAAGGCCGTCCGCGTCACGCGCTTCCCTGCTCTTCAACAATTTCCGGATATGCTTCAGCTGCGCTTTGGTCGTTTTTTTCATCATCTCTCGAACCTGGTCAATCTTTCCCACCAGGTGCTTGAATCCCAGAACTTCATGCTTTTCCATAATTTTTGCGCACTTTTTGTGAGCAGGTGTTCGGGAGCTTTCTTGAAGAATTTCTCCGCGTTCCTGAACCCGAGATCGCTGTACTCTTTGGCCTGGACAAGACATTCCAGTATATCCGCGTCGCGGGCCACAACGGCTTCCGGCGTCTTCTGGAAATCGTACTCTTCTCTGGCCCTTCCCAGTTCTTCACGCATATATCCTTCGAGCGGTTCTATCTGTTCCGTGTAAACAGTCTTTTCCGCATCCCGCGCGTTCAAATACCTGTTAGCCACCTTGTGTGAATCGTTTATCCGGGCCTCCGGCAGATCGCCGAAAAGCGTCATTAACATGACTTTGTAGGGTTCAGCTCTTTCCATCTTGGCCAGCACGTACCCGATGACAGCGCAGCGAAAACTGTGCTCGGCAACACTTTCCTCATGCGCGACACCGGCCATCCACCATCCGCTCCTTTTTATCCTCTTCAGTATGCCCGCTTCAGCTATAAAATCCAGAACATTCCCGTCTTTCATGAATCATCTCCTATTCTTTTCATTTCGTCCGTTTCCGACGGTTTATTTCATAACAGAATAATGATGCCGCTACCGCGACATTATAGGAAAGCCGCGCCCCGGACATTGGCAACGATAATCCAGCGTCAAGCTGCTTCTTAAGCCCGGGCCGTATACCTTTGCCCTCGGAACCGATGACCACGGCAAGGGGGAATTTCAGGTCGCGCTTAAGGATATCCTCCCCGCCTTCCGCGACCGCCCCTGCTATCCAGAAACCTTCTTCTATTGCCATGGTAACACCACGGACAGTGTTCACGACTTTGGAGATGGGAAGATAATTCTCTCCCCCGCACGCGACACGCAACACTGTTTCATTGACATGGCAGGACCCGTGCTCCGGTAATACCAGAGAAAAACCGCCAAGGCAGGCCAGGTTGCGTATTATGGAACCGAGATTCTGCGGATCGGTAACCCTGTCGAGAAAAACAGGAACACGTCCCTTTTCCCGCGCCTCTTTCAGCAACCCGGAGAATGGAGTATACCTGTAGTCCTCTACCTCGGCCAGCACTCCCTGCGCGTTCACATCTCCGCACAATTTGGAAAATCCGGCCTTATCCACTGAATCGAAAGTCAACCCCTGTCGTCGCGCTTCCTTGACCAGTCCTGAAAGGTCTGTCTTCTGCTGGAGGTAAAGTTCCTTTATTGATCCCGGATTGGCTTTGATCCTCTCTAATACCGGATTCCTGCCGTATAGCCTCATCTCTGTCTTTCCACTATCTCTGGTACGATCCTGTCAGCCGTGCGGTGCCAAGCTCGTGCTCTTCTATGGCTTCGAGCACGGATGCTTTATCAAGACCGGGGCCAAGCTTAGGCACACCATCAAGGGCGTACAAAGTGATAACATACCTGTGCGCGGAGCCCGGAGGCGGACAAGGACCGCCATACCCTATTCGCCTAAAGTCATTAACGCCCTGTTTAACGCCATCGGGCAGGATGTCTTCTGCCGGAACGCCTTCAGCCAGGGTGGTCACATCCCCGGGGATATCGTATATCACCCAGTGGACCCAGATCCCCATAGGAGCGTCAATGTCATCCATTATAATGACAAAACTTTCGGTCCCCTCCGGCACATCGCTCCACTGCAAAGGCGGAGAGATATCCTCTCCCGCGCCAGTATAACGCTCCGGTATATCACCCCCGTCACTGTAAGCTGAACTCGTCAATTCCAGGGCAAAAGCAGCGCTCGTGAAGATACACCCCACTCCGATCAAAGCTAATATCATTATATATTTTACGGCACATGAAACAAATCTCATCCCTGCCTCCCGTTCTGCGGGGCTCGACAAATCGAGCCCCTGCATTCGTTCGCACATCGCGTTCGATAAATCGAGCCCCTACAGGGCACAAAACAACAAAATACCGAAAAGCATCGGTATGGTCCCGACTAAATTGAATTTTGTCGGCGATTTAGCAAGCATTATTTCCGCGATCTCAAAGATCTTGTCCTTTTTCATGACAAAAATAAGGACGCCCCCGATCAACGCGAGCAGGCCGATAATAAAAACGACCCATACTATCCGGCTCTCAAAAGAAACGGTCATAAGTATGAGGCCCACAATGATCCTTATGACGCCAACGGCGTAAATCCTGGAACCTTCCTTCATGTAGTCCATTATTCTTTTTATGAACTCTGACCGCAACATCATAACAGAACCGGCCACAATGAGCACCACTGCTATAATTTTAGCTAAAAGGTACATGATGTCTCCCTTCCTTTTCCCGGACCGTTACTCCGGATTTCTCTTTTTTAACAGCTCTTTTATGGCTCCCATCACTTTTTGCGTGTCACTTTGCTCCCCGCCCTCCCCTTCTTCCGGTCCGGCGGCTTTTTCAATGAATTCGGACACTTTATCAACCACCATGTTCTGGATAGCCTGTTTAACGACCGGTCCGGGATAAAACTCCGGATCTTCCATGTTTCCTTTTATCTTGAAGTCAAAGGTTATCTCACCGGGTGAAGTCTGCAAATATTTAATAATGTCGGGGATGGAACCTCCCCAGAACTGCGCGGCAAAGCTGCTTTCTTTAACCCTGAATTTCAGATCTTTCAGACTCAATGTGTTCATCGAACCGATGTTCCCGTTATCAAAGTCAAAAACAAGGGTCCCCGAACATCTTCCCCCGTCCACCAGGATAGGCGAATATTTATCGTAATACGGTTTGAAAAGGGTTATATCCACGCCGCTGACCTCGAACCTGTTTGACATTGTCAGTTCCCGGGCCCCGGGATCAAGGGAGATCCTCCACCTTATTTCCTGAGACATGTCCCCATCAAGATACCCTGTCCCCTCACTCGCTACGGATCTAACAGCGGTGTAATCCTCATTCAGTCTTATAACCAGATCCCCGTTTATATCATCAAACGTCAACATATAGGGACGTGACAACTTGTAATTGTCAATAAAGACGACTTTTCCGTCCTTGATGTTGACCGTAGCGGTCAATTTGATCCACCTTGATACGTCAAATTTATCCTCTTTGCCGTTTTTACCTTTTTTCTTTTCCCCTTTCTTTGCCTGGCCGGATCCCATGACATTTCCCATCTCGGTCGCGTTGATACGGCCGTTTGAAAGGCGTTCGATATTGATCACGGCTTTATCCGTTATAATATCCGTGACCTCGATGCCATCCAGTATGTTCTTCCCCTTCATCCTGAAACCGCAGTTAATACTGTCTATACGCGCAAGATATTTATTCTTATACCCTTTGGGGTTTTTTATTCCCAGATCCTTCACCCGCATAATCTCGCTCTTAAAGTCAAATGTGATGCTGTCAATGTTGAGATACGGCGGAAGGTTCTTCTTGATAATGGTTTCGGCAGAGTATTGAAATATGTTATACCGGAAAACATAAATTACCCCTATTCCCACTGCCAGAAGAACAATAAACGTGATCGCGAGTTTTTTCACTTCTCATCCCCCATTGTTAAAGTCTTCATTTATTAACTACCTCCAGATACCCTCGATAATGCTTCCGCACTTGCGGCACTTTCCTTCTTCCGTAAGATCCGCGCTCTTGCGGGCAGAAAAGCCGTCTCTTTCAATAAGTGAGGCCCCGCATCCCGGGCACAAGGTATCGCCGCCTTCCTGATACACATTGCCGAGATACACGTATTTAAGCCCCTCTTCTTTACCTATAGTCATAGCCTTTTCCATGGTCCCCAGCGGTGTGGGGCCGGGGCTTGTATATTTATAATCGGGATGATAACGGCTTATGTGCCAGGGGATCTCGTTTCCCGTTTTTGCCAGGAATCCCGCTATGTTCCTCAATTCTTCCTCTGAATCGTTCTGCCCGGGGATTATCAATGTTGTCGCCTCCACCCATATCCCGGCTTTTTTCATGTTCTGTATGGAATCAAGGACCGGCTGCAAGGACCCTTTGCAGACCTCCCGGTAAAATTCGTCGTTAAAGGACTTCAGGTCCACGTTAGCGGCGTCAAGATAGGGCCTGATCGTCTCTATGGCTTCTTTCGTCATGTACCCGTTTGTCACAAAATTGTTATAGAGTCCGTTCTCCTTCGCGAGCTTCGCGGTATCGTAAGCGTATTCAAAGAATATCGTGGGTTCGGTATAAGTATATGAAATGCTACGGCAGTTGTTTTGCCTCGCTTGCCGAACGACCTCTTCGGGAGTGATCCTGGCGCTCTCAACGCCGCCGTCCTTTTGTGACTTCTGCGAGATGGTCCAGTTCTGGCAATAAGGGCACTGGAAATTGCATCCTATGGTCGCGATGGAAAATGCGGAAGAACCCGGCAGAAAGTGGTAAAGAGGTTTCTTTTCGATGGGGTCAATGTGACCCGCTATTACCTCGCCATAAGCGTACGTGAAAAGTTCCCCTTTAATATTCTGTCTCATGCCGCAAAAGCCGTAATCCCCTTCCGTGATCCTGCAATGATGCGAACACAGGTAACAGTGAACCGCATTATTGTCAATGGCTTCCCACAGCATGGCCTTATGGCGCATATGCCCCCCGATTAATAGAGAAAAATAGGGACAGCGACCTATTTTTCCTGTTTTTCAAATTACCCATGGACAGGCTTCCCGAAAACAGACCTGCAGGCATCAACCGCTGTTTCTGAAAAAGTGGGATGAGCGTGAACCGTTCTTCCTATATCATCGACTGTGAGGCTCATTCTCTTTGCCAGCGCGAATTCATGGATAAGTTCATCCGCCTCATATCCCACGATATGCGCCCCGAGGAGCTTGCGCGTCTCCGCCTGGGCCAGGACCTTAATAAAACCCTCGGTCCGGGAATTGGCCACTGCCCGGCCGTTTGACTTGAAAAACTGTTTGCCCGCCTTATACGCGACACCACCGGACTTCAGCTGTTCCTCGTTCGCTCCCACGCTCGCGGCCCTGATATTGGAATATACGGCGTTGGGGATGCACCCGTAATCCACCGGGTATGCCTCTTTGCCGGCTGCTGATACCGCGGCCACTTCTCCTTCAGCATAAGCCACGTGCGCAAGCATCGGAGAGTTCACAACGTCCCCGGCCGCGTATATATTCTCCACACTCGTCCGCATCCGTGTATCCACCCTGATAAATCCTTTTTCATCCATATCCATGCCGAGCTTATCGATCCCGATGCCGGAAACCGCTGGAACACGGCCCGTGGCGATCAGGACCTTTTCATATGTCCCGTCTTTTCTGTTGTCCTGAAAATTGATGACCACTTCTGCCGCGCCATTTCCAGTGCTGACTTTCTCAACAATGCTGCCGGTAAGGACCTCTATGCCGTTCTGTTTCGAGATCGACTTCATACGCTTCCCCACCTCTTTGTCCTCCAGAGGAAGCACTGTCTGTCCCATCTCGACCAGGGTTGTTTTCGATCCAAGGATATTAAAAAAACTCGCGAACTCAATGCCTATGGCTCCTGCTCCGACTATCAGAATATTCTCCGGAATATTATCAAGCCTTATGGCTTCGGAACTTGTTATGACGATCTTTCCGTCAACCGGGACCCCGGGCAAGACCTTCGGTCCGGATCCTGTGGATATCAGGAACTTCTTCGCCTTTACCAGGACCTGTTCACCGCCGACCCCTGTTATTGACACGGTTTCCCTGTCCACAAAACAGCCTGTCCCGTATATGATCTCGATCCCGTTCTTGCTGAACAGAAAAGAAAGCCCTTTACAAAGCTGCTCTCTTGCTTCACGGCTTTTCGCGACCATCCTGGACATATCTATACTGCCCGGCTCACACTTCAGTCCGCAAATATCCCAATTCTTCCTGACAGTATCTATGATTTCAGCGCTGTGGAACAATGACTTGGCGGGAATACACCCCTCATTGAGACATACCCCACCGAACATCTCCGGGTCTTTTTCAACTACCGCGACCTTTAATCCTGATTGAGCCGCCCGTATGGCCGAAACATACCCTGCCGGGCCGCTCCCCAGTATCAGATAATCATACTGTTTATCCACGCCTGCTCTTCCTCCTCTTACTGCCTTTTGCCGCGGCTTTTCCCTTTTTTCTTTTATGTTTTATCTTTTTCCTTGCCATTATGAACAGCACGTCGGAAAGGCAGTTCAGGTAAGAAAGGATGTGCCGGTTCTTCTCTCTCTCCTTCCGGAAGAGCTCCACAACGCTGCGTTCGGCCCTCCTGGTCACGGTTCTCGCTATATTTATAAAAGCGGTCAGTTCGCTGTCACCCGGCAGATAAAAATGGCTTTTAACGTCTGTCTTTGTTTCAAATTCGTAGATCAGTCCCTCGATCCAGTCAGTATCCATGCTGCTGAGCAAAGGACCGGACTTTTTCTTTTTTTCAGAACCCACTGCTATCTCAGAGGCGATAACATGGATGGTCCGCTGTATCTTTTCGATCATCTCCCTGTCCTTACGGCCCTTCATCTTGACCTTTACAAGACCGAGAAATGAATTAAGTTCATCCAGGTCACCCATGGCTCGCGTGTCCGGACTGTCCTTGCTTATCCTCTTCTGGAACAATAGATCAGTAAATCCCGTATCCCCTTTTCCCGTTCTTATTCCCATGATCAACCTCCGATAAATTCAGTTTACAGCCAAACGTCCCAAAAAACCAGCCTATATTTCGCGCAGGACCTCCTGGCCGCGCTGGAATATATCTTCCATCTCGGACCGGGTCACACACAAAGGCAGAAAAAGATAAATAATATTGCCCAAAGGCCGCAGAAGCAACTTTTTTGAAAGCCCGCGCCTGTAGATCTCCAGTCCGATCCTTTCCTTTATGCTGAAAGGTTCTTTCGTACCCTTGTCCTTAACAAGCTCGATCGCGCCCACAACACCGATACAGCGGGTGTCCCCGACCGCGGGAAGAGCTGATACGCTCTCCAGAAAAGACTTAAGCATATCGTTTATCTCAGCCGCTCTCTCCAGTGAATTTTCTTTTTCAAACAGATCAATGCTGCTTAATGCTGCGGCACAGGCTATGGGATTTGCCGTATAGGTGTGTCCATGATAAAACGTTTTCAATTCCTCATGTTCCGCGTAAAAGGCCTTGTAAACCGCCTCTGTGGTCAGTGTCACTCCCATCGGCAGATACCCGGAGGTAATGCCCTTGGAAAGGCACATAAAGTCGGGCTGGATCCCGGCATGCTCACAGGCGAACATCTTTCCCGTTCTGCCAAAACCGGTGGCCACTTCATCGAGTATCAGATGAACATCGTACCTGCGCGAAAGCTCCCACACGCCTTTCAGATATTCTACGGGGTAAACTATCATTCCTCCGGCGCCAAGAAGAAGTGGTTCTAATACAATGGCCGCGATCTCTTCCGCCTTATCCCTGAGTATCTCCTCCATTTTTTCCAGACATTCTATCGAACAGTCCCCCCTTTCCTTTGAGACCGGACAACGGTAACAATACGGGGTCGGGGCTTTGTACCCCTTAAAGAAAAGCGGTTCAAAGGTCTTGTTGAAGAGATCAACACCGCTGACGCTCATGGCGCCGACAGTATCCCCGTGATATGACATATCAAGGGAAAGGAATCTCTCTTTTCTCTTTTTTCCTGTATTTTTCCAGTACTGGAAAGACATCTTAAGCGCCACCTCGACCGCGGTTGAGCCGTTATCTGAAAAGAACGCCTTTGTAAGGTCCGACGGGGTTATCTCCACCAGCTTTTCCGAAAGCTTTACTGCCGGGGCATGGGTAAACCCGGCGAACAGCACGTGTTCGAGAGAATCCAGCTGCTCCTTTATAGCGCCGATAATAGCCGGGTGCCCGTGGCCGTGCACATTGCACCACCAGCTGGAAATGGTGTCATAGTAATAATTGCCGTCATAATCATACAGCTTGACCCCTTTCGCTTCCTTGACGGGTATAGGCGGCATGTTCTCGCAATCCTTCATCTGGGTATAAGGATGCCACACGAATTCCATGTCTTTTTTTATTAATTCAGTTTTTTCCATCCTTATCCCTTTTTCTCAGTTTATCAAGTATTATCCGGCCGGCCGGGGCGAACATACGGTAAAGGTCATCGTGGTCTTCGCTGTAAGGCAAGCTGCAAAGGACCTCCTCCCCGGTAAGTTCGCTTACTATAACGGGGTTGTCCTTTAGCACGGCTTCGTTTTCCCGCTTTGAGACCTGGTTGAACACGATCCCCAGTATACTGATATCTCTCTTCTTCAAGGCTTCAACTGTCAATATTGTCTGGTTTATGGCTCCCAGTCTGTTTTCCGCGACTACCACTGCCGGGAGCCCGGTCTTCTTCCAGATATCCACTACTGTTTTTTCATGGTCGATCGGGACCATCAGGCCTCCGGTCCCTTCAACTATGACGGCGTCGAACCTGTCTTCCAGGACACGAAAGGATCCCAGTATTTTCTCAACATCTATGGTCTTTTGTTCGAGCCGGGCTGAAAGGTGCGGCGATGATGGAAAATTGAGAACGTATGGCGCCATGTGCCGGAGATGATCTTCAAATTCCCTTTTTGTTTTTCCCATAAGATTCAGATGCGAGGCAATATCTTCAGAAGATCCGCTCGAGCCCGTCTGTATCCATTTTTGCGGCACGGGTCTGACCCCTCTTTCAGAAAAAAACCGGCCTAAAAGCCCTGTGACCAGAGTTTTGCCTACCCCGGTATCTGTCCCGGTCACAAAAACGGATTTTTTATGCATATAAGCCCTTTGTTTTTAAAGCCTTACAAAAATAAATATGGTGGGTTGCCGATATGCCTCCGAACTTCCCGATGTAGATCTCCTCCAGGCGCTTTATCATGCCCTTGCCAAGATATATATCTCCGGCCAGGCCGTAACCCCGGGCCCCGCTGCGCTTTATATCCTGCAGGAACTCCAGAAGAGACGGAAAGTTCACATTGAAGCTTTCTTCTTGAATGTCAAAATTGTCAAAATGTCTTCCCACTGAATTTTTCAGGATATTATCCGAAAGAAAGCCGGCTGAACTCAGCCACCGGTCCTTCCCGAAGAATTCTCTAAGAACCGCCTCAAATTCCACAAAAGTCTCCGGCCCATAGATGGAAAAGCACAACACACCGTTATCCGAAAGTGATCGGGCAAGGCGGCTGAAAGTCCCGTCCGGATGCTCCAGCCATTGAAGGCTCGCGTTGGACGTAATAAGGTCGAACTTCTGGTCCAGTTCAAGATGTTCCGCGTCCGCCACCACAAAACATGGAGGCCTGTCTTTCAGCCTCTTTCTTGCCTTCTCCACCATCTCCAGGGAAATATCAACAGCGGTTATCCGCGCGTTCTCATATTCTTCACACAGTAACCGCGTATATGTCCCGGTGCCGCAACCTATCTCAAGTATGTTATAAAATTTTTCTCCCAGAATGGAGTCGATGAGCCTTTTTGCGCATTCGGCCTGTATCCCCGAATGCCTGTCATAATAACGGGCGTTTTTTGAAAAATTCCGTTTTATAATATCTTTATGCGACATAACTGTCCGCTAAATATTTGAACGCGGGATGAAGAAAACTCAAATGACCGGTGTTCTCCATATCCATGAAACAGCTTTTTGGGAATTTCTGTCTTAACGAACGGGTTTCTTCCAATGGGATCACCGCGTCTCCTGTCCCGCGCGTAAAAATGACCTTATCTTCATGCTGCATCAATTCATTGACAGGCAATGGATTGCCGCTGAGATGATCAAGCTGTTCTGACAGAACGCCGGCATCCATATTTCTAAGATAGAAATCCGCGAGGCATGAATTATACCAGGTTCTTTCTCCGGCATTATGCCCCCTTAAACATCTGCGGTAAAATCCCTTTAGATAGTTCTCTCTATTTCTCCTCAAATAAGTCTTCATCTTCTCCGTCTGATCTGACGGGTAGTTTTCTTTGATCCCGGCGAATATGGCCCTTTTCACCAGACCGGGATGCCGCGCCAGAAAACCCGCACCCACTACTCCGCCAAAGGACCATCCGATCAGCGTGCATTCACTCCCGTTCAAAGCACGCTCAAGGCTCTCACAAAAATCTTCCAGTCCGAATCTCAAAGGGACCAGGTAGTTATATTCAATATCAAGCCGGTCAAAAACCCGGTGATCAAAGGCCCATCCGGGCAATAAGACCGCCAGGTCCTTCCTGCCCCTGTCTGTATATTTAAATTCCGTGCGGTTCATTATTCCTCGAAAAAATAGGGACAGATACCTATTTACAGATGTCCGATATATCCTCAACTAACCTGTCCAACAAGTCCCGCGTGTGGTTATACGTGACAGATATCCTCAGGCGCGAAGTGCCTTTCGGAACTGTAGGAGGCCTTACGGGCGTTACCCAGTATCCTCTTTCCTTAAGCTGTTCGCTCATACGGACCGTCTCTTGATCTTTTCCTATGATCATTGACACGATCTGCGACTCGCCTTTTACTTCAAATCCTTTCTTTCTCAGGCTGTCCCTGAAATACAACGCATTCGACAGGAGCGTCTCCCTGCGATGAGCTTCTTTTTCAACCACGTCAAGAGCGGCAATATTGGCACTTATTACAGAAACCGGCAACGCGGTTGAATATATAAAACTCCGGCATGTGTTCACCAGGTATTCTTTCATGTTTTCCGAAGTCGCCACATACGCGCCGAAACTGCCCAAGGCCTTGCTGAACGTGCCCATTACAATATCACAAAGATCCGTGACTCCTTTTTCCTCAAGGATACCCCCGCCGCTCTCGCCAAAGACACCCGTGGCATGGGCTTCATCGGCCATGAGCAAAGAGTCATGTTTGCGTTTAAGCCCGGCGATCTCTTCAACCGGCGCTATGTCCCCGTCCATACTGAACACTGTCTCGGTTATTACAAGAGACCTCCTGTGCTTCCCTCTCTCCTTTGATAAAAGTTCTTTAAGATGCGCTGCGTCATTATGCCTGAACCTGAAAAACCTTGCTCCGGAAAGCGATATCCCGTCAACAATACTGGCGTGGTTCAATTTGTCGGAAAAGATGACATCGTCCCTGCCGCACAAAGCGCTGATAATGCCCACGTTCGCCTGATACCCTGAATTGAACACCAGGGCGGCGGGTTTTCTTTTAAACGCGGCGGTCTTTTCCTCCAGCCTGGAATGAAACTCTGTGCTGCCGGTCATAAGGCGTGAAGCGCATGATCCAAAAACAGGTCCGGCGGATCCTGCTGCCGCGTTGATTATATCAGGATGCGTGGACAGCCCCAGATAATCATTTGAGGAAAAATTTATAAAATCTCTCCCCCCGACACGGATAAGGCTGTCATTTTTCAGGCTGACCGTGGTAAGCCCGCGCAGCAGCCCGGCACGGTCCCGTTCCTTCAAATAATCTTTTATTTTTCGTTCCATAGCCTGCTTATTTCCCCCACGAGCGCCAGATCTTCCCGGACCGGCCTTCCGGCAGTAGTAAGATACCCGCCGATCATCATGCCGTTGGCACCTGCCATATATATCATCGCTCCAAAGTCTTTAAGCGCTGATTCACGGCCAGCCGCGATCTTCAGAGATTTATCCCTGAGTATGATCCTGAACAGTGCTATGGTCCTTATTACATCAACCGCTGACATGATCTCCCGGCTTTCCAGTCTGGTCCCTTTTACCGGAACAAGTATATTAACAGGAACTGCATCAACATCCATTTCCTTTAAAAGTAACGCCATGTCGATCCGGTCCTCCCAGTCTTCGCCCATGCCTATGATCCCGCCTGAACATACCTCAAACCCCATTTTTTTCGCGGTCTTTATGGTGTTTATCCTTTCACTGAAACAATGAGTAGAAACAATATCCGGGTAGAAACGTTCTGAAGTTTCGATATTATGATGATAGCGCTTCAGCCCAGCTTCTTTAAGCACGGAGAATGATCCCTGATCAAGCGCCCCGAGTGAAGCGCACGGAGAGATGCCGGCGTTTTGGCCTATCTCTTTTATCGCGTCGGCGACTCCCCTTACTTCATCCCTGGTAAGCCTGTTACCGCTTGTCACAATACCAAAACGCGCCGCTCCGTTCTCCCGCGCCTTTTTAGCTGCTCCGACTATTTCGTCCTTGCCCTTCAACGGATATTCCATTATATCCGCGGAATGACGCGCTGACTGTGCGCAGAACCTGCAATCCTCAGGGCAGGCGCCTGACTTGGCGTTTATTATGCCGCAGAGTTCTATATCCCCCCCGGCGCATTCCCGCCGGACCTCATCCGCCATTGCCAGCAATTTCTCAAGCGGCAGGGACAACAGTCTCTTTGCTTCCAGCTTATCCATATTGTAAACTATTTTACATTTTTTAGTTTACAATTGCAAGGGGTACCAAAAGGAAAGTTTAAAATCCTTTCCCTGCAAATTTCCTTCTCTAAATAGGGCGACGGGGTATGCTTGGAGGTGTAAAATACCAGCGTTTGACGCGGACCGCAAGTGGAAAAACAGCATTTGAACAACTACCAACCGAACCCATACTGTCCTAATCCCAATTATCTGTTACCACTAACCGGCTACGTTTATTTTACACCGAAAAGCATACCCCGTCGACCTTTTGCAAAATCTGCCTGGGAAAAGATTTTTGACACCCCTCAATTGTTTTTTATCCTGCGGAGAGGTATTCTTCGATAAGTTTACAATGGCTTTCAATGGGGATCTCGGGAAGCGCATCCATGGGCATGAACTCCGCCTCCTCCGCATCGTCGCCAGGTGTGAGGATCTCGTTTTCCACGAGAAATTCCATGCCGACTACCAGCACGGTCCCGTACATCCAGCTCTGCTGCACATGGGCTCCGATCAAGCGGCCAGCCCTGCCTTCCAAGCCGGTTTCCTCTTTCAGTTCCCTGCTGCCCGCTTCGGGAACGGTCTCGTCAAATTCCAGGAATCCCCCGGGAACACTCCACGCCCCTTTATAAGGCTCTATCGCCCTTTTGACAAGAAGGAGTTCATTTTTTGTATTGGTAACCAGACATACTACTACAGGGATAGGATTTTTATAATATATCCAGTCGCAGTTCGCGCATACCAGCCGGCGGCGTTCCTTTACCAGCTTTTCCACAAACGTAGACCCGCACATTGGACAGTATTTATAGTCTTTCATATCAAGGTCAGTCCTTTTTAAAGATCGCGCCGGTAGACGCCGAGGTCACCTGCTTGGCATACCGGTAAAGGCATCCTTCTTTGACCTTGAAATCCGGACGCTTCCAGTTCTTGAGCCTTTTTTCTATCTCATCCTTATCAACAAGGAGGTCAAGCTTCTTGTTGGGGATGTCTATACGTATCCTATCCCCTTCCCGCACTATCGCTATGACGCCGCCTTCCTGCGCTTCAGGGGATACGTGTCCTATGGCAGCGCCGCGTGTCCCGCCGGAAAATCTCCCATCCGTAACAAGGGCAACTTCCTTATCCAGCCCTTCTCCGGCAATGGCTGAAGTCGGACCAAGCATCTCCCTCATTCCCGGTCCGCCTTTAGGGCCTTCGTAACGTATGACAACAACATCGCCTTTTTCGATCTTTCCACCCATGATAGCCTTCATCGCGTCTTCTTCTGCATCAAACACCCTTGCCGGGCCCTCGTGGGTAAGCATTGTCGTATCAACAGCGGATTTCTTAATAACCGCGCCGTTCGGCGCAAGTGAACCGTAAAGGATGCTTAAACCGCCATCGGGAGTGTATGGAGAATCTATGGGATGTATTACCTCCGGATCAAGATCCTTCGCGCCGTGAATGTTCTCTTTCACGGTTAATCCCGTAACAGTCAAAAGGTTCAGGTCTATAAGCTTCTTTTTGTTCAATTCGGCCATAACGGCCGGGATCCCGCCAGCCCTGTCCAGGTCCTCCATATGCTCGCTCCCTGCCGGGGATATACGACACAGGTTTGGCGTCCTGGCGCTTATCTCATTGAACAGGTTAAGATCAAGACTGATCCCCGCTTCATTGGCAATAGCCGGAAGATGAAGCACTGTATTTGTGGAACTTCCAAGAGCCATCTCAACCGTTATGGCGTTTAAAAACGCTTTTTTCGTGGCAATGTCTCTTGGCTTGATATCTTTCGCGACAAGCTCCATTATCTTTGTACCCGCCATTTTTGCCAGGCGGGCTCTTTTAGCCGAGATAGCGGGGATGGTCCCGTTCCCCGGAAGGCTCAATCCAAGGGCTTCACTCAGACAATTCATTGAATTCGCCGTGAACATGCCGGAACATGACCCTGACCCGGGACAGGCTTCGTCTTCAAGAAACTTCATCTCCTCATCAGTGATCTTATTATGGCTTTTTGCTCCAACCCCCTCAAAGACGCTTATAAGGTCTATGGCTCCATTCTTTCCACACCCGGCCAACATAGGCCCGCCACTGACCATAATAGCGGGAATATTAAGCCTGAGCATGGCCATCATCATGCCGGGAACGATCTTATCACAGTTACAGACGGCCACCATTCCGTCAAAGGGGTATGCCGTTCCCATTATCTCCACGGAATCCGCGATCAGTTCACGTGAGATAAGAGAATACTTCATGCCCTTGTGCCCCATGGCTATTCCGTCACAGACACCTATAGTATTGAATTCCATAGGCGTTCCTCCGGCCCCGCGTATGCCTGTTTTCACGTCCTCGACTATCTTGTTGAGATGATTATGGCCCGGTATCACCTCATTATATGAATTAGCAATTCCGATAATGGGCCTGTTTATTTCCTCATCCGTATATCCGAGCGCCTTTAAAAGAGAACGGTGAGGAGCCCTTTCCAATCCTTTTTTCATCTGATCTGAACGCATAACCCTCTCCTTTTATTCGTAAGCAGTCCCTTTAAGCCCTTCCACATAGTGTTGAGCGGATTGCGCCGCTATAGCGCCGTCTCCGCACGCTGTTATGATCTGGTGCAAGGGCCTCCGGCAGCAATCACCACAGGCAAATAAGCCTTTGCGCCCGGTTCCCATGTTGTCGTCTATCACGATATGTCTTTTTTCGTCAAGAGCCAGCACTTCTCCAAGAAAACCGGTGTTGGGTTTCCATCCCGCGAAAATAAACACTCCATCACACAGTATTTCCTTATCTTTGCCGGTTTTAACATTCTTTGTGCGCACCTTCTCCACTTTATCTGTGCCTATGATCTCCTCCAAGAATGAATTCCATACGAACTCGATCTTATCATTGGAAAAGACTTGCTCCTGCAATATCTTAACCGCTCTCAACCTGTCCCGGCGATGGATGATCATGACTTTTTTCGCGAATTTAGTGAGAAAAATAGCTTCCTCGACTGCCGTATTACCTCCACCAACGACCACAACGTCCTTATCCCTGAAAAAAGCCGCATCGCATGTGCCGCAGTATGATACCCCCCTGCCACTGAACTCTTCCTCACCGGGTATCTCCAACTTCTTGGGACACGCGCCACTGGCGACTATCAGTGAAAGGGCTTCCCGCGTCCCGGAGTCAGTTTCTGCCTGCCAGATGACCGTGCCTTTCTCTTCTCTGGAAAAGATATTAGTAACAGTGCCTCCTTCGCAGCTCAATCCGAATGCCCTGGCCTGTTTTTTCATGTTCTCTATTAATTCAAAACCTCCCGTCCTTTCGATCCCCGGATAGTTCTCTATCACATCCGTCATCTGAGCCTGACCCATTACAGAAAGGCTTTCCAGAAGGACCGTCTTCTTCCGCGCCCTTGAAGCGTATAATCCGGCGGTGAGCCCGGCCGGTCCGCCGCCTATTATCAGAATATCGTAAATATTTTCCGCGAATTTCTTTTCTTCCATTCAGATGGTCTCCTTATTCTCTTTTCCCGAATATTTTTGTCCCGATCCTGACCATATTCGCGCCTTCTTCTATGGCCACGCGGTATGAATTGGTCATGCCCATGGACAGGAACCTCATCTCCACTTCATCTATATCCATACCAGCGATCTCATTAAAGGTCTTCCGGGTCTCGCTGAAATACGGCCGGGCATCCTCGGGATCACCGGAAAAAGGGCCCATTGTCATAAGGCCCATCACTTTCATGTTCGGTAATACCGATATCTTCCTGGCCAATTCCGGCACGTCTTCCGGGAAGACCCCGTATTTCTGCTCTTCCCTGCCGCTGTTGACCTCAATAAGGACAGTGATCACCTTATCTAAGGCCCTGCATCTTTTGTCTATTTCTTCCGCGATAGATACTGAATCAACGGTCTCTATCACGTCAAATATCCGGACCGCTTTTTTGACCTTGTTTTTCTGCAGATGTCCGATAAAATGCCACCTGACCATGTTCCCAACTACCGCGAAAGCCTCTTCCGCCTCCTGGACATAGTTTTCACCAACGATCTTCACTCCGGCTTCGACAGCTTCCCGTATTTCTTCCCGGCTCCTTGTCTTGGCAGCGGCTACCAGTTCAACGCCATGCGGAAGCCCTGTCAGTATCTCCTTAACATTCTTTCTGATCTGTTGTCTGCTTGTATCGTCCATTGTTAAACGTTATTTTACTCAACGGTAATATTCTGCGGCCTTTTATCTTTTGTATAGTCTTTTGGCTCGCGGATCCTCTTCATCTCATCTATTTTGCCCAGTTTCTTCAATTTCTCATATATGATCAGCCATACACATTCCAGGTCCTTATCTACCTCGCATTTTCCATCCTTTACTCCGCCACAGGGACCATTAACAAGCCCTTTCGGACATCTTGTAACGGGACAAATACCTCCAGTAACAGCAAGCATGCAATCCCCGCATAATGAGCACTTCTGTTCAAACCGCCTTTCTTTTAAAGTGGATCTGGTTATCTCCCCCTGGAACAACGTGTCATTTCCCGGATATACCCTGCTTTCTTCCATGGTCTCTGCAATTGCCTGAGTTCCGCCACCGCACGCGAAGGAAAGGATAGCGTCCGATTCCGCTATCTCCTTTGAATGCCCCCTGTACAACCGTTTGACTTCCAGCATATTGCACGCGGGATCAAGGACCACTTTGCCTACAATGGTCTTGCCTTTCTTCCGGAGCTCTTTTTCCATCTTTTGCAACTCTTTTTCCCCGCCTGTCTTACATACCGTGGCACAGAGCTCGCACCCGATAAGGAATATGTTCTCGCAACCCTTTATGTAGTCTAATATCACTTCCAGGGGCTTTTGTTTCGTGATTATCATGACTTCTCCCTTATATATTTGAGTTGAGGAGTATTATATAGCTTATCAACTGATTAGGCAAGGCTTGAAATTCCAGTATAGTGTCAAGATTCTCGCAAAAACAGCGTGTTTTTGACGCGGTAGAAACGCGTCCAGTTCAGTTCATTCCACGGGGTAACCGGACAGCACCCGGGATGGCAGGCTCTCTAGGCCTCTGGTTTTGGAAAAGCCAGGCCATAATCCTTTATTTCCTTTATCTGTGTTTTGCCTACCCGCCAGATCCGTCCTGTTATTGTGTCGTATTTCAGCGCGCCGAACGTCTCGCTGAGCATGATCTTGTACCTCTCCATTTGTCCAAGTCCTAAAAAAGCCGCCGATATGATCAGGCTTAGACCTATTATGATCGCGACAACAATGTTCTTCATTGTCCCCTCCTTTTACCCCTGATCAAACCTCGCAGGTTTGATCAGGTTTGATTCAGCAACAGGATCCCCAATACTGTCACGTTTATCAGCGCCATGAGAAAACACGCCCCAAATATGCCCAGGACCGGCACCAAAAAGGCCGCGGCAAGCAGGGACCCCAGGCAAGCGCCCAAAAGATCTACTCCGTAAGTAAGCCCGGCCACGCGTCCCACTTTTCCCGTGCCGGCAAGATATATCTTGTTAGCGAGTGGGAATTGTATCCCACCGATGATACCGGCGATGATCGGAAGGAACGGGAAGATAACATTCGCGCCCAGCCAGGAAACAACACCGGATTGTGACCTTGAAAGCCATAAAAAGACCACCGGCAGGAGCAAAGGATAAAGGCATATGCTGACCTGCGTCCACCTGAAAAAGGTCAGGTCGTCCTTTATTCGAGACAACTCTCTTGATATATACCATCCGCCCAGGGCCAGGCCGACCATGAACGAGGTTATGATTATGCCTAACTTGTAGAACACAAAACCATATATGACCTGGAAGGAAAGTATAGCGGCTATCTGGAAGCTTATTTCGGCAAAACCAGTAGTGCAGACAGCCAGGAGCACCGCGCCCCGGATCCTGCGCCTCCCTGCGGAAAGAAAGACCAGCAGAAAAAGCGCGCAGAAGAACACCGCGGCCAGCCAAATGTTCTCCGGGGTAATGGAACTCAGGAATCTTCGGAAACCAGGGGTATCAAAATAAGTGCTCCAGAACACGGTGGCATAGAAATATGAAACGGGACGGAAATCCGTGTTTCGGCGTATACCCGTGTCTTCTTCGATCGCGTCTTGTGTGTACTCGATCCGTTCGGGCGAAAGTTTGGAAAAGAGATAATACGAGCGGACGTACTCGGTGTGTATTCCCCTTTCTTTTAAACGTTCGTCCAATGTTTTATAGCTGCGCGTGATCACCCCTTTTTCATCAGTGGCAATAAAATAGGCCGTGTCCCCGGGGATCACAAATATATACGGGAACACTTCTTTGAGACTGAAATATATCGATCCGAGATAATCCCTGAGTTCTTCTCCTATGTAGTTCTCGGCCGAAGTCAGGCCAAATGAAAGTATGCCTTTCTTCTTCAGTATCCGCCGGGCCTCTTTGAAAAAATTCACGGTGTAGAACCTGTTCAGCTGGGCCGTATACGGATCGCCTAGATGGACAATAATGCAGTCGTACGTCCTTTTTGTCCTCTTTACGAAAAATCTGCCGTCTTCGATGATTATATTTACCTCGGGGAAGTCAAGGTAGGACGCGTCTTTTTTATCAAGATACTCTCTTGCCATGCTGATAATGGTGGGGTCAAGCTCGACATAATCCACCCTTTTTACCGGGTATTTTAAGATCTGTTTGAGGAGACTCCCCACGCCACCGCCGATCAGAAGGATATCCTCGGGTCTTTCATCCTCCAGAAGCGCGAAATGAACGGCTTCTTCAGAGGACAAAGCGTCAGGAACCGTATAAAGGTTCAATCCGTTCTCAAAGAACGACCTCTGGGTATCCCTTCCGGTAACAGTAATATTCCCATATATGGAATCCGTTGACCCGAGCACGTCATAACCTTTCCATGAAAGGTCAAGTGTCCTGCTCCTGAACCAGTTGCCGCCGCCGGCAAAAAAAGCGGCCAGACCCAGGACCAATACCACAGCCGTGCAACGAAAGACCGTATTCTTTAAACGGTATGATCCGCAGTGCCGCTGCATGGCCAGCGAGCCAAGGAGATTAAGGAACGCCAGGATGAACAATATTGTCACGTGGTCAAGGACCCGGATGAGAAAATAGCTTACCAGCAGCCCACCTGATAACGCGCCGATGGCCTCCAGAACATAGACATGAGCGATGCGTCTGGCCGGTGCATCAACCACCCTTCCGTATATGCGGCAGGCCAGGCTGAACATAAAACCCATGATGGCGCAGGAGAAGCTCAGCACGATAAATGTCGTGAGCGCCATGGGAAAATAACCCAGGATCTCCCCGGTCGTTACACCCATAACGGCCCTGCTGGATCTTACGGCCAAAAGCGTTAAAGGAAGGATAAAAAAGAGGCTCATCTGGCATAATGAGAATAATCGGACCCCTTTACTTACGCGGTCGGAAAACCGTCCCAGAACCAGGCTGCCGAACGCCCCCCATATGAGCCAGCTTGCCAGTATGATACCGATGGAGATCTCATTACCGTAAAACACCACCAGGAATTCCCGCAAAAAGACTATCTGAGAAGCCATGGCAGTTGCTCCTGCCAATATGATGGAAAGCTGTAAGACCTTTTTAAAATTTACTTCCATATCCCCGGTATTTTGTAACCGCAGAACTTGCATGTCCCGTCAACCAGATTATTCGCCTCGACAAGATAGCCCTGTCTTTTGATAACGACCTTTTTACATTCGGGACAAATAGTGTTTTCGGCACTCGACGACGGGGCATTCCCGATATACACATAATGCAGGCCCTCCTCCATCGCTATATCCCTGGCCCGTTCAAGGGTCGCGACGGGTGTCGGATAGAGTGACCTCAACTTGTATTGCGGCCAGAATCTCGAAAAATGGAGCGGAACGCCCGGACCCAGGGTGCTCTTTATCCATTTTGCCATGCGGCGGATATCATCCATATTATCGTTCAGGGTCGGGACGATCAGATTGGTAAGTTCAAGGAATATGCCGTTTTCATGCATAGTGGTTATAGACTGGAGTATATTGTCCAGGTCCTGGGCGCAGACCTCGCGTAAATATTTTTTAGTGAACCCTTTAAAATCGAAATTCGCGGCGTCAACATACCGGCTCATCATTTTTATCGGCTCAACGTTTATCTTCCCGCCGGTAACTATTACATTGTATATCCCGCCTTTTTTTGCCATTTTAGCGGCATCAAGCACATATTCATAAAAGACTACGGGCTCAGTATAGGTGTAAGCTATTGACGCGCACTTGTTCCTCATTGCGCTCAGAACAAGGTTCTCACAGCTTATGACCTGGTTTGTCGTCTCTTCCGGGGGCCTCTGGGAAATGGTCCAGTTCTGGCAGTATTTACAGCGGGAATTACATCCGGCAGCGGCTATTGAAAGCGCCCTGCTGCCCGGGAGCATGTGATACATGGGCTTCTTTTCTATGGGATCGATATGCATAGCGCATACAAGCTCATAGACAAGCGAATACAGTTTTCCCTTGACCGGTTCTCTTGCGCGGCAGAACCCTCTCTGCCCGTCTCTAAGAACACAGCCCTCAGGACAGAGAAAGCACTTTACGGCGTCATCACCCCACTTTTCATAGAACATGGCCTCACGCATGCCCCTTTTTTCACCGATCGCCGCGAATGCCTTATATCTTGAAAAGAAGTCCAGTATATATAAAGAAGACCCTATTCCTATGCCCGCCTTGAGGCACTTCTTGAAAAAATCCCTGCGGGTAAGTTCTTGATGCCAGATATTGTTAAGTCTTTCAAGCATTTTCATCATAGACCCACTAAAATTGAAACACAAGGTTCATTATAGCCCCCACCACAATAGCTGTAAATATCATGAGGCCCGCTGATTTCATCATGTCTTTGATCCCGAGTTCGCGGATCATTACCACAAAAGTCGCCATGCACGGAAAATAAACAGCAAGGACCGTACATGCTATGACAAGCTGTTTGGTAGTAAGCCCGAGTGGTCCGAGCATGCCAACAGCAACATCCTTTCGCAGGAACCCGATGAACATGGCGGAAATTGTCTCTTTCGGCAAACCCCAGAGCCCGGTCAGGACAGGCGCGAAAATGTTCGATAAAAAATCGAATATTTTAAGGATGTAGAGCATATTGACTATAAAAACCCCCATGAGCACATATGGCACAGCCTCTTTTAGAAATTCCGATACCCGCATCCACAGTTTCTTTATAACAGCCAGGGGATGGGGCATCCTGTAAGGCGGGATCTCCCACAGTATCTCCGGGCTTTTCCCTTTGATGACCGCGTTCATTAGAAGCCCTTTGATTATAAAGATCGCGAAAAGCGTTCCAAAGACTATTGCCACGTATCCGCCGCCTCTTTCCCCTACCAGCCCTACTATCATCGCGATCTGCGCCATGCAGGGGACCGCTATGGCCATAAGCGTAGCAGCGATGAACTTTTCCCTTCTGCTCTCCATAAGCCGCAGCGCCATTGCGCCGGGAACATTACAGCCAAGCCCCAGTATGAACGGCACAATGGCATATCCGTGCAACCCTAACCTGTGCATGAAATTATCGACCTGTGTCGCAAGACGCGGCAAATAACCCAAGTCCTCAAGTATGCCCAGGATAAAATAAAAACTCACGATATATGGCAGGACCGCGGCGAACGGGACATAAAGACCGGTCGTAAGCAGGCCAAATGATTCTTGATAGCTCAGCTCCCCATTCACGAGTTTCCCGATAAGAATATCATGTATTATGCCTCCGCCCCCTAGGATTGAACTGAACCCGGTCATCAAAGGCAGCCATATCCGCTCAAAAAAAGGGTCGAAAACATGATCAATGAGGCCCTCTCCTATGAACCGGATAATTGAAAAGGACACATAGATGACCAGGGCCGCTATCGGCAATCCCGTGGAAGGCCTTGTGCTTATATCTTCCAGCCTCTCCAGAAGGGAGTGATGATGGTGATGCAGTTTCTGGGATATCTCCAGTATCCGCCCGATCTCTTCCCATTTCTGTTCCCTGCTGAGCGCGGGAAAATCCCTGTGCTCAGCTGTTCTTACCTTTTGCACAAGTTCTTTTATCCCCTCACCAGTAATACCGCAGGTGGGAACGACCGGGATCCCCAGCTCCTTTTCAAGCATCTCCACGTCGATCTCTATGCCTTTGTGGCGTGTCTCGTCCCACATGTTAAGTGCAACCACCACCGGGTATTGTGTTCCCGCAACTCAAGGGTTAGAAAAAGATTTCTTTCCAGGTTAGTGGCATCGATGATGTTTAACACAATGGTTCCTTCTTGCAACATCTCTACGGCCACTTCATCGGCCTTGCTTAGCGGTTCCAGGTTATAGACGCCAGGCACATCCATGACCATGGCCATTTCGCCCTCTCCAAGTTTCATCTCACCCTGGCTGAAGCCCACAGTGGTGCCGGGATAATTGGAAACCGTGACCCTGGCTCCTGTCAGACGGGAAAACATCACGCTCTTCCCTACATTCGGGTTCCCCATTAAAAGTATTTCTTTCGCTGTCTTTATCACAGCTACCCCTCTACGACTATCTTCTGCGCCATTCCATGCCCGATAGCTACCTTTGATCTTCCCACCAACACCGTAACAGGTCCTTTCCAGAAATGCGAACTGATCTTGGTTATTTTTATCCCGGGCCTTATGCCCATGGATTCCAGGCGCCGTATCATACCAAAACCTCCTTCTATTTCCTTTATGACCGCTGTCTTGTTCGCGCCAAGCTGCGTTAAATGTTTCCTTCCAACATGCGTTTCTCTTTTCTTCCCTGGCATTATTCTCGTTCCCGCCCCTCTGTATGCGACTATAACTTCTCTAAAACGTGCTTTAACCCTTCTTTGAATAAATTCTTGATATGCTCATCGATCAGCGAATAATACACCATCCGGCCGTGTCTCCTTCCGCGTACAAGGTCCAGGTCTTTGAGAGCACGCATCTGGTGCGATATGGCGGACTGGCTCATTTTCAGAAGCAGAGCAAGCTCTTTAACGCATAATTCGTGTTTGACCAACGCGAAAATAACGCGCGTCCTGGTGGGATCGCCCAGAACACCAAACGTCCTGGAAAGCTTATCGACCACTTCCTCGGACCTCATATCTTTTCTGATATCATTCACTAATTTCCCGCGCACATTCGCTCCCTTGTAATCATATATGAACATATGTTCATATATTACTATATTCGATCCTGCTTGTCAAGAAGAAATCTGAAACATCGGGAATTATCCAACACTCGGGGACTGACGCTTAAGAATGATATCCCCTAACTCGCACTCAAGAAGAGAAGCGACTACATGACATTTCGCTTTGAATATGAAGTATATGGACCTGTTCTCGTCGGTAAGGGTCTCAAAATTCCCCTGGCCTTTGCTTATCACCACATCGGCGTTATCATAATATTTCCGGAATTCCTCCGTGGCATCTCCGGGGAGGGTCCCCGGAACATCAGACCCGCTGGATATGACCTTGCATATTTTTTCAAGTCCCACTTCCTCGGCGTCCCGCATGGTCACATCATTTATTATAGGCCTTCCCCTCACCGCGCAGACTACGTCTTTTCCCATCTCTTCAATAAGAATCTTGTCAAAGACTATTTCCCCGGCATTGTCCAGTATATACAGAACGCGATCCGCCCTTGAAAGTTCATCCCGGAATTCCTCAAAGTCAAATACCGCAAAATCCTTTTCCAGGCACTCTTCTATCTCTTTACCTATGTCAAAGGAATCAAAAATGCCGTAATCTATGACATTCCCGGCAACTGCCAGGCGGACAGCGCTTAAAAGCGGGTCTTCGGACTTTTTGACTCCTTCCTTAAGATCGGCATAAAGCCCCATGGCCATCTTATTACATTTGTGCTTGAGTTGTTTATAAGCATCCTCCCCTCCGGTATACTTCTCAACTATCCTGTATATCTTTCTCGCGATCTCAGGGGGTGTGACCTCGGTCGAAAATTTCGGAAGCACCACGGCGACTTCGTCCATTATGGCCTTCTGTGTCCCTTTGTCCGCCTTTAGCAGCCTGGCCGCGGCAAGCGCCTGCCGTATGAAACATGGAATACATTCAAGATATGTTTTCACTTTTTTATTCTTCCTGTAATTTTCTGATCTTTCTCTTGATGCCGCCGTCTTCGGGGAAAAGCTGACCCAGGCGCTGATATAACGGCAGAACTTTAGCCTTCTCTCCGATATCTTCGTAGCTGTATGCCAGAAAAGACAGCACGTATCTCTCCTGGAACTTGTCGTGAGGCTCACCCTGGAGCAGCTGCAATGCCCTGGTCAAAACCCGCGCCGCGGCCTTGTAGTCTTTCCGGTGCTTAAAATACAGGCGCCCGAGCTCGGCATTCAGCTCCCATGAGTCGGGGTTGTTTTTCAGCCCCTCTTTCACAAAAGCGATCGCCTCATCCACCTTATCCAATCTGTCGGCCAGCCAATACCCCGCAAGGGTATAGGCAAGGACATTATGGGGATCTATCTTCGCGGAATAATATATCCAGGGGATTATTTCTTTAACCTGGTTCCCGCTAAGATGGATATGCCTGGTTATTTCCGTCTTTTCAGATATCCGCAGCAAAATATTGAACCTGCCGGGCGCGCGGTGGATCTTTTCCGGGTGTTCTTCCTCGTGAATGCGCCCTTCTTCTTCCTGGCTCTCACCGTCTATAGTAATTCCGCCGGGGTGATCTTCATCAATATGCCCTATCCCCCCGTGAAAATAACGGTCTGCCTGCAGGATGGAAAGATTTGAAAGGATTGACCGTCCCTCTCCAAGAAACTGCATATAAAACGGCACTTCTGACTCAAGTTGTCCGGCCGGGGAATCGTAATAATACATATCGATCTTTGGGGCGAGGAAAATAACGAAGGTGAAGCATATGAGGCAGATCAGTAAACCCGTCCTATTCACAGCTTCTTTCTCCTGAATATCATAGCGGCGAGATACAACAAAAGAAGGCAATACACGGCCGTATAAACTGTTATCGCGGCGACCACCCACCCGGCAAGAGGATCCCACGCATGCGTTATCCTGATACGCATGTCAAAAAAATCAAAATGCGGCAGCAAATAGTAAAATGTCCCCAGCATTGCCGCCACGAACCCTTTCGCGGATATTACAGCGTCCCTCAGTGGTCCGGAAAAATTGATCACGTAAAAATATAGCAAAAACGAGACCGCGATGTTAGCGGACATGGTCATGAACACGGAGAAGAACACCACCATGGAACAGACCATGCAAAAAAACAACATTCCCAGGAAGAAACTCTGGGCAACGAGAACCGGGCTGAGTTTCTGGCCCTCTCCAAGGCAGAAGAGGATGAAGCTGGCGAAGAACAGGACAAAAGAGATAACCGATATTGCCACGCCGCCGAAGAATTTGCTGAAAATGAAGGTGAAACGGCTTATGGGTTTGGCCAGAAGCGGATATATTGTCCTGGCCTCTATCTCCGAAGGCACCTGCTTAGCGGTAAACGTAACGGCAAGAATGAAGGAAAAAAGCATTACCAGGGTGTACCCGAAATCCCTCATGTATCTTGATATGCCCTCTATGTGAAAAAATGTCTGCGATGAAAGTATGCCCAGGAGAACCAGCATGAATATCAGAAATACATAGAAATCTTTCCGCCTGAAAAGCTCAAGCACCATACCGCGGACTATGGCCACGACCGCCCTCATTTTTTCTCCTCTATTATCTGCAGGAAATAATTCTCCAGGGTCTGCTTCTCCCCTTTACGGCTGAGGAATCCGGACAATTCGCCGCTGGCGAGAACATGCCCTTTATCAAGTATTGCTACTCTGTCGCTGACAAGTTCAACTTCTGAAAGTTCATGCGAAGAGAAAAATATCGTTTTGCCCTTTCCCCTTAAAGTTTTTATTACCTCCCGCATATTTTTCCGCGCGACAGGATCCAGGCCGCCGGTCGGTTCGTCCAAGATCAAAAGGTCAGGATCGTTTACCAGGGCCTGCGCGAAACTCACTTTCTGCTTCATGCCCTTGGAAAATGTCTTCATCAGCCTGCCGGCGTCCCCGGACAGACCGACCATCTCAAACAGATCATCGATCCTTTTGGATAATAGCTTTCCGGCAATACCGAAAATATCACCGTAGATCCTCAACAGCTCCCGGGGGGTGAGATACTGGTAATAATCGGCTGTTTCGGGCATATAGCCGATCTTTTTCCGGGTAGCGGTTCTGGAAGGAACATCTCCAAAGATAGAGAGCTCTCCCCTTTGGGGGGAGAGAATGCCGAGCATCAGCTTGATAGTGGTGGTCTTCCCCGCCCCGTTGGGACCGAGAAAACCGAATATTTCGCCTTTTTTCACATCCAGGGTTACATCCACGAGGGCGTTTATCTCGGTCCTGCCAGCATGATATGCATGAAAAAGATCTCTTATTGTTATAACCTCTTCCATGCATTCCATCCGATCTCTTTTAAAACAATTTACTGAATCGATCAACAGCCCACTGAAGCAGACCTGTAAGCCGGGTTCTGTAAGCAGATATTCCACTGCCCGGTGATCATCCATCTGGGCCCGCCATTGCTGGCAGGCTCTCGCGGCCTACCCGGAAGTATTGACGAAGCTAGCCGCTTCGCGTCAGTCCATCCGCACGATATCAGATTTTTCTGACTTCCTTCCCTATTTGGCCTTGCTCCACGTAGAGATTGCCGCGTTTCACCCTCTCCGCCGAAACGAAGAGACTCGTCTCTGTGGCTCTGATCCTCACCTCGCGGTGGACGGGGATTACCCGCTACGCTGCTATGCGGAGCCCGGACTTTCCTCCCCCTCGCGAAAAACGCTCAGGAGCGATCACCCGGTCTGCTTTAATGAGCCGTAAAGTGCTGTGCCCTTCTTAAAACAATCCCTTGAGATTTATAGCCTTGTTCACCAGGGTATCTGCCCGCTTGTTTTTCTCCCTGGGGATCTCAACAATATCAACCTTATCAAACCCTCTGAAAAGATTCAAGGCAAGGTCAAAAAATTTCTTAAGGTTCTGATCCCTTACCTTATACTCGCCCTTAAGCTGCCTTGCTATCAACTGGCTGTCGACATTAAGAACAACCCTGCTGGTATTCCTGTAGACCGCCTCCTGCAGGCCGTAGACAACGGCTAAATATTCCGCGGCATTATTTGTCGCGTTTCCGATATATTTCGATATCTCCTCAACCTTTTCCCCGTGCTTATCAAGCAACACTACTCCAATAGCAGCGGGGCCGGGATTGCCTCTCGCCCCGCCGTCGGCGAATATGTATAACGTTTCTTCTTTCCTTTTCCTTGCCATGCTCAATCTTCCGTATAAAGTATCCTTGAACAGTTTTCACATATAACAAGGGCCTTCATGAGTTTGGCTTCGTTAATGACCTGGGGCCGAAGCCGCATATGACATTTTTCGCAGAACCCGCCATTGACCATTGAAAGAGCGCACCTTCCCCTGTTTTTCAGGATCCTCTCATATCTTTCCAGCGTCTTTTGATGCGTGTCCCTGACAAGGTCCACTCTCTTTCCTTTAAGCTCGTCAAGACGGGCATCGACTTTTTTCTCTTCGGAATCTATTTCTCCTTTTTCCTTTTCGGCCTTCTTTCTTTCTTCATCAAAGAGCCGCTTCTCCTCGCTAAGATCGCTCTGGGCAGACTCGATCTCGTCAAAAAGCCCGATGACCTTTTCCATTATCAGGGACACGTCCGCCTTGAGACCGTCTATCTGCTCCAGCATCGCCTTGTACTCTTTGTTGGTCTTGATCTGTGCGAGTTCGGCCTCGTGTTTTTCGATCTTTTCTTCGGCCGCCTGAAGGTCGTTCTCTTTCTCGTTCTTGAGGACCTGGAGCCCCTTCAGCTTTTCTTCGGCGTTTTTCATGCCGGAATTTTTCTCTTCCAGAGAATTGTCCAGTTGCTGCCGTTTCCCGGGGAAAGTCTCCTTTTCGATCTGAAGATCAAATATTTCGGAATCGACTTCCTGTATCTTGATAAGTTTTTTGATCTCTACTTTAAGGTCTAGCTTTTCTGTCATAGTTTAATTATTATTAGTTCGCAGTTATGCCTTCAACAGGACAGCGCTCCAACCAGCTGAGCTATGCGCCCTGACGCTTTGCTTATTGTCGAGAATCGATCGCAATCGAAAATCTGCTTTCTCCCATTCTCGATTGCTCCGCGACTTTTGCCCATGGCAAAAGTCACTGGTGGGCGCAGGGGGACTCGAACCTCCGACCTCATGCATGTGAGGCATGCGCTCTAACCAGCTGAGCTATGCGCCCTGACGCTGGTGGGGGCACATGGACTCGAACCATGAACCTACTGATTATGAGTCAGTTGCTCTAACCAATTGAGCTATGCCCCCACCTCTGTTAGTTTGGGATTATAGCATAGCATTTCAAGCATTGGCAAGGGAAAATGAGAACGGCAAAAACCTTTATCCGGTTATTCTTGTTTAGCCGAACAAAGCTGTTATTTATATAAAATGGCGAGCCTTAGACCGCCTGGCCTGAAATACTTACGTGCCTGAGACATAGCCCTTTCTCATGGAAGTTGCCTTTTTCAGTAAACACCGTGATGGTCCTATTCGAGCTCTCCTTCCGGTTTTATAACTTCGTTTACTGGCACTGTGACAATAACTCCAACCCCGGGTTTAGTGAAATTTATATCTTCTTCGGTAAGTAGTTTTTTGAGTTTTTTAAAAGCTTTTTCGTCATCCAAGACCGCTAATATGGTTTTATTTATCGATGTGCCTTCTCCCATCAGTTGTCTTAATCCGGCGAATATAGGGACCTCGTAGGCCAGATAATGTCCAATTCTTTCACTATCTGAAATAGTAGCTCCGCTGATACCTGCTTCCACAAGCAAAAACATTAGTTTTTCAAAATATTCCTCTTTGTTGAGAATAATGATCAAGAGTTCCATCTTTTCCTCCTCTTCAATTATCGAATATTATTTTGCTTTCCGATTTCACCAGCCTTATGAATAGCAAATTTAGTCGCCATAGGACCTATTATTTCAAACACTATTGTAGTGGCCGCAATAGTATTTATTACCAGAACTCCTAAATCTTTTCCGGCTTGCCCTAACATTGAAAAATCTCGTTTAGCCATGATCGCAAGACCTATGGCCACGCCAGCCTGAGACAATATTCCCCATCCTAAATATTTGCGGAGAACAGGATCCGACCTGGAAACGGTCGCACCTAAAAAAGCACCGCCTACCAATCCTAAACTCCTGCAGACAATATATATTATACCCAACAATCCCATAGCCGGAAGGAGAGAAATCTGTAAATGTGCGCCTGCAATAACAAAAAAGATCGTATATATCGGCAATGAAATAAAGTTGATGGTTTCAATAGATCTGCGGTTAGCATATAGATAAAGATTCACAAATATCATCCCCAAACTCAAATTAGCTAAAATAAGAGAAAAATGAAAATAACTTGACAACCCTGAGCATATCATAACTGCTGCCAGAGAAATCGATAGTATCTCTTTTTTGCTATGTATTTTTCGTGTAACATACCCCAGAATAAGACCAAAAAGACCACCCAAAATTATAGCTCCGACAATTTCGACTACCGGCCCTTTTATTATATGTAAAATGGATTCGGCAGAGCCTGTTATTGATATCTTTGCCAAAGCCGCCGCCAAAGCGTAAATCATAATCGCTAAACCATCATCTAAGCCAACTACAGCGTATAAAGCATCGGTTAAAGGGCCCTTCGACTTATACTCTTGTAATACTACAGCAGTCCCCGCAGGGGCACTCGCAGGTGCCATGGCTCCGAATACCAATGCCAGGTACAGCTTATGGGTCAATAGATAAACTCCGGTAAACACTAATGCAAAAGCACCGAAAGATTCAGAAATAATGATCGCTATAATGCCTTTTCCTATTTTCCTCAATGTATTCAAACGCATTTCACTGCCGATGATAAATGCTACAAGGCCCAAGGCTAAATCATTAAATATGTCCATGGTCTCTAACAGCTCAAGGTTCAGGATGTTAAAGAAAGAAGGCCCCATAAGCAACCCCGCGATCAGATACCCGACAACAGCAGGGAATTTTAAACGATTAGTTATTTTCCCGCCTATAAAACCACAGCTGATCATTAGGCCAGCAAAAAATAAAACTCCCATGATTCAAAAATCCTTTGATTAGTGTTCAATACTTTTAAATATCTCTATAATTTCTTTCGGTGTAGAGGCATTCAACAGTTGTTCCCTGAAAGATCCTTTATCTAAACATCTGGTAAGAAACGATAGAATTTTCAGATAACTATTCAGCCCTTTTTCCCTGGGTGTCCCCATCAAAAATATCAATTTAACAGGCTTTTTATCTAACGCGTCAAATTCCAGGCCATCAGCAACTCTCCCGAACGCAATAACAAAGTCTTTTACAGTATTGGTGCGGGCATGAGGAATAGCAATATAGTGGCCGATACCTGTAGTATTTAACGATTCCCTCTCAAAAACATTCCTAATAAATCTATCGTAATCTGATATTGTTTTTGAATTTTTCAGTAAAACTCCCAGCTTGTTTATAGCATCTTCCTTGCTCGATGCTATCAGGTTCAGATCCATTTGGCTTTCTTTAAGATAATCTGTTACTTTCATTTTTAATTCCTCCTTTTGCATTAGCGATTTTAATCCAAAATTTTTGATGTAGTGAAGAGGGATCGTACAGATAAAACCTTTATCTCCCCTATTCAAGAATATAAAGAGAGATCTGTTTCGATCAGATCCATTAAGCTTTTGACTGTTTCTTCATCCCTTATCACGGCAACAAACGCCTTATTGTATGCGCTCGAAAGATTTTCATTATGGAAAATAATGCTCGTATGCATCCCGATTAAACGGCTTCCTATAACATTTTCCTCGCTCATTAATCCCGCGGTTCTTTGCCCAAAAATAAACATTTTCTATCAAACTCCAGCAATAGCCGCATAATCTGATCCTTACTTCCCACATCCATCAATTTATCCACAACACCGGAAACATGAAGCAATCTGGAAATTTTAGCCAATAATCTAATATGAACAAATTCATTGGGGGCACAAGTCATAAAAAATATATTTACCGGCTTTCCGTCAGGGGCATCACAATTAATCCCTGCTTTTGAACGTATAATAATAATTTTGGGCTCTTTGAATAACTCCGGGGAAGGATGGCGGGGATGGGGAAAAGCCACTCCGTTACCTATAGCGGTGCTTAGCATTCTTTCTCTCTGTTTCAACTCCTCAAACAGATCGTTTTCTTTAGAAGTCAAGTTGCCTTTATAAGCTATTTTGCTTAATTCAATAAGCACCTGGTCCAATGTCTTAGCTGATGAATTTATCTCTATAAATTTGGAACCGGTCAACCGCGATAAAGGAATAATATCCTCTCTTGTTCCTATAATTGAGTCCAAATCGCCATCCGAAGATTCCATTAAATCGGTCTGTAGATATCTGTCTATAGTCGCTAAATGAAACCGCCACTGATTTCCGATTTTAACTCCAGGAATTTTACCGTTTTGCGCCATCCGGATTATGGTCTTTTCGTTTAATTTAATATAATTCGCCAGCTCCCGTGTGGTCATAATAGGGTTTTTAACCATCTTACCTCCTGTTTTCTCGAGCTTATTGTCCGCAAAATAACTTAAATTAACTTATATTAACTCATTGTTCCTGTTAGTGTATATCAAAACAGTGTTTTTGTCAAGAAAAACAGGTCCCAAACACCTATTTCCCCTATTTTTCGAATTACCCATAGTAGGACTATAGGCCATTAACTGTAATCACTGGGATGCTCGATTCTCATATATGCGGGTATCGGGTTATCGGGACATCAGGTGGGATGGACGCTGGACACTAGCAGGGACAGGTTCCCCCTTGAAGATGTGGACACTTGCAATCGTAAATCTCCAAACGGTACAAATAGAAATCAAAAATCAAAATAGTCTATGGCAAATTCTCTTCTCTATATCGGGCGACGGGGTGTGCTTTTGGAAAACTTGCCCATGAAAGGATTTTTGGGTTCTCTTCTGCCGGGGACATAAAAAAGGAGCGGATAACTACTTCCCGCTCCTTTTTTATAAAGAAAGATTAACTAACCTTATTTCTTTTTTTTCTTTGCTACCTTTTTCTTTGCTACCTTTTTCTTCGCAACCTTTTTTTTCTTTACTACCATTTT
>Ga0208325_1000015_pt1 | contig 39535 bp, 50 predicted proteins | sample PL_2010_330m_FD_185486 | JGI IMG/M metagenome (GOLD analysis project Ga0208325, IMG submission 185486) | Freshwater microbial communities from Powell Lake, British Columbia, Canada to study Microbial Dark Matter (Phase II) - PL_2010_330m... | ecosystem: Environmental > Aquatic > Freshwater >...
AACGCCTTCTACCGCGCGTGAAACTCGTTGACATGAGGATGGAATTTGACACGAAAACGGGCAGAAAGGTTATCTCGCGTATTCTCGCGGAAGCATTAAAAAAGGATATAGCAAAAAAGCAGCAGGCGCTTGTTTTTTTGAACCGCCGGGGGTTTTCTACGTTTGTTACTTGCGGGAAGTGTGGTTATCTCTTGAAATGCCGAAAGTGCGATTCACCAATGGTGTTTCATCGTGAAAAAAAAGGACTCATTTGTCATTACTGTAACATGAGAATGGATCCGCCACCCGTATGCCCGGAATGCAAGGAAGGTTCTCTCATGTACAAGGGGACCGGAACGCAAAAAGTTGAGACGGATCTGAGAAAAATACTGCCTAATGCCAGAATAGTGCGTATGGATTCGGATACAATGTCCAAAAGAGGCGCTCATGACAGGGTGTTGCGTGATTTCAAAGACCACAAGACGGATATAATAGTCGGAACACAGATGATCGCCAAGGGACTGGATTTCCCCAAAGTCACGCAGGTTGGCGTTGTATCCGCCGATGCCAACCTCAATCTGCCGGATTTCCGGTCGGCAGAGCGGACATTTAATCTTATCACTCAGGTGGCCGGCCGCGCCGGCAGAAGTAATCTCGGCGGCGAAGTTATTGTTCAGACGTATACGCCGGGGCATTATGCGGTGAACCTGGCCGCGAAACATGATTATGACGGTTTTTACAGACATGAGATAGAATCGCGCCGTGAACTTCTTTTTCCGCCGTTTTGTCATCTTGTAAAGATTACTTTGAGAGCGAGGAAAGAAGAAAATGCCGCGAAAAGCGCGGAAAAGATGGCGGCGTTGTTTAAAAAAAAGATGCCGGAAGTAGCCATGCTGGGCCCCGCTCCCGCGCCAATGACAAAACTCAGGGGATATTACCGATGGAACATTCTCCTGAAGGGGTCCTCACGCAGCAGTATTGTCGGCATGCTGCGAAAAAACCTTCGGGGCTTTCGTAAGGGCCCGGGCGTTATTGTAGCGATAGATGTAGATCCGATGTCATTATGAACACGCGTACTTTGTCATTCCCGCTACTTTGTCATTCCCGCGAAAGCGGGAATCCAGAAAAACGGGTGTATTTTTTTTGTCATTCCCGCGAAAGCGGGAATCCAGAAAACAACATTTAAAAGGAGTAGGGGCAAGGGCATGAAGATAATTTTTTTTGGAACGGGAAAGTTTGGTCTTCCGGCGTTGAAAAAAATACTCAAGAGCGGTCATGATATTGTGGGGGTTGTTACCACGCCGGACAAGAAAAGGGGAAGAGGGCAGAATATCCGACCGGCGCCTGTAAAGGCGCTGATGGAGCAGGCAGCCCCGGGTATTCAGGTTCTCCAGCCGGAGAAGATTTCTGACCCGGAATTCATTAGCCGCCTGAAAGCGGCAGGCGCGGATGTTTTTGTGATCATAGATTATGGCCGGATCCTGCCGAAAGAAGTTTTGACCATACCCCGCAAGTATTGCATAAATCTGCATCCTTCGCTTCTGCCGCGGTACAGGGGGGCGGCTCCGATAAACCGAGCGCTTCTTGACGGAGAGTCGGAAACCGGCAATACCGTGATACGCATGGACGAACGCATGGATGCCGGGGATATAATAACGCAGGAGAAGGTAACGATTCGCGAGAACGAGGACGCGGCGCGGTTGTCTGATGTTCTTTCGGCGCACGGCGCGGCTCTTGTGGTGAAAACGTTGTCTTTGATAGAGTCCGGGGATGAAAAATTTGTAAAACAGGATGAGAACAAGGCGACCTATGCCCCGAAATTGGAAAAAAAAGAAGGAAAGATTGACTGGGCATCTTCCTGCGATGCGGTTGTGAAAAAAATACGGGCAATGCAGCCGTGGCCCGGCGCCTTCACCATGCTTGACGGCAGGACATTGAAAATACTTGAGGCCCAAACGGCCGTTGTTCCCGGAGATACGCGCCGGCCGGGGACGGTTATTGATGCGGAAAAATTTGTCGTAAAGGCCTCCGAAGGCGCTGTTTGCGTGATCCGCCTTCAGCCCGAGGGAAAACGGGCGATGACCGCCCGAGCATTTCTCCGAGGATATCCGCTCAAATCCGGTGTCATACTAGAGTAGGGGCAGACCCGTGTGTCTGCCCTGCAGAGGGCCAGAAAACTATTGAATGATTACCCGTTCAAGTATATAATATCCACTTCAAAAATCTGTAATTTACTAAAAGTAACTAAAGTAACTCAGGGGGGACACAAATGGCGATTAAGGTAGGTATTAACGGTTTCGGAAGAATAGGAAGAATGGTTTTCAGGATCATGGCTGAACGCGGGGGCTTTGACGTTGTCGCCATAAACGACCTGACGGATGCGAAAACGCTCGGCCACCTGTTAAAATACGATTCAACCCACGGCAAATTCAGGGGGACCGTGGAGGCGAAAGAAAAGTCTTTGGTGGTAAACGGTAAGGAGATAGAAATACTGAGTATCAAAAACCCCGCCGACCTTCCCTGGGCCAAAGAAAACGCGGAAATAGTCATTGAATCAACCGGTGTTTTTCGTAAAAGAGAACAGATCGCTCTCCATCTGGAGGCAGGCGCTAAAAAGGTTATTTTGACCGTGCCGGCCAAGGATAAGATAGATAACATGATAGTTCTCGGAGTGAATGATGCCGATTTGAAAGAGACCGATCAGATCGTGTCAAACGCTTCATGCACGACCAACTGTCTGGCCCCGATGGTCAAGGTTCTCAATGACAGTTTCGGCCTTAAAAGAGGACTCATGACGACGGTGCATGCTTACACGAACGATCAGAGTATATTGGACCTGCCTCACAGCGACCTGAGACGGGCGAGGGCGGCCGCCGAAAGCATAATACCCACGACGACCGGCGCAGCTGCGGCGGTAGGAAAGATTATACCCGAACTTGCGGGAAAACTTAACGGCATGGCCATGAGGGTTCCCGTAAAGGACGGTTCCGTGGTGGATTTCGTCGCGGAACTCGGGAAAGAAGTAACCGTTGAAGAGGTGAACGAGGCCATGAAAAAAGCCGCGTCCGGCGATCTTAAAGGGATCATGGAATATACCGAGGACCCGATCGTGTCTATAGACATCGTCGGAAATCCCTCCTCTTGCATATTTGACGCCCTTTCAACAATGGTCATGGAAGGGAACATGGTCAAGATCATCGGCTGGTACGATAATGAGTGGGGGTATTCCAACCGTGTGGTTGACCTTATAGGGCGTCTCGCCCGGTAATGCCAGTAGGGCGAAGTTAAAGCAAAGCGTCACTTAAGTGGCGCTCTGCTTTTTTTGTGCAACAAGACCTTGTTCAACAAAGTATTGTCATATAACTATCGTTAGAAGAAATATCTTGACGAGGATAGCCGAGTAACTGATAATACCGCATATAGGGGAAACGGAAAATAGCATTGCAAAGAGAAATAAATGAAGATACGGGATGTTTCAATAGGATTTAAAATACGAAGCCTAAGAAACTCAAAGAGAACCACTCTTCGGGAATTAGCCGATCTAACCGACTTAACCACCAGCTTTATCTCTCAGGTTGAAAGAGGTATGGTCTCTCCGTCTATTGCTTCTTTGAAAAAGATCGCCCACGCCTTAAACGTGAATATTGGGGAGTTTTTTGAAGAAGACCTGAAGGACTTCACCTTTATCAGAAAAGACAAGGCGCCGAAAGTAACAGATAAAGAGACAAAATCTTCATACGAAACATTGGTATCTGATCTTCTTGGCGTAAAGATGAAGCCGCTAATTTGCAGTCTGCAAAAAGGCGGAGAGATCAAAAAAGAAATGCTGCTTGAAGAAGGCGATACATTTGCAATGGTAATGGGGGGGAACCATAGAACTTTTTTGTGATAAAGAGAGCTTTGTTTTGAATAGAGGAGATAGTTTCTATTGCAAAGGCCGGAAAAGAGTTAGCAATATAGTGAATGTCAGTAACGCGGAAAAAGAAACAGTCCTTTTATGGATCAGGAGTAGATGCGAATAAATAAGGCCTTTTTGTCAAAAGGTCTTATTTATTTGCATAGATTCTACATTGCTGTTCAATGTCGTACATAAGGCGGTTATAATCATGGACGGATTATCCACAGAGCAATTATTTACAAGTTCGCAGGTATTAGCACAGGTCAATATAAGCTACCGACAGCTTTCTTATTGGGAGCTCAAGGGTATAATCAGGCCCGTTTTTCAAAAACAGGGAACCCGCGATTTCAAGCGCTATACCCGGGAAGATATAGATACCTTAAAGAAAGTTAAGAGTCTTTTGGGCGAGGGTTATAGCCTGCCCACAACTGCTACCTTGAATGAAATTAGTAAAAGAAAAGAGATGGAAGATAAGCTGGAAAAGTCAGAAAAAAGGTACAAGGACTTATTAGATAATGCGAATGATATAATTTTAAGTGTTGATGCTCAAGGCAGTATCGTATATTTCAATAGAATGCTTTCAGAGTTAAGCGGCTACTCAGAAAAAGAACTGCTATTAATGAACGTTCTTGAAGATCTGGTTGCGCCGGATTTCAGAGATAAAACAAAGGAATACTTAGCTCTGTTATGTAAGGGTGTAGATATAAAGAATATGCCCCAATGCTTTGTTAAAAAGAACGAACAGAGACTCTATCTGGAATTAAATTCAACCGCAGTTTGTGACGAAAATAATAATTTTTTGAGAACAAGATGTATTTTAAGAGACATCACCGAGCGCAAACGCGCGGAGAAGGTACTGCGGGAGAGCGAAAAGCAGAACGCTTTCAAAGCGGAATTACTTTGGAAGGCTCCGGTGATTGCCGCATTTTTTGATTTGGAACTCAACATGGTCTGGGCAAATAAGGCATACGAAAAGGCTACAGGATTGTCCGTGCAGAAAATGGCAGGCAAGAAATGTTACTCCGTCTGGGGGCTTACCAAGTCGTGTCGCAACTGTCCGGTTGTGAAAGTAATTGAAACCGGAAAACCCGCGGAAACTGAGTTGACGCCCCAGAATCAGGATCATTGGCCTGAGAGTCAGGGGTGTTGGCTGTCAATGGCCGAGCCTGTCCTGGATGCGGACGGTAGAATTCTCGGCGCCATTGAAACTGCTATTGACATCACCGAACGTAAGAAGGCAGAGGATGCGCTACGGAAGAGTGAAGCGAAGTATAGAGAGCTTGCCGCCAGCATCACAGATATCTTCTTTGCTATGGACAAAGATTTGAGGTATACCTATTGGAATAGAGCATCAGAAGAACTCACGGGGATCAAAGCGAAAGATGCTATTGGGCGGTCCATCTTTGAGGTTTTCCCGGATAGAGAAGATGTTAAAAGAGCTGTTGCTGCGTATAGAAAGGTATTAAAGACACAACAACCCCAGAGCTTTGTGAACGAGTACACATCTAAAGGTAAACGCTTCTTCTTTGAGATCAGCGCCTATCCTTCTATGGATGGCCTCTCTGTTTTTGCCAAAGATATCACACAGAATAAATCCGGTAAGACCCCCCCTTGGCGACATAGAAATCATAAATAGCGGATTAAAATTTGTATAAGGAGGACGCGCATCACGCATTTAAATCTCCACTTTACAAAATGTAACTTATAGTGTAATCTGCTATCCGTGAGGGCACGCAAAAATATGGAGCACAAATGAGATGTTCTAAAAAAATAAAAGAAAGCAATGTCCGGCGCGCAAACCAGAGTATCTGTATTGTATTTTATAGATTGCAGAATACTGATGCTGATGAAATGAAAGAATCATTTGTCCGTGACATAAAGGGGAATAGGTTAATTTTTGTTACCCAGGAACCGATAGATCCGAACACTGAGTTAGAATGTGAAATATATCAACAATCCAACATTCAGACGCGTATAATTATTCCATCACTTGTTTCAGCAAAAGTAGTCCGAATGGAAAAAATAAATAATGATAGTGACCCCGAAGGTAATAGGTGTAGGGTGGAAGCAAGGCTTATAAAAAGATCAGTATTAAAGAAAAATATTTGACAAGCTGTCTTGGATTAGGTAAGGTATTCCGAAAAGGGATTGTAAATGTGTTTGTGCAGTAAAATAAGAGAACAATGAAACTTTTAACAACTGAAGACATCAAACCCGTTTTTCAAATGAAAAAAGCGGATTTTTTTTACCCCAACATTAAAGTAGTGCTTAACCTAATTACAGTCAAGCTTAACTTTTGCGGTCTGTTGAATCGGGATCAAAATGATTGAAGCGGTTATAAGTTCTGTGGAAGGCAAACTAATGTGTCCGTGTTGCGGCGCGGATAATTTTCTTATTTTTAGAAAAGATAAACTGCACCGGGGACTGTTTGCACACCATTGCAAATGCCGCGAGTGTAATATGCTCTTCGCGCTCAAGAGCAGGGGATCAATAACAGGAGGAGGTAAAGTAATGAGGATGAAAAAGATCGGCGCAGCAGGATTGCTTTCTTTTTTCGTGACAGCGTCATCGGCGGTTTCCGGGTTTGCGACGGAAACGGAGACCGCGGCGGCTCAACAACCGGGATTCATATCGTCCATATTGGGATCGGCAAAAATTTCGTTGACAAAATTCGGTTTGTATTTGCCGAAGTTGGCGGGATTGTTACTGATTCTTGTTGCCGGCGCTTTGATCGCGGTAGGAATTGCGATTTTGATCGAAAAGTTCCTAAAACTCATTCGCCTGGAGAAGGGTGCGGCGAAAATAAAAATTCCCGAGATTCTCAGAAAAGGCAGCATTGGGCTGTCCTTAAGTGAATTGATCACGGAAATAGCATTTTTTCTGATTATTATCGGCTCATTAATTGCCGCGTTGGAATTCTACGGTTTGACTACAAGCGTGCTAACCGGCCGGGTACTTTCCTATATTCCTCATGTGATCGCAGCTATGTTTATATTGATCCTGGGGATCTTTATGGCGATACTCATCGGGGGGATCATCACGTTGGCAGGCGGAAACATGAGAATCGCCCAGGCAGCCACGCTCGGCCGCATTGCCAAATATGCGATTATTATCTTCGTGGGACTGCTTGCTTTAAAAGAGGTAGGCCTTAACATAATTTTAACAGACAGATCCAGCGATATCATTCTCGGCAGTTTAGCATTGGGCAGCGCTCTGGCCTTTGGCCTGGGGGCAAAAGATAAAGCCGGAAAATTTATAGATAATATATTCAGGAACTAAGTTTGATTTTGCTGCTCGCGTCTCCTAATGAAAGAGCAGAAAACAAAGAAAGGGGGTGAGAAACATGGCAGTAGAAAAAGCAATCGCATCTTCCAGCTTAGTGGAAGTGGTTGACAGGATCCTGGACAAGGGCGTAGTCGTTGATGCTTGGGTGAGAGTATCACTCGTAGGCATTGAATTACTCGCTATCGAAGCCAGAGTCGTGGTCGCATCGGTTGAGACCTTTCTGAAATATGCAGAAGCGGTAGGTCTCTTACCGGCAGCGTAATCGCAACCGAGTAATGTGCGAAACGTCCTTGGGAGTATAGAAGCGCTTTGGCCCTTCTATAGAGCTTCGGCTTAGTTCCCAAGTATGTCATCGCGCTCTCGCACAGATCGTATTATCGTAGAGGCAAAGGAAAGAACCATGGAAGAGCCCAAACAGCTTTATAAGATCGTTGAAGAGATAGTAGGATCATACGAGTCAAAGGTAAAGACGGTTACCTCTTTGATGAAAGAAGTTACAGAGAGGATCCGGACTTATCATAGAGAGCAGGGCCAGATGACTTTCACGCTGAGAGAAATATTGGCTAAGAACGAATGTTTAAGGAAGAAAGATTTTGATACGATGATTTCCGAGATTCGCGGCCAGCAGGACAAAAGAGAGTGTGAAGTCAGCCAGATGGTAGAGGACTTCTGTAATGAAGAGGCAGAAACGGTTGCCAAGCTGAAAGAGATCCTTACGGTAAAGAGTCCCTCAACTTTAGAAGACTTTAAGATCTTAAAAGAGAAGATGCTAAACCGGCCTAAAGAGAGAGAAAAAAGGGTAAGTCAGATGCTGAAGGATTTTCATCGCGAGCAGGAAGAATTAAACACGGCCCTGAAGATGCTTCTGGAGAAGGGGCCTTCTGTGAGGATCAAGGATTTTAAGGCAATGGTGAAGGCGTTTCAAATTAATCGCAAGGATGAAAACACTAAGGTGGATAAGATATTAGAGGAGTTTGAGAGAGTAAAGGATGGAATAAGCAACCAGTGGCAGAGAGTAATTGCCACTGTCGGACAGGAGAGGAGGTGACATAACATGGCAGTTGAAAAGGCGATCGCATCTTCCAGTTTAGTGGAAGTGGTTGACAGGATTCTGGACAAGGGCGTAGTCGTTGATGCTTGGGTGAGAGTATCACTCGTAGGCATTGAGCTATTAGCTATTGAAGCCAGGGTCGTGGTAGCGTCTGTTGAGACATTTCTGAAATACGCAGAAGCAGTAGGTCTCTTACCGGCTGCGTAAGCGCAATCGAGTCAGGTGCGAAATGTCCTTGGGAGTATAGAGGCGCAAAAGCCCCTCTATAGAGCTTCCGCTTAATTCTCAAGCATATTTTTATATTTTTTTTGTGAGAGAGCATTTGTGAGAGAGCAAAGGAACAGAAGAAGGAGGGAAAAATGGCGAATGCAGATGACCTGAGAGGATTAGCGCAAGATACGGTTAATGCCTATAAAGACAGGGTAAAACGGATTAAAGGAATTAAAAGAGAAACGAAAGATCTGATGCACACCTGTAAGGAGGAAGATAAGGAAAGAGCCGCAGAGGTTTCCAAGCTAAAGGCGAATGCCGATAAGCTGGTCAAGGAGATTGCCGGTGAAAACAAAAAATTAAAGGCGGATACCGGCAAACTCGTGACGCAGTTTACCGGAGAGAGTAAAAAAAGAGCCGCGGATACATCTAAGTTCATAGGCGAATGCAAGAAGGAAGATAAAGCCAGAGCCGCCGATGTTTCCAAGTTAAAGGCGAATGCCGATAAATTGGTCGGAGAACTCGCTGGAGACAATAAAAAATTAAAAGCTGCCACTCAAACGCTCATGCGGAAATTTACCGGAGAAAGCAACAAGCGAGCCACTGAAGTTGCTGATCTTCTGTCAGATTACAAAAAAGAGCGGGTAGCGACTGCTACAGCCTGGAAGGGTCTTTTGTCCTCCATGGCCAGCGCCAGAAAAGCAGCACCATCCCCAATAGCGGTAGAGACAAAAGCCCTGGCCGTGGCCGGGAAGAAGAAGCCTGCTAAAAAGAAGAGCACGAAAAAGAGAAAAAGAAAATAGAGCTGAAGGAAGGGTGATAAAATGGCTAAGAAAAAAGGTACAGCGCAAAGCGGCGGCATTACATGCGCTTTCTGCAAGGGGAAAGGGAAAGACCCTTTCGGGATTATGTCTCCTTTATCTGTTTGCCAGGTGTGCACAGGGACAGGCAAGGTAACCGTTCCGACTCCAAGAGCAACATGTGTCTTCTGCAAAGGAACGGGCGTTTACTTTGATGAGCGGGTTACATGCACCGTATGCGGAGGTAAGGGCTCGGTTACAGTCCCTAAAGGCGCAAAAAAATGCCCTGCATGCAAAGGTACCGGTAAAGCTCCGGATGGTCTTCCTTGCCTCACTTGTAAAGGCAAGGGCGTCGTGTAATTACTGATCTTTTACAATTTAGTGCCCCTCCTGTTTCGCGGGGAATTTTGAACAACAAACGGTCGCGCCTTTATTTCGATACAAGGTGTATCGAAAGACGTGATCAGCCCATTCCGGAATTTCGGGATGCGCTTGTACTAAGGAGGTGTAAGATGTCTGTTGACGAGTTAACGACAGTATTAGAGCCGAGGTCCTTATCTAATTTTGTAGAAACAGAACAGGTAAAAGGAATATGCGAAAGGGCCTTGGCGTATGTCTCGGCCGGGTTCCCGATTCATTTCAGAGGCGTATCCGGCACGGGGAAAACTACCCTGGCTATGCACGTGGCTTCTAAAATAGGCCGGCCGGTAGTGGTGATCCACGGAGACGAAGAATTCTCCTCTTCGGATTTAGTAGGGGGAGAATACGGCTACCGCGTAAAAAAAGTAATAGATAATTTTATCCACTCGGTGCTAAAGACCGAAGAGGATATGCAGAAAAAATGGGTGGATAACCGCTTGACAGTTGCCTGTAAATACGGGTTCACACTGATCTACGACGAGTTCACTCGTTCCCGGCCCGAAGCAAACAATACTTTGCTATCCGTTCTTCAGGAGAAGATGCTTGACCTTCCGGCAGCAAGAGAAGGCGGAGAAAGTTACCTGCGCGTTGATCCTAACTTCACAGCTATCTTTACTTCTAACCCCGAGGAGTATGCCGGTGTCTATAGAACCCAGGACGCTTTAAGGGACAGGATGATCACTATGGATCTGGATCACTTCGATAAAGAAACAGAGGTAGCTATTGCCGGAACCAAGTCAGGCCTTTCACCGGAAGAGGCAGATAGAATAGTCAAAGTGATCAGGGGCTTAAGAAAATCGGGTAAATGCGAATACGCACCGACTATTCGGGGCCCGATCATGATAGGCAAGACCCTGAAAGTAAGAAGCGCGGTGGTTTCTAAGGATAACCCTATATTTAGAGAAACAGCTTTAGAAATATTGACTTCAGAAACAAGCAGGGTTGGTTCCAGAATACATCAGGTGAAAGTACGGGAAATTATAAATGAGCTGATTGATAAACACTGCTAAGCACAGATGGACACGGATAATCCGTGTTAATCTGTGTATGCGAAAGGAGGCCAGAGATGGCGCTGATGAGAGGATTTGCAAGAGTTGAGGAAAAAGGAAAGATCAACATTCCTGACAATATCTGCCGGGTAGTCAAGTTGGAAAAAGGACAGTTACTTGAGATTAAGGTTCAGGGACCTAACAATGGTCCTTACTTGATTATCAACAAACGTAAAGCCGCACGCTAAAGAAATACAAATGATAGAGGACAGCTCGCCTGCGGCAAAGCGAAGCGGGCCGGGGAAAAACAGAAAATCAGAATATGATTTCTGAATTCCGGCGTTTGTTTCTGAAAAGAGAGGTGATGGATTGTGGAAGATTCAAAAAAAGAGATATCTGAATATTTCCCATGGGAAGGTGAAGATGGAAGGAAGAAGAAGGCAAAAAGGGGTGATAGTATCCCCCCAAGAACCAATATACAGTCCAGGGTGCATTCAAAGCCAAAAACTGATGGCCAAGACTATTTAGATCTGTTCATAAGGGCAAAGGAGAAAGAACGGACGGAGAGATACGGCGAAATTTTAGGAAAACAGATGAAAGAAGTTTCAGATTCCTGGCGGGATATAAAGAACGATATGATACAAAGAGAAAAAGAGTTACCCAAAATTCCCAAAGGCGGCTTAGAGGAATCGGAAGAGATGCCTCCAAGGGTTACGCGAGGAAAAAAGGTCCCCGGACACATGAAGAAGATGGATTGGAACTATTAATGCAACACAGAGGACACGGAAGAGAACGGAAAACACTGAATTCCGTGTTCTCAGAAGTTTTAGTGTATTCAGTGTTGCAAGGAAGGACTAAATATGGATTGGTCATGGGATTCGCGCTCACATAAAGACATGAAGGTCGGGAAGCCTGGTATAAAAAAGTTGAAGGATGACTGGGTATGGCGGCCTCTTAAAATGGGGCCGGAGCAATCGGATGGAGGTCACCAGACGGGCATGCTTTTAGAATACGAGTCATATCCATGCGGATTCTGTAATGGAACGGGCCAAAAACCAAAAGGTTCGAGATGCCCTGTTTGCAGAGGCGCCGGCACGGTTTCTGTTGACCCGCCGGCAGTCAAATGCGCTTATTGTAAGGGAAAAGGCGAAGATAAGCCCAGGGGCAATGTTACCTGCACTGCCTGTAGGGGCAAAGGCGTTATTCATGTGGAAGAGCCCATAGAGATGTGTTCTCATTGTCGAGGCACAGGCAAGGAACCCACAAATAAACTTATTTGCGGAAAATGCCGCGGAAAAGGCGTCATAACTGTAAGGGAAGAGAGATCTGAACCGGAAGATGAATTTGAAAAGTTCAATTCCTTTGCGGAAGAAGTAATTGAGACAAAAGTAAAAGAAGAACGCGTTGGCTCAGCATCGGGAAGCGAGCGAGATGCATTGCAGATAATAAAGGGGTTAGGTCAGGCTGACAGAGCCGCTGTAGCCAGAAATATGTCGCCATCCATCTCCTCCGCTTATGCAAAACAACTCTGCGATGCCCTGGTCAAAAAAAAGCTGCTCTTGCGACACGGCCTCATGTATAACCTTAGCCCTCACGGCGAGAGAATAATGGAGTGAAGAAATGGAAAAGAATGTCAGTGGAAAAGCCTTAAAAGAGATATCCAGAGAAAAGGCCAGGATAATAAGGAAAAGAACCGTGACCCCGTCATCTTTCTTAGAGAGAGCAGCTTTGGCGTGGAAAGCGAAGAAAGACGCCGAGGAAAGGCAAAGACAAGAGGAGAGATCAAGAAAGGAAGAGCCATCAGGGCTTTCTTTTCGGGAGACAGTGGCTAAAGAGATAGTGGCTCAGGATAAGCAAAGGTTATCAGCCACGCCGGCTGAAAGGCCTGATGAGATAGGGTGGACTCAGTATAAGCCATGGCAAAAAGAGGAAGACAAGAACGAGAAAGAGAACCCTATTTCGATGAATACGGCTACAGTTGTAGCTATCAGGAAGAAAATAATAGCTGCGGAATGGAGAAGGGCGCTGGGAACACCGAAAAAAGACAATAGATTTTGTAATTTAGAGCGGGAAGCCGCTATTTTGAAAGAGAGGAAAGAAGAAGCCGAGAGAAAAAAAGAAGAGATAAAAATGAGAATTGAAAGGCATAAAGAAGTTTTAGATGATGCCCTGACGGAATTCGGTAAAAAATTAAAGGAGAAAAAAGACACCGCAGATCCTAAAGAATTATCCGCTCTTTTGGAAGAATCGTTAGAGAATGCCGGAGAGGTTTTTGACATTGATTGGCAGGAAACAGCGTGTCTTGTGTGGATGGAGCCGTGGGAGGAGAAAAGGCGCCGGAATGTTTCCGGTCTTGATCTACCTGTTATATACAGGGCAAAGATTGACGGGGACTTCCGAATATCCTCCTTTGAAGAAGTGGATGACGAAGAAGCAATAGAGGGTTTGAGAGAAGAGCTTCTGATGCGGCCCCTCAGGGAATCGCTTGCAGGGATATCCTTTAATGTAGATAATGTGGACGAAGCGAAAGAGTTTCTGGAAGATAAGCTCACGGAGATAGGACGGCTTATCAGCTTGGAACGCACCGAATACGGATGGCTCGCCACCATCGAGTCCTGGGAGGAAATGAGAATGCGAAATACGAAAAGAAAAGGCAATACTCCTGTAGTAACCGATGAAATAGCGATAAATTGGAAGGATGGAAAATTAGAATTCGTGCCATTTGAGGAAGAGGTCGATGATCTGGGAGAAGAGGAAGATAACACAATGACAACTCAAAAGAAGGAGATCTAAAATGAACGAGATTGATACCATTGCGGAAGTTCAGCCGATAATGCTGGCAAAGGAGCAGTCCGCTTTTATCCAGACGCCGGGCGTGGAGAGCATAATAAAGAGAGCAGGTTTGTATATGCAGGCAGGTTATCCAATCCATTTTTCGGGCCCTGCAGGAACAGGTAAAACGACGCTTGCTATGTATTTAGCGGCTCAGTTGGGACAGCCGACCATAATAATTCACGGCGATGACGAATTCGGCACAACGGATTTAGTGGGTTCGGAATTCGGATACCGCAAAACGAAAATGGTAGATAATTTTATCCATTCGGTTCTCAAGGCCGAAGAGAATGTAACGGGGACATGGGTGGATAATCGCCTGACTGTTGCATGTAAGCACGGTTTTACCCTTATCTATGACGAGTTCACAAGGTCTAAGGCAGAGGCAAACAATACTCTTCTCTCTGTGCTGGAAGAGCGGATTTTGGATCTTCCCGCGGCAAGGGGTGTAGAGGAGGGGTACTTAAGGGTTCATCCGAATTTCCGCGCTATTTTTACCAGTAACCCCCACGAATATGCCGGCGTACACAGAACCCAGGACGCGCTTCGGGACAGGATGATTACTTTGAAGCTCAGTCATTACGACCGGGATACCGAGGTAGCCATAACTACCGGTAAGGCCGGTATATCCCGTTCGGATGCTGAAAAGGTTGTTGATCTTGTAAGAGCTCTGAGAGAGCAGGATAAAGACGGCGCCATTCCAACCGTGCGCGCCGCTATTATGATCGGCAAGGTAATGAAATTATCCGGCGTAGGAGCCGACTCTTCCGATGAAGGTTTCGTACAGAGCTGCCTCGATATCCTGGATTCCGAGATAGACTCTGTCGATAGGAAGAGGAAGGATGTTAAAGGGAAGATAGTAGAGTTGATTAAGGAGATTTGCTGAAAGCGCAGAAGGAGTTAAAATGAAGGGCAGTGAAAAACAAGTTCTATGCATAATTAAGGAACTGGAGGAAGCGGATATTGACTCAATGGCCTTTAAGTTAGGAATTTCAACCGAATATGTAACTCAGATTTGCTCCGTCCTGGGTAAAGATGGATTCATTGAAGGGAATCCAAGCGGCAAATTCAAACTTACGCTTAAAGGTAAAAAAGTAATCAGTCCGCTTAAAACAAAAGGTCCAATAGCTATATTGAAGGGTAGCCGGTAAAAATAAAAGGAAGGGAATTAAATGACTGAAAAAGAAAAAAGGAAAAAAGAGAAAGAAGGAGCAGATATTGATTTCGGAATAGGTAAATTGGGCCTGGGAGGTTTGTTTAAGGGTATCGAGGATCTGGTGGATCTTGCATCGCAGGTAAAAGAAGCAGGCGGCGAAATCAAGAAAGAAGGCGAGATAGACCTGAGCCATCTTAAAAAGGGCATGAAGGGCGTATTCGGATTTACCGTAAAGACCATGGGTGGCGGAGAATCCAGAGTAGAGCCGTTCGGTAATATCAAAAAGACACCAAAAGGCCCTGTGGTAGAGGAAGAGAGAGAGCCGATAGTAGATGTCTTTGACGAAAAGGATCACATTCTTGTAGTAGTAGAGCTTCCCGGTATTGAAGAAGGAGATGTAAAGACAGAAATAAAAGACGACATTCTCAATATATCGGCTGTGAAAGGCGAGAGGAAGTATAAAAAGGAGGTTCTTCTTCCTTCTAAGGCCGAGACAGAGCTAATTTCTTCTGCGTATAAAAACGGGATTTTAGAGATAAAACTTAAAAAACAGGGGAAGTAAAGGTAAGTGGCTGCCAAAAAACCAACTCTAAAAGTGGCAGAGGCAAGGCCTCGTGATGTGGGAAGGGGCATAGCCAGGATGGATCCCAGGGACCTTGAGAAGCTTGGCTGTGAAGTGGGGGATGTTGTCGGGATTTCCGGCAAGCGTAAAACAGTTGCTAAGGTAATGCCTGCCTATATGGAGGATAGAGGCAAGGGAATTATTCAAATAGACGGGATTATCAGAGAGAATGCTCAAATTGGCCTGGACGAAAAAGCTACCCTTGAAAAAGCATCTTATAAGCCTGCCGAAAGAATTACTTTGTCGCCTATTACCATAAGCGGATTACGGGGCGAAAAGGATACCCGGTATATTGGCCGGCTTTTAGAAGGCCTTCCTTTAGTGTCGGGAGACAGAGTGAGAGCCACCCTATTTGGCGCGAGGTCCTGTGATTTTAAAGTACTGGATACGGTTCCCAGGAAAGAAGTGGTTTTGATTCAGCCCACTACGACTATCAGAATGGAAGTAAAGGAGGGCGTAGAAAGGCGGGGTCTTAAGATATCTTACGAAGACATCGGCGGCTTAAGCAAGCAGATTCAGAGAATCAGAGAGATGATAGAGCTTCCTTTAAAGTATCCCCAGGTTTTTGAAAGGCTGGGAATTGATCCCCCAAAAGGTGTTTTTCTCCATGGCCCGCCGGGTTGCGGAAAGACATTGATCGCCCGGGCAGTGGCCAACGAGACAGACGCCTATTTCGTCAGTATTTCCGGTCCGGAAATCATGGGAAAATATTATGGAGAATCGGAAGCGCGCCTTCGTTCGATATTTGAAGACGCGCAGGCCAATGCCCCGGCTATAATATTTCTGGATGAGATAGAATCTATCGCGCCGAAAAGAGAAGACATGGGCGCCGAGAAACAGGTTGAGCGCAGGGTAGTAGCGCAGCTTCTGGCATTAATGGACGGATTGGAGTCGAGAGGCCAGATTATCGTCATTGCCGCCACTAACTTACCTAATATAGTAGACCCTGCCCTGAGAAGGCCGGGCCGGTTTGACAGGGAAATGGCCATCCCCATCCCGGATAAAAACGGCCGGCTTGGAATTCTTCAGATTCATACAAGAGGCATGCCGTTAGCGGAAGACGTCAGTTTGGAAAAACTGGCTGAAATTACCCACGGATTCGTAGGGGCGGATTTGGAAGCTCTGGCAAGGGAAGCGGCCATGGCGGCGTTAAGAAAAATATTACCCAAGGTAGATTTTGAGTTGGCTGAGATACCGTATGAAACTCTTTTGGACCTGCAGGTTACGATGGACAATTTCATGGAAGCGTTGAAAGAGATAGAGCCTTCGGCTATCCGTGAAGTCTTCATTGAGGTTCCCGATGTAAAATGGGATGATGTAGGCGGATTGGAAGATATAAAGAGGCGGCTTATGGAGGCGATCGAATGGCCTTTAAAGTATCCCGAACTTTTTGCCAGAGCCAAAACCACGCCGCCTAAAGGCATATTGCTCTATGGAACTCCCGGAACAGGTAAGACCTTAATTGCTAAAGCAGTGGCCAATGAAAGCGGGGTCAATTTTATATCGGTTAAAGGCCCGGCATTGATGAGTAAGTATCTTGGCGAGTCAGAGCGCGGTATTCGAGAGGTTTTTAAGAAAGCTAAACAAGCTGCGCCCACAATCATCTTTTTTGATGAAATAGATGCGGCGGTTCCTATCCGCGGCTCGGGCGGAGGGGACTCTTCGCATACAACGGAACGGGTGATCAGCCAGTTTCTCACAGAAATGGATGGGATAGAGGAATTAAAAGGTGTGGTTGTTCTCGGAGCAACTAACAGATTTGATATGATCGATCCTGCGGTGTTGCGTCCGGGAAGATTTGACATAATGATAGAGCTGCCTATCCCGAATAAAAAAGTAAGAGAAGATATTTTCAGGATTCACATTAAAGATAAACCCCTTGATAAGGATATAAACATAGGATCATTGGCAGAGCAAACCGATGGATCTACGGGAGCGGCTATTGAAGCTGTAGTCAGGCAGGCATCCATGCTTGCTATAAGAGAATTTTTAGAGAAGGAAAAGGGTAAGCCCGATCAAAAGGCAATAAAAGAATTCAGTATCAAGAAGAAGCATTTTGACGAAGCGATAAAGAGTGTTAAAAAGTAAGCGCATTTTCAAAAAAGAAGTTCAAGGAGGATTGACTTTTTAATATGTCGTTGGTTGCTACAGAGCAGAGCGTATTAAAGGCGATCGCTGAATTAGACAAGGGCACGATTTCTCAAATAAATCGGCAGACAGGCCTGTCTTTTGGATATGCGGAATACATATGCAATTATTTAGTACGAAAAGGATATTTGAAGCCTGTAGGCCATAATACCTTTTGTCTTGCGCCGGAAGGAAAAAAGATATTGGTTTCAATAGGCTATGGATTGGGGTTGGATAAAGAGACGGTTAGAGAGCTTGCCAGCGAGGTGGCGAAAGAGGTGGCCAGGGAAATTAAGATAAAAGGCGGGATAAGGGTTTTCCCAGGAAGGGCCCCCGAAGAAGAAAGAAAACCAATCCAGATAAAGACCGATTATAACTTGCCCGTAGAAGACGAAAGCGCGGGTCTGGAATCAAACATAGGCAAGCTTGGAGCGAAAACTGAAAAAGAAAAATCTGATATAGGTAAAACGGTTGAGTTATTCAGAAAGATGCAAAAGAAGGGGAAGAAGCGATGAAGAAAAAGGAAGAGCAGGAGTTAAAGGGCCTCAAGGCCGAAATACAGCGGGGAAAAGGCGTTGATATAGGGACGATGTTTGTAAAATGCGCCCGTAAGGAAGAGGATAAGATATCTTTTCATTCCCAGCGAAATGCCTTCTTCGAAGTGGAACACACCGACTTCACCAGAAAAATACTCGACAATTCCAGGGTAAAATATATTCTAAAAGAGAATAAACTTTATGTAGTCGGCGGCGAAGCGCTGCAATTTGCCAATATGTTTAACAAGGAAACAAGAAGACCGTTAAGTCGAGGCGTGATAAGCCCCACAGAGAAAGAAGCCCTTTCCATGGTGGAGCTTTTGATAAAAAGCGTGGTAGGTGAACCCAACTGCAAGGAGGAGATAGTCTATTTTTCTGTTCCGGGCGAACCTCTGGATGCAGATTTCAATGTTGTTTACCACATAAAGATGATAGAGGGGTTTTTGAGGACATTAGGGTATACCCCAAAGCCGCTCAACGAGGGGCATGCAATCATATTATCCGAGCTGGCGGAGGAAGACTTTACAGGGATCGGTCTTTCTTTTGGAGGGGGTATGGTTAATGTCTGTCTCAGCTTTATGTCCGTGCCGATCTTTAAATTTTCCGTTGCTAAGGCAGGGGACTGGATAGACCAGCAGGTATCCATGGCAGTGAATGAAACGGCCAGCCGTGTATCAGCGATAAAAGAATCTTCCCTTGATCTAAGCAAAGAGGGAACAATGAGTAAGATCGAAAGCGCCCTCTCGATCTACTACAGTCACTTGATCGAATACGTGATCGAAAGTATAAAACAGGAATTTGCCAGGGCAAGAAGGCTGCCGCGGATCACAAAGCCGATATCTATCATTCTGGCCGGCGGCACATCCCTTCCGAAAGGTTTTTCTGACAGATTTAAACAGATCTTAGACCAGCTGAAACTCCCTGTTCCGATCGGCTCTGTAAGGATGGCATCGCAGCCGCTGAGGTCGGTTTCTAAAGGCGCCCTGGTTGCGGCCAGCGCGGACGAATCTAAGAAGTGAGGTGCAGCACAATGAAAGAAGGAAGATATATTTACAGCATAATAAAAACCGGTGAAAAAAGATCTTTTGGCGAGGAGATCTATACAATACCACATCAGGATATCGCATGCGTGGTCAGTAACGCGCCCATGCAGGATTATTCAACTATGCTGAAAGAGAACCTGGGGCATCTCCTGGTACGGCACCAGACAACCATTGAGAAAATCATGAAGGATCATATTACCATTCCCATGAAGTTCGGGACGAATGTTGCTGATGACGATGAAGTGTTGGAAGTCCTGAAAATGGGATACTCCCGGTTTAAGAAACTGCTCGCGGATATGGACGGCAAGATAGAGCTTGATGTGGCTTGCATCTGGGGCGATTTAAATAGCATTATAAAAGAGGTCGGAGAACAGGATAAAGAGATAAAGGAATTTAAGGCGGAAATTGCTGAAAGGCCTCCCAACGAAGCTTTGCAGGACAGAATAAAGATAGGAATGATGATCAAAAATGCCCTGGATAAGAGGAAAGAAAAAGAAGAGGCACATATAATAGGCTTCTTAAAAGGCGCTGCAATTGATTTTCAAAAACATCAAGCGATGGACGATAGGATGATCTTAAACTGCGCCTTTTTGCTTGAAAAGGTTAAAGAGCCGGATTTTGATGCCGCTCTTAAGAAGTTGGACAAGGAATACGACGAAAAGCTGAATTTTAAATGCGTGGGGCCGCTGCCCCCTTATAGTTTTGCCACCTGCCGGCTGAAAAAGGTCAAATATAGCCAGTTAGACGAAGCAAGAAAATTGTTGGGCCTGGGGGATAATGTATCTTTAGAGAAAATAAAGGGATCCTATCACCGGTTGGCTCAAAAAAATCACCCTGATAAGGATCTCAACAATGCGCATCTTAAAGAGGAGTTCGAGAAGATAACCAATGCTTATAAGCTATTAACAAGTTGTTACTGGGGAGCCGGGATGTCCCTTGAAGATAATAAGCGAAAAGATCTTATCATGGTTGAGATAATAAGACCATAGGGAGCGGGAAATGAATGAAGGTAAATACTTATATTGCGTGATTAATGAATCGCAGGATCGGAACTTTGGGCCTGTGGGAATCGGGAACGGGCAGGACGAGGTTCATACTTTATGCTTTCGCGATCTCGCCTGCATCATCAGCTCTTCTCCGATGACTAAATATGTGATCAGCCGTGAGAACCTGATTGCCCATGAGAAGGTAATAGAAGAAGTGATGAAAGACTATAACGCTGTGCTCCCGGTTAGATTTTGCACAATTGCTACCAGCATCGAAGAGGTGAGAAACCTTTTAATGAAGAAGTATAATGAGCTCAAGAATCTATTAAGAAGCATGGATAATAAGGTAGAATTGGGCTTAAAGGTCTTCTGGCAGAATACGGAAAATATTTTTAAAGAGATTGGTGAGACCAACCGGGAAATAAAGAGTTTGAAGGAAAAACTTGCTAAGGATCCTGCGTCGCCTTCTCTGAAGGAAAAGGTGGATCTGGGTAAGAAGGTTAAAGCAGCTCTTGAGGAAAAAAGAAAAAATGAAGGCGAAGAAATTTTAGATGCAGTAAGGTCTAAATACGTTGATGTCCGCCATACAAAAATATTGGGTGATAATATGGTATTTAATTGTTCCTTTTTGGTGGATAAGACACGGGAGAGAGAATTTGACGACCTCATAGAAGGACTGAGCCAAAAATATAAGGATAGGCTGAAGTTTAAATATGTAGGGCCGGTAGCACCGTTTAATTTTGCGGAATTGGTTATAAAGTGGGGCGAGGAGCAAAACGAATGACTTCAGGGCAACAGGTTAGCACTAAAATAGACGAAAAGAGCGTAACCGGCGAAGAGGGGTTATATATTTACGCCATAATTGGAAACGGTAAAGAGCAGCCGAAGGGAGGAAAATTTGATTTTTCAGGTATCGGCAATACAGGAAACCAAGTTTTCCGCGTCGCTTATCAGAATATTGCTGCGGTAGTCAGCTTTTCCTCAATTATAAGATACCCTGTTTCAAGAGAGAATACTATGGCTCACCAGAAAGTTTTAGAAGGCCTGATGCAGGATTTCACTGTTCTGCCTGTAAGGTTCGGCACAGTTGCCGGCGGTAAAAATGGCCTTTCTCCAGATGAGAGGATAAAAGAAGAAGTGCTTAAGGCCCGGTATGGAGAATTAAAAGATCTATTGACCGGAATGGATAACAAAATAGAGTTGGGGCTTAAGGCCTTTTGGAACGATATGAGGGTGGTCTTTAGGGAGATTGTTGAAGAGAATAGAGCGATTAAGATCTTGAAAGAAAAAACGGCATCGAAAAACCCTCTTTACACATATGGTACCAGGGCGGTAGTTGGCGAGAAGGTTAAAGATGCTCTGGAACAAAAAAAAACGAAAGAGGAAAAAGATATTTTAAGCGTGTTGAAAGAGGCTTATGTTGACATGTGCAACAATAAGATATTCGGCGATAATATGATAACAAACGCTGCTTTTCTGGTAGATAAATCTAAAGTGGAAGAATTTGACGGATCAGTGAATAAATTGGCTGCAGCTTATGACGGGAGAATAAAGTTTAAGTATGTCGGGCCGGTTCCTCCGTGTAACTTTGTGGAACTTGTAATTATGCTTGGAGAAGAAAAAGATGGCCCTTCGACAGACTAAGGGCTATCCTGAGCGAAAGTCGGAAATAGAAAAGGAGTCGAGGGATGGCTGAAGAATCTGGTGGAACGTCTTTCGGGTTAATCGATATTTTACTCCCCTTTTTGTTGCCCATAAAAGGAACGATATGGGTCGCAAATAAACTGAAGGAAACTGCCGAAAGCGAGTTAACGGATGAGTCTAAGATCAGGGAGGAGCTCTTGAACCTTCAGATGCGTTTTGAGATGGACGAGCTAAGCGAAGACGAATATAACAAGAAGGAAGCGAAAATACTGGAAAGGTTAGAGGCAATCAGGAAGTATAAGGAGGAAAGGGGGTGAGAGTGTGGAAGAAAAGGCGAATTTAGCTATGCCAAAAGGCGCATTCAGGTGTCCTCGCTGCGGAAGCGTAACATGGGGAAATCTACAATTTTGTTCTCAATGCGGAGAATCCCTGAATGTTGAATGTCAGGAATGCGGAGAAAAATGGCGTTTTATATATGGCTATATGTTTTGCCCTTTATGTGGGGCTCGAATCCGGATGAAGAAAGAAATATTAAAGGAGGGATAAGAAAATGGCGAAATCAATAAATGAACTAATTAAAAAAGCCCGCGAGGAACTGAGTAAGGTTACGGGGCTTGAACTCTCGACTACCGTAGGAGCTGTCAAGGAAGAAAGGGGCTGGAAGGTTATTCTGGAGATGGTGGAGAAACATTCCATACCCGATCAGATGGATATCCTGGCTGTCTATGATGTGATTTTAGATAATGACGGCAATGTGATCGAGTTTAATCGCACAAAGTTAAGAAAGAGAGTGGATACTGAAACAGATGAAGTAGAGTAACACAGGTGATTACGGAACAAAAGCACAGATGATTACAGATATCAGCGACCGTTCTCTTTTGATTTTTGGTGGAAAAGGTGGGTGTGGGAAGACCACATCGGCTTGTGCGGTTGGCCTTTATTTAGCCACACATTATTCCAAGAAGAGGATTTTGATTGTATCCTGTGATCCCGCCCATTCGGTGGGTGATAGTTTAGACTGCAACGTCGGTAACACCATTACACCCATAAAGGGCACAAAGAATCTATGGGCTTTAGAGATAAAGGCCGAAGAAGAAGCCTCAGAGTTCAAAGGAAAACATGATTCTGTGATGAAGAAGATCGCCGAAAGAGGAACATATTTCGACAGGCAGGATATAGAGAGTTTCTTCTCTCTTTCTATTCCGGGATTGGATGAGGTAATGGCAGTGATAAAAATAGCCAATATTTTAAAAGAAAAGAGGTTTGATTTAATCATCCTCGACACCGCACCTACAGGGCATACTCTGAGGCTTTTAGGTTTACCCGGTCAAATGAAAAAGTGGATTGAGGTTATGGATTTGATGCAGTCCAAGCATAGATTTTTAGCCAGGCATTTCACCGGCAAGTATAGAAAAGACGATGCCGATGAGTTCTTGGAAACGATGAATAAAAATGTGGAGAGTGTACGAAGGTTATTAAGGGACCGTGATTTGACAGAGTTTATACCTGTTGCCAAACCGGAGGTTTTGGCGATAGAAGAGACCGAAAGGCTCCTCGCGGCATTGAAAGAATATAGAATTTCGGCTTATACTATTATTGTCAATCAGATCAAAGCGAGCCGGAACAAGTGTTCCTTTTGTTCTAATGAAGAAAAAGAACAGAAGAAAGAATTAAATGTAATCGAGCAGAAATTTGCGAATTTTGAACTTCACCGGATACCCACATTCCCCTACCAAATCAGAGGCATAGAGCGCTTGAAAGAATATGGTCGGGTTTTATTTGATGAAAAAACCGATTACCTTTCGGCCTTGCCCGCCGACCGAGAGGCGCGGAAGAAATCTTTTGGTTGCAAGGCTAAAATTTTCTCTGTTATTAAATTACCTCACAGGCCGTCTCGATTGATGAAAGAGGACATAATATTGTACATATTCGGCGGAAAAGGCGGGGTCGGCAAAACATCCATTGCTTCTGCCAGCGCACTTACCATAGCGCGAAGATACCCGTCTAAAAAAGTTTTACTCTTCTCTACGGACCCTGCCCATTCGCTAACGGATAGTCTCAGTTTACCCATCGGAGATAAGTTGACCCAGATATGGGGACAGTCCCCTTCGGGGACAGTCCCTAAAAATCTATTTGGCTTAGAAATGGACTCCCTGAAGCTGCTCGAAAATTTTAAAAAGGACTACAGAGGCGAGATAAACAGGGCCTTTGATAGATTTATGGGGGGAGGTGTGGATGTTAAGTTTGATAGGGAGATTTTAGAGGAACTCATCTCTCTTACCCCTCCCGGTCTGGATGAGATTATGGCCCTGGCAAAGGTAGTAGAATTTATAGACCGGGGAAAGTTTGATATATACATATTCGATTCGGCAGCTACGGGGCATCTCCTGCGGTTTTTAGAGATGCCCCGGATTGCGAGAGACTGGCTGAACGCAATATTCAGGTTACTTATAAAGTATAAAGGCGTGGCAGGACTGGCCAAACAGGCCGAGGAAATGATAGGGTTTTCCAGGAAGGTCAGAAAGATGCAAGAGATTCTTACGGATTCTACGAGATGCCAATTTGTGGTTATAGGCATTCCGGAGGATATGGGAAAGAATGAGATGGATGATCTTCTCGATAGCGTGCGCCGGCTTAAAATCTCCTGTCACCAGATCCTCGTTAACATGGTTCTTCCGAAAACGAGATGTAATTTTTGTGAAGCAAAAAGAGAAGAACAGATCAAAGTCATTAAAGAAATAAATAAAGAGAAGGCACCCGCATACCGGATTAGCCAGTTGCCGCTTTTTCCTTATCAGATCAAGGGCATTGACCGATTGAATGAGTTTGCGGGGAAGATATATTGATAGGAGAACCCAAAATGGCGCCTAAGAGAAAAAAAAGAACTAAAAAGGCACGCAGGGAAAGCCACGAGGCAAAGCTTCAACGAAAAATCCTTCCTTTTACAGCCGGCAAGTTACCTTTTGTAAGCAAAACCATGCCTCAGGCGGCAAACGCTGTTCCCTTGGCCAGCAAAGAGATCCCGTTAGTTGCAAAAACTTTTCCTCAGTTTAGCGCTATATCCAATGTTACCATACCCAGGCAATGGGGGAAGATGCCAAATAAAAAATGGGGTGCCTCTAAAATACAAGCAACAAGAAGGAGAGGGCCAAAACGGCCGACGGATATAGGGTTATTTAATTTCCTGGGTAAGGTAATAACTGCGCCGTATCAGCCGGTAGAAATGGTTAAAGCTCTTACGGTTGCGATCCATGCTCAGGTCGAAGAAGAAAAAGACCCCAAAGCCGCTTTAAGGTTACAACTCATCGAACTCAAGATGCGCCGGGAAATGAATGAAATATCCGAAGAAGATTATGAAATAGAGGAAACGAAACTCAGGAGGAGAATTAAAAACCTCGAAGAGAAGGCAGAGGCTGTAAAGCAGCTCAAGAGGAAGCAGAAAAAGAAACGGAGATAAGTGATGGCAATAGAAGCGACAAAAGACACGGGCGCTACATTAGTTGATTTGATAGACCGCGTGTTAGACAAAGGGCTGGTAATAAACGCTGATATCGCTGTATCAGTTGCCGGAGTAGAGCTTTTAGGCATCAAGATACGGGCGGCGCTCGCTTCTTTCGAGACAGCGGCAAAGTATGGCCTTGAATTTCCGTCCGGAACCGATATTGAAACAGCGGCATGGAAAGAAGCCATAAAGGGCAAGGAAGTTTGTCCGCAATGCGATAAAAAAGTTCTGACAGAAGGATTACTCAATGAGGGTTGTCCGTGGTGCGGTTGGATAAGCGCCAGGGCGAAAGAGGTAAAGGCAGGGTAGAAAGATGAGTAACAAAGAAGATAAAGAGAAGAAGGAAGAAAGCGCAGCAGGGGGAATACTTAAGGGTATCGGCAAGATGATCCCGGGGCTTGGTGGTCTGATAGGATCTTTGGGAAAATCACCGGCTTTTAAAGAGAGGCTCAAAGAAGTTGATAAAGAGCTGGAGCGCAAAATAAAGAGTGCTCCGCTTAAAAGAGTTGGAGGGATACCGCCAGGGCCTGGGAGGGTTCGCAAATGGTCATTAGGCCGAGGAAACTCATCTCGCACTGAAAGGACCGAAACCCCTCCTCCAGTGCCACAGGAAAGGCCGGCAGATATCTTCGATGAGAAAGACCACATTAAAGTAATTGCCGAGATACCGGGCCTTGAGGGGAATGACATAGAAATAAATCTACAAAATGACATACTTACTATAGATGTGGGTATTCCGGAACACAAATACCATCAGGAGTTGAAACTACCCTGCGCGCCTAAAGGAAAACCGGAAAAAAGCTACAAGAACGGCATCCTGGAAGTAAAAATACTGAAAAATGATTGACATTAACGAAAACAATCTTAAAACCGGTATTTTGGGCCTTGTGCTTGCTCTTGTCGAGATAATCAGAGACGCACTCAAGCTCCAGGCGGTAAAACGAATGGAAGGCGAGAGTCTAAACGAAGAGGAAATAGAGCGGCTGGGCAGGGCACTTAAGGATCTTGATGCCGCGATAGAGCATATAAAAGAGGAACAGGGAGTCGGCGAAGCGGTTCAGTCAGTGAGGGATGGTTTAGACAATGTTGTTAATGATTGTATTGATCAAATAATCAATCCTACGAAATGGGAAAAGGCAAAAAATGAAAACTAAGACGAAAAAAGAGGGTATGTATCTTTATTGTATAGCCGATAGTAACGAAAAGGTAAATTTGGGTGAGATCGGGATTGAAAATAGCGAGGTTTACACCCTCCCGTATCAGGAGATCTCAGCTGTTGTTCACAACTGCGGCTCTCGTCCCTACGAATCAGAAGATAAGGATATGGTAAAGAACTGGGTAATGACCCACCAGAAGGTAGTGGACTCTGCCTGGCAGAGATTTGGCGCTGTCCTGCCATTGGCGTTTGATACCATAATCATAGGAGAAGAAGACACAAATCCGGACGAGAACATGAAAAAGTGGCTGCAAAAAGATTATGAGAAATTAAAAGAAAAATTAAACAAAGTCAAAGGCAAAGCAGAATACGGCATTCAGATCCTATGGGACCCTAAGGTCATGGTTGAAAAAATAGCCCTGGATACACCGGAGATCAAAAATTTAAAAGAAGAGCTAAAGTCCAAATCCCCCGGCACAGCCTACTTGTATGAAGAAAAGATAAAAAATCTATTAAGGAAAGAAATGGAAAAAAAAGCAGATGAATATTTTAAGGATTTTTATAGCCGGATAAAAAAGGAAACTTTTGATGTTCATATAGATAAAACCAAAAAAGTAGATGAAGAATTACAGATGCTTATGAACTTATCTTGTTTGGTGATCAAGGAGAATGTAGAGAAGCTTGGCGAGGTTTTAGAAAAGATAAAAAAGGAGACCGATTTTGTCATTAGATTCACAGGGCCCTGGCCGCCGTATTCTTTCGCATAGGTTCGAGATGAAGTTCTTAAAGAAATTAAAGCAAATATTGACCTTTAACATAATCAAGTGGCTATGGCGTAAAATATCAGGCCTCTGGAAGCGCCCAAGGGTATTGCCCGTCATACCTGAAGCTCAATCCCAACTATCAGAGAGCAAGGAACCCTTACCTGTTAAACAAAAGGATTTTTCCATTATAGCCGTTGCCAATCAAAAAGGCGGCTGCGGGAAAACTACCACCGCCATTAATCTCTCGGCCTCGCTCGCCATGGAAAAGAGGAAGGTATTGCTAATAGATATGGATCCTCAAAATCATGCCTCTGCCGGTTTAGGGGTCAATACCAATAAACTGACTTCCAGCATCTATGATGTTTTGTTTAAGGATTCCGACGAGGTTTCTTTAGACGATATTATTACTCCGATTCTTCCCAATCTTGACCTGGCGCCGGCAAATATTATCCTGTGCACCGCAGAGCAGACCCTGGCTAAAGCCGATAATGGAATATATCGGCTCGAACGCGCCATTTCTCGCATGAGGAAAAGATATGACTATGTTTTGATCGATTGTCCTCCCGGCATGGGATTTTTGACCTTTAACGCGCTCGAGGCCTGTGATGAGGTTATTATACCTATTGAAATAGACTTTTTTTCCCTGCGCGGGGTGGGTATTATGCTGGATGCCATTAAACTTCTCAGAGAGCAAACCCGTAAGGAGTTATATGTAAATATCTTACATACATTATACGAAGAGACGAGTTTTAATGCTGAGATGGCAAAGGATGTTTACCTGCATTTCAGATACAGGGTGTTGGAAACGAAGATCCATCGCTCACCCGGGCTGAAAGAAACAGCGAGTCTCGGCATGCCCATAACCGAGTATTCACAAAATTCAACCGGCTCTGAAGATTATAAAAGACTTGCCAGGGAAATAATTAAAAGGATTGAGAGAAAAACTGAAAGTCATATTGATGCCAGCCGGCTTTTCCGGGGGTTAGTGGCTCCGGGGATCGAAGTTGAAGGAAGATAAGTTGAAGGATCAATACTGTTGCCGGTGTGTGTAAAGAAAAGTGTAAATAACGATGATAAGCTTAACCGACTTAAGAGCGAAGGATTTAGACGGATTCCAGCAGCTGCTGTTGAGGGCCTTCAAGCGTCTGGGATATTCTGTCTGGCTGAGCGAAAAATTAGACGGGAAAACAGCGCGTTCTATTCTTTTAAAGGGCGAGGAACGCTGCCTCGTTCAATGCAGCCAGGAGAAAGGATTGGTTGACAAATTTTTGATTGAGGATTTTTGCCGGGATCGGGAGAAAAAAGGAATTGAATCAGGTTTTTTTATAACAACCGGAGCTATTACATTGTCGGATAGAACTTATCTTTCGTCCGAACCCGTGGATTTTATCGATGCTTCCCAATTGCCCACGTTTTTGAAAACGATTTTTGGAGAAGATGGTTTAAAAAAAGAAGTAACGAGTGTTGAGAGAAGAGAGTTTCCGCGTGTTGATCTAAGGGGCCTTGAGGGGGATAAAGTATTGTGGCGGGTTAATACATTTTATGGAATGAGTTCCCCGATAAAAGGGGAACTCGCTGATATCAGTTCGGGGGGAATTGGGTTTGAATCGCCTGATGAAATTTCACCTTCGAGTTTATTGAGATTGGAATTATTTCTTTACGGATCCAGGGAAGCCATTAAGTCCGTTGCCAAGATTGTTTGGGAGAAGCCGAGAACGGATTCTTTGGTCCATAATTTTGGCCTCTCATTCTTTTTAATCAGCGATAAGGATAAGGAACGGATTTCCGATTTTATAGTATCCCAACTTTCCCGGGAGTCTCGAGAGACGCGAAATGGCCTTGAATCAGAGCCGGAATTTTTATCAAGATTATTGATCAAGGAAAATATTATCGGTAGAACAATTCCTGATGTAGATGATCAAAAAAACAGGGAAACAAGGAGGATGGATGAGGTGGATATTAAAAAGTGTGAAGCCAGCGTAAAAAGGTTCTTTAAAAAGATGTTTTCAGAAAAATGTAAGATATTAGAGGTTAGTAAAACAGCAACCGGATGGGAGATTCTTGCCAAAAAGATAGATGGCTGGTTTAAAAAAAAGGGCTATCGGGAAGTTTATGAGAAAGTTATTTATGTCGTTAAACTGGATGATAAATTCAAGGTGCTTTCTTATTCCAAAGTCGGCAGCGACTGTGTTCCGAAAAATAACGATCTGATAACATCTCAATCGGTTAATGCAGATAAGATCAGAGAGATCGTTAAAGAGGTTGCCAAAGAAATTTCCGGCGGCAGTGAAAGCAATATCGATCAGGATATCTTGAGGAAGATAGCTGCCGAGACAGTTGATGAGATGGAGAAAAGAAAAGGAGAAGAAGTACTACAGAAGAAAAAGGGCGAAGAAATAGAAATAAAAGAATCGTATATAAGCCCTTTAAAGTCGTTGAAATTAGAGCGCAGTTTCAATAGGATCGGAACAGTTAGAAAATCAAAGAAGGATATCAAAAGTCAGGTAGACTCCCTCATGGGAGTGAAGAAAGGAAGGGCGAGGAGATCATGAAAAAAGCGAAGTCCAATCGGGCAAAGGGGTTAGATGTCGGAACGTCATTTATTAATTGCGCCGAAAACCAGGGGAAGCGGGTAAGCTTTCGCGCAATCAGAAATTCATTTTTTGACATGGAAGATACAAGTTTTACCAAACGCATGCTGCAGAGGACGGGAATAAATTATATAAAAAGGAATGATAAGTTATTTGTCATAGGAGATGAGGCATTGGAATTTGCCAATATCTTCAATAAGGAGGCAAGGAGGCCTTTATCAGGCGGCGCGATCAGCCCGCGGGAAAAAGAAGCCCTGCCACTGGTTGAGATTCTGATAAAAAGTATTTTGGGCCGCGCGAGTCACAAGGAAGAGCGGGTCGCTTATTCGGTGCCGGGAGAACCCATAGATACCACTCTCAACCTTACGTATCATCGAACCGTCTTGGGCGAGGCCTTGAGCGAATTAGGTTATGCGCCAAAACCGATCAATGAAGCATTGGCGGTAGTTTTTTCCGAATTGAATGACGAAAATTTCACGGGGATCGGCCTTTCCTTCGGAGGCGGGATGGTCAATGTATGCATGAGTTTTATGGCCGCGCCTGTTTTTTCGTTCAGCATATGCAAAAGCGGCGACTGGATAGATGGTCAGGCAGCCATGGCCGTGGATGAAACTAACTCTAAAGTTTGCATGTTCAAAGAAGCTAACCTGGATCTGACCAGGACCAAGGGGCTTTCCAGGATGGAGAAAGCACTCTCCGTTTATTACAGGAATCTCACAGAGTATGTTTTAAAGCATCTTAAGGCAAAATTCGAAAATACCAAGGAAATGCCCGAGTTGAAGAAGCCGGTCGACATTGTTATAGCCGGCGGGACTTCTCTTCCTAATGGATTTTTACAACTCTTCAACTGTATGTTGAAAAGAGTTAAATTTCCGCACACGATAGGAAAAGTAAAGATGGCCGGAGAGCCGCTAAATGCGGTCGCCAACGGCGCCCTGATCTCGGCCATTGCCGAGGAAACGCGGGAATAGCTCGAACGAGTGAGAAAATATGGAACCGACAAGGGACGCACAAGTTACGCTGGTTGATTTACTGGATCGAATCCTGGATAAGGGGCTCGTCATCAACGCTGACATCATCATCTCCGTAGCCGGCATTCCTTTGATCGGTGTTAATTTAAGGGCTGCCCTTGCCGGTATGGAGACCATGGTCAAGTACGGGGTGATGAAGGAATTGGACGAAAGGGTTCGCGAACAGGCAAAAATAGTCGCGGTAGCAAGATGAGCAAAGTAATAGGAATAGATTTGGGCACTACCTTTTCACTCGTCGGCTTTGTGAATAACGGAAAGCCTGAGATCATACCCAATGCCGAAGGCGGAAAACTTACCCCATCAGTGGTCGCCTTTGTCGAAGACAGGCAGCTTATAGGCAATCTTGCCAGAACGCAGGCAGTTGCGAATCCGGAGCGAACCATTGCATCTATCAAACGCCGGATGGGTACTGATTATGAGGTAAGGATTGACGGGAAGAAATTTAAACCGCAGGAAATTTCAGGATTAATTCTTCGCAAGATCAAGGAAGATGCGGAAAAGTTTTTAGGCGAGAAAATAGAAAAAGCGGTAATCACTGTTCCCGCATATTTTAACGATAACCAGCGCCAGGCAACCATGGCTGCAGGCGCTTTCGCCGGTTTAGAAGTAATGCGGATTATAAATGAACCTACGGCTGCCGCTTTGGCCTATGGCTTGCATAAAGAGAAGTTGCATTATGTGTTAGTGTGGGATCTGGGTGGAGGCACTTTTGACGTGTCCATTTTAGAATTGGGCAATGGTATATTTGAGGTAAAGGCGGTAAACGGTAATACCGGTCTTGGCGGAGATGACTGGGATCAGCGCTTAATGGATTATTTAGCCGATAAATTCGAGAAATTGCACAATGTTGATGTAAGGAAAAACAGGGTGGCCTTACAGCGCTTGAAAGAGGCCTCGGAGAAGGCAAAGAAAGACCTTTCCGATAGGGAAGTCACGAATATTAAAATTCCCTTTCTCTGGAAGGAAGAGGACTTGCAGCTGACTTTAAGCAGGGAGCGGTTTGAAGAACTGACCGGGGATTTATTGCAGAAATTGATAGGGCCTACCCAACAGGCGCTTTCCGATGCAAAACTTATGCCTCAGGAAATAGACAGAATGGTTTTGGTAGGGGGTTCTACCAGAATGCCGGCTGTCGTGCGTTTGGCCCGGGCGCTTCTGGGTAAAAACCCATATAAGAATATCAATCCGGATGAAGTCGTAGCCCTCGGCGCGGCAATTCAGGCGAGTGTTCTGGTTGGAGAAATAAAGAATGTGGTGCTGCTTGATGTTACACCACTTTCTTTAGGGGTTGAGACCGAAGGCGGATTATTCGCCGGGATCATAGAGCGCAATACCACGATCCCTACGTCTAGTGGCCAGATATTTACTACAGCTAAAGATAACCAGACACAGGTTGATATTCATGTTTTGCAGGGAGAAAGACTTCTGGCTCAGGATAATATAAGTTTGGGGAAATTCGAACTTACCGATGTGCCGCTTGGCCGGAGGGGTGAAGCCCAGATCGAGGTAACATTCCATATAGACGCTAATGGGATTTTGCAGGTCAAGGCTTTAGATTTACATACCGATAATGAAAGGGGTATTCAGGTTAACTCTTCTCATTTGCCCAGGAATGAAATTAATAAAATGCTGGAAGAAGCCAGAATTCATGCCGAAGAAGACCAAGGGCGAAAAGAAGAGATTCAAATAGGTATTCGGGCAGAAAGCATGATAGAAGCAGCCGGAGTTGTCGTGAAAAAAGGCGGCGCTTTAATAGAAAAGAGCGATGCGGAAAGAATAGAGAAATTAGTCCTGGCAATTAAAGGTACCCTTTCTAAAGGTGAGTATAAGGAGACAAGGGAAAGAATTAATGAATTAAGGAAATTAGTCGAGATTGTTTATAATGCATTCAAACGAAAAAAGAGAGATTTAGAGGCGGAGACAAAAGATGCCACTTATAAGAGGATTTAGTGAGATCGACGAAGATAGAAGCCTGCACATATCGTCAAATATTCGAAAGGAAGCAAAACTGAATGGTGCGGGTTCGGTCGGAGTTAAAGTAGTCAGGATCAAAGGAAGCATAAGGTGGCCGTACCTTATTGTTTATCATCCTCGAAGTAATCCCCGCCTTTCACGGTTTGAAGTAACCATGATGGAAAGCCAAGGCGGTATCGATGAAAATGGAAGACTTACATTAGAACGAGAGGTATTAGATGAGACAAAGTTCGAACCTCATTATCGAGTTGAGATTAAATTAGCCGGACCCAACTGTGGATTATGGCTCGTAATCCGTAATCGCGGGCCCAACAGATTGACCACGCTTCAGGAGAAAATGGGCCGCCAGAGAAGCGCGGGAAAAAGCGGAAAAAAGTGGCAGACCCAGAAATGGGAGTATTAGGGAGGAGATACATATGGAGTGGGAATTTATGCCTGTAGCGACAAAGAAAAAAGAGAAGGAAATAGCGCAACCTAAAAAAGTGAAAAAACCGATTGAACTTTTAAGTGGCGAGTGGTACGATTGCGGTTTTTGCGCCGGAATGGGCGAAAAGCCAAGAGGATCAGTGTGTTCCGTATGTAGGGGTAGCAAGCGTATCAGGTTCACCCCACCTGTGGTTAGGTGCGCGTCCTGCAAAGGAAGGGGTGAAGAAAAGCCGAGGTCCAATGTGACCTGCACGCCGTGCCGGGGAAAAGGTTATGTAAGTGTTATCAAACCTGTAGAGATATGCTCTACCTGTAACGGGATTGGCAGGACGCGCGGCTCGAACCTTGCCTGTGTACGATGTAAGGGTATTGGCGTGGTTAGTGCAAGAAAATAGGATAGTGAAAGGAGTCGAAGGATGAAGTCCAGAATGCCCAGACATTCAAGATATTCTATCGGCCGAGGCACAAGGGTAAAGCACTCTACCGCTATGGAATGGGATGAATGGGCAGAAAAGAAAAGAAAATATTCATCTAAATACTCGACCGGTGAAGAGGCTCAGATAATACATTCTACGGGAAGAGAATTTGATGGAAGGGTGAGATATGGACGGAAGGAATATGAAGCGAATAAACGCAGCGGAGCGAAGCATCCCGGGTTTACCTATAAACACTACAGGAAGAATGAAAAATAAACCTGAATTAAAGGCGAATGAAGAAGTTATTCTGACCAACCCGGGCTTTTATAAGGATAATCTGCGAAGCGGCTGGAAGCCTGGGCATCTGTATTTGACCAGCACGCGGCTTTTCCTCTGGCAGCCGGCGAGGGTCATATTCCAGACGCACTTGGAAAACATAAAAGAGATCAGCGTTCAGCAGAGAGGCTTTATCTTAAGGAGCAAGGATGCGCTCTGTGTTGCATACACAAACCGATCCGGGGGAGAGATCTCAAAGGCCTGGATCATGACAAAGGATGTAGAGGCGTGGAAAAACAGGATATTTGAGAGGAGCCTTTTAAAGATAAATCAGGAAGCGATAGATAAACTTCTTAAAGAATTAGATCCTGCCAGCCAAAGCATGCTTCTCTTTCTCTGGCAGAATAGGCACGCTGCCATTGAAGAATTAGCCCGTATCTGTAACGCGCCAAATCACATGGATGTTCTTCAAAGGATAAGAAAAATCATTAATCCGGCGAGCGAAAAGTTGATAGGTTTTCCGGTTTTAACATTTGAAAGAAGTAAAATAGATGAATTTACCGGAAAGAAGGTTATGTTCAGCTGGTGGATCATCGGAGGCGATAAACCCGAAAAGGATAAAAAAGAAAACCTGCTGGATATCTTTGACGAAGGGGACCATATAAATATCATAATGGAACTAAAAGGCGCTCTGGAAGAGGATATATTGTTAGACATAAAAGAAGCTAAGCTTATCCTCTCCTGCAGGACACCCGGATCCAATTACAGTGAAGAGGTTTCTCTTCCGTCAGAGGTCGATACAGAAAGCGTCAGTAAGAAGTATCACAATAATATACTGGAGATAAAATTACAGAAGACAGAAGGTAAACTCTGATGGAAGAACCAAATTCGGGAATAAAATGCCCCGTATTTCTGAAACGGGAATGGGCTATCAAAGAGTTGACACGCGATATCAACGAAGCAAAGCAAGTTTCTGACAAAGCTGAAAGAGCAGAACAGCTTAAAAAAGAAGTAGAGATGCTTTTATCTTGTGAGAAATATAACGAGGAAAAAGAAGATTGTAAAAATTGCAAAACTATATCTACTTTACGCAAACAAACAGCAGACCTTTTAATAAAAGCTAAAGGTCTAGAAGGGAAGTAATGCGACAATTAATTTACATTCCAGTCATCCATATGAGCGCTGATCTGGGCAGCATTGCCAAGCAGGTGGATAAGAGAGGTATTGCGGGTTTTGGGGAAGAATTCTGGGAAAGGCACAAAGAAACTATATCCGGTTTTTGGGATTCAATTGTAAAATACTTCACTGATTTAGAAGTTGAGCATTTTAAAATATACCAGGACGGCATGGTAACCGACGGTGAAGTTGCTCAAAAAATAGTAGAAGAAGGGGTAAAAAGCGGCAGTAAAAATTTCGAAATTATCGAAAACTTGGTGAAAAAGGGAGCGGTCATAGTCCATACGGAAGACCTTGCACTTGTTAAAAAAGAAAGAGACAGAATCGTGAGGATCAGCCAGGCCAAGACAATTACGCGGAAATTGGCAGCCTACTTTCAATATAGATTAACCAGGGACTGGTTACTTAGGAAAAGAGATAATTATGTAGCTAAAAGAATAGACGAGACGCTAAGTCACGGAGAAACAGGCATACTTTTTATGGGGGCATACCACAATATAGTTCCAAAACTCTCTAAAAAAATCCTGATAACTACGGTAAAAGATCCAGACAAAGTAGGGGATTATCAAAGATTGCTGCTTCATTGTAAAAGAAACAAAGAAGAATTTGAAGAGTTAGCCAGATATCTCGTCGCACCTGTAACCGACTAATTTGCTATGGTATTAAATGGCAGAGAAAGATTATTACGAAATATTGGAGGTTCATCGGAATGCCAGCCGGGAGATGATAAAGACCGCTTATCGTTTTCTGGCATTAAGATATCATCCCGACAGACATGATTTAGCCAGGAAAGAATGGGCTCATGGAAAATTCGTTGAACTGTCACAAGCTTACCAGGTGATTAGCGACCCTGCGGCTCGTCGGGAATATGACAGGGGCAGTTATGACGTGGAGACAGAAAAACCTGCCGAAGCAAGGATTGATGAAGAAGCATATTTTTATTACAGAATAGGGCTTGAGCATTATAAGGATGCTGAGAAAACAGGAACACTTAGAATACTCTTTGGCAGACGTAAAAGGTATTTAAAACTTGCAATGGATGATTTTGCCACTGTGTTAGATGATTACCCCGCAAGTAAATACGGGGAGGATGCGCATTATTATTATATCCGGATATTAGCCGGTGAATACAGATACACAGTAGATCATATAAAAGAGTTAAAAGAAGAGTTTGATGAGTTTTTCAATGAATACCCGCGGAGCAAGTGGAAGGAAGAATTAAAGTTGCAGTTTGCCAAGTTCTATTATTTCAAAGAGAAAAATCCCGAAAAGGCAAAGGCGTTATTAGAGGATGTCCGAGTTTTTTGTTCCCAGGGAGTTTTGGCTGAAGAAGCAAAGATATTGTCAGGGTTTATGGATCGTAAGATGAGACAGAAGGAAAAGTAATGGAGAAAATAACACTGCCATTATTAAGTATGCTTACATTGGTGATAGGTTTAGCGCTTGGCATATCATTGGGTTCTATTCTGGGAAGAGTCGGAAGCCTTCAAATCATATCATTCATTTTGAGAATTCCGGCTATATTGATCAAAAGCCCTAAGGAGCTGAGATCAAAATGGAAGATGTGGCTGGAGTTGAAAGATAAAAGATCGATTGAATGCCTTAAGAGGCAAAAAGAGATAAACAGTTTAGAGAAGAAGATAGGCGAACGTGAAAAAGAGATTAAAAAAATAAAAGCCCGAATCCGTCGGGTAAAGTGGGAATTTTCCGAACCGAAATGATATCATTATTTGAACAAGTAAGGAAAATTGTCAGCGAGTGCTTGAACATAAACCTCGGCGAAATAAAGCCGGAAAGCTTGTTCATTGCTGACTTGGGTGCGGACTCACTCGCCCTGATAGATCTGATCACGATCCTGGAGGAAAAATTTGCCATAGAAATCCCTGACGAAGACGCGGCGAAACTGCAAAAAATAAACGATGTGATTAAATATATAGAACAAAGGGTGCAAACATGAAAAAAAGAAATTCGGAAATATCAGGGCAAGAGGGAACAGCCAGATCCATGGCGATCGCCCGGTTTGAAAAGGGCATATTGCTTTATTACAAATACCGCTATCAGAAGGCAATCGTTGAATTTCAAAAGATTATAGATAATTATTCTAATACGGTTATTGATGTAACCAATAAGGCAAAGCAATATGCGGGATTCTGTAAAGATGAATTGAGAAAGATCAAACCCCCGTTAGATATGGGGTTGCCTGAGGAAGTCAAGACTGAGGGGGGAGGAGAAATGAAGGAAGCTGGTATAAATTCAGAAACATCTGAAATTGCATGCCCGTCTTGTGAAAAGTGTAATTTTACAATATTCAGGAGGGATAAAGTTTCTGAAAAGATGTATCTTAATCGCTGTAAATGCGCGAGCTGCGGGCAGCTTTTTATCTATAAAGTTGATGAGAAAAATAACGCTGTTCTAAAAAACGATATCAAAAAACAGCAGCATGCATAATAACAGGATTTCATCCGTGGAATACAAATGGACCCCAGAGACCAGGATATTAAGTGCAGTATCTTTTGCGATGTTGCGGCAGTTATTAAAAAAACTGCGGCTAAAGTAAAAGAAACAAGAATTTCCAAAGAAAAACAATATTATGCGCAAGATATTCTACTTGAGGCAAAAGCGTTATTTTCATGTTCAAATCATTATTTCGCAAATTCCGATTGTGTAAATTGTCGTTCGATCTCACGTCAATACATCCGGGAATATGAATATTTGGCTGGGGACGGAAGAAAGTAGATAAAAATGAGAACAAAAGTCATGGCATGGAGCACAGTAATGCTGTGGCTGTTTTATGGTATATTCATGATCATAAAATGCCGGTTTCCCGATTTGTGGTTCGACGCGGCCGCTTTCAGCGGCCTTGCTCACCATTGAATCTTGAGTCGAACCACCCTGAGCAAGCGACGAACACAGTGAGGAGCGCGTCGAAGGTCTCCACGGACGTAAGTCCGTGGAGATTCAGTTAAGTGGCGCTCTGGTGAAATTTTAGAAAGAGGGTTTTATGTTTAGAAAAAATGCCCAAAAAATACAAGAGAAAGTCCTCGACATTAAGGCCGGAATGAAAGGAAATGTTAAATTTGATAGCCCGATTAATTTGAAAATAAGCGGGAAATTTGAAGGCGCATTAGAAACAAAAGGGCACTTGTTTATAGGAGAAACGGCGGATGTAAGTGCTAAAATAATCAAAGGAGAGAATATTGTCATATCAGGCAGGGTAAAAGGAGATATCATATGCACGGGGCGTCTTGAGATTTCTCCGCCCGCTTCAGTAATAGGTAATATCCGGACCCCGATATTGGTCGTTCATGCAGGCTCTAAGTTAAAAGGTCACTGTGAGGTGTCTGCCGAAGACAAAATAAGCAAAGTCAAAGCCCCTCGTCAATCATTCAAATTTAAAAAAAAGAAGAAATGAGGTTACAGTGAACAGTGAATAGTAAAATCCAAATGACAAGGCAAAACGTACAGTGAACAGTCAGAAACCAGAAGCGAGAAACAAGAGCCAAAGCAAAATGTAGTTGCACTTACTGTTCACTGATCACTACTCACTGTTTACTACTCTTTGTGCTTTGAATTTTGTCATTTGACATTACTCTGCACTTTGCCCTCTGTCTCGTTTGTTGTCCCTCGTCTGAATCCTGTGTTTATTCTGTAATTGACAAAGATAAACAGATAATATAATATACATACCTAAAAAAGCGGCCTTTGGGAAAATAAGCGTTTGGATATTTTAAGAGGCAGATAAAAATGAAGAAGATGATTAAGGATATCCAGATCAAGGGGAAAAGAGTGTTAATGCGCGTTGATTTTAACGTTCCCCTGGATAGTGACCGGCAGATAACCGATGACAGCAGGATAAACGCCGCTCTTGCGTCTATCAGGTATATTCTGGACGCCGGCGGGAAACTTATCCTGATGACCCATCTCGGCCGCCCGAAAGGCGAAGTAAAAAATGAATTTCGTCTGAATCCGGTTGCGGAACGTCTTTCCATTCTGTTGAAGAAGAACGTAAAAAAGATGGATGACTGTGTCGGGGAAGACGTTGAAGAGGCCGTTCGCGATATGAAAGAGGGCGACGTTATACTTCTGGAAAATCTTAGGTTTCACAAGGAAGAGAAAAAGAATGACGCCGGTTTCGCGAAACAGCTTGCCTCTCTCGGCGATGTATTCGTCGAAGACGCTTTCGGCACCTGTCATAGGGCACATGCATCAACGGTCGGCGTTGCAAAGTATCTTCCCGCCGTGGCGGGATTTCTTGTTCAGAAAGAGATTGAAGCATTTGATAAGATTACCAAAACCCCGGCAAAACCTGTTTGCCTGATACTCGGAGGGGCGAAGGTCGCGGACAAGATCCCGGTCATAGAGAACATGCTGGATAAAATAGATTTTCTTCTGATCGGCGGCGCCATGGCTTACACGTTCCTCAAATCCAGGCATAAAGGGATAGGCGCTTCACGCCTTGAAGAAGAAATGCTGGATACGGTTGTCAGGTTATTTGAAAAGGCGAGCGCGAAGAATGTCAGTATATTTCTGCCGACGGATCACGTCGTTGCGAAGGAGATAAAAGAGGATGCGAAGCATAAAATAGTAGAAGGCGATATTCCCGACGGCTGGATCGGCTTGGATATCGGCCCCGAAACGGTAAAAA
>Ga0208325_1000017_pt1 | contig 39276 bp, 35 predicted proteins | sample PL_2010_330m_FD_185486 | JGI IMG/M metagenome (GOLD analysis project Ga0208325, IMG submission 185486) | Freshwater microbial communities from Powell Lake, British Columbia, Canada to study Microbial Dark Matter (Phase II) - PL_2010_330m... | ecosystem: Environmental > Aquatic > Freshwater >...
AAGTATTTCGCCGACGCACATTATGGGGATCAACCCGCTGTCAGAGACCGCCCTTATCTTGCGGTTCACTGTTTCATCTGTCTCGCCAAAATACTTGCGCCTTTCGGAATGACCGATAATCACATACCGGCATCCCACGCTTTCCAGCATCTGCGGGGAGATCTCTCCGGTAAACGCCCCTTCCTTTTCCCAGTAACAATTTTGCGCTCCCATGGCTATATTGGTCTCTCCCAGCATCTCACCGACATCACCAAGATCAATAAAAGGAGGGCATATCACTATCTCCACGTTATCAACGTTAAACACGGCCCGCTTGATATTGTTCGCCAGCTCGATCGCTTCGTTGACGTTTTTATACATCTTCCAGTTGCCGGCTATGATCGGTCTTCTCATTATCTTCTCCTCTTCGCGTTCCTACCTGTCGTTCAAAGCCGCGATACCCAGGAGCTCTTTCCCCTCAAGATACTCAAGAGAGGCTCCCCCTCCCGTGGATATATGCGACAACTTATCCGCTAATCCCATCTGGTGGACAGCGGCAGCCGTGTCTCCGCCGCCGATGACCGTAGTGGCATCAAGCCTGGCTATATACCCGGCAATTTCCCTCGTACCGGCAGCAAAAGGCTTCATCTCAAAAAGTCCCATAGGACCGTTCCACACGATCGTCTTTGAATCCTTGAGAACGGATTCAAAGCTTTTAATGGTCTCCGGTCCGATATCAAGGCCTATCCATCCGTCCGGTATATGTTCCTTCACTATCTTATGCTTGGCGGTCGCCTTCATCTCCCTGGCAACCACATGATCTTTTGGCAGGAATATGCCCACTTTATTCACGCTTGCTAATTCGAATATCTTCTGGACCGTATCGAGCATGTCCTCCTCTACCCTGGACGCTCCCACGCCTTTAAGCCTGGACTTCAAAAACGTATATGCCATTGCCCCGCCTATCAACAGGAAATCTATCTTGTCCAGCATGTTCTCTATAACGGGTATCTTGTCGGCCACTTTCGCGCCGCCGAGTATCAGGGAAAACGGCCGCTCAGGATCTTTGGTGACCTTTTCAAAATATTCTATCTCCTTCTGCACAAGAAAACCCGCGACGCTCGGAAGGTACTCCGTTACCCCCACGGTCGAAGCATGGGCCCGGTGACATGTCCCGAACGCGTCCTCTACGAACACGTCTCCGAGAGAAGCAAGCTGTTTGGCGAAATCGGGGTCATTTTTCGTCTCTTCCTTGTGGAACCTCAGGTTCTCGAGAAGTATGACGTCACCTTCCTTCATACTGGCTACGGCTTCCCTCACGTCTTCTCCGACACAATCATCCATTTTCTTTACATTTTTCTTCAGCAGTTCAGAAAGCCTTTCGGCAACAGGCGCCAGACTGAATTCGGGTTTTACCTCGCCCTTTGGACGGCCCAGATGGCTCATAAGTATGAGCTTCCCCCCGTTATCTATTATATATTTTATGGTCGGAATAGCTGCTGTAATGCGGCTGTCATCGGTGATATTGAATTTTTCTCCCAGAGGGACGTTAAAATCAGCACGCATCAAGACCCTTTTGCCTTTGACCTGAATATCCGTAACGCTCTTTTTCATACCTTACCTCCGTGGTTAGAGCAGGGATACCGGCATATTGCCTGCCGTGTCCATGTCCAATAAGTGACTATATATAACATAAATCAGGACATAAGGCAACGGATTTTTTACGTGTCAGCTGTGTTAATTTTAAGTTAACTTTTGATTAATTTATCGGGCGGGATCCTTAGAAAAATAGGAAAAATAGGGACAGACACCTATTTTTCTGATTACTCGTAGCAGGCCACCCTTAAGGGTGGCCTACAACTACGTTTATTTTACACCGAAAAGTATACCCATTGCCCATAACATAATGTAATTGGTTCTACAGGCCCTTTTTTATGAGAAGCCCCATAAGGTCCACCACCCTGCAGGAATATCCGAATTCATTGTCATACCAGCCGATGACCTTTACCATTGTCTTACCCATGGTCATCGTGCAAAGGGAATCGAATATACAGGAATGTGTGTTCCCGATAATATCGACCGATACTATCGGCTCATCGGTATATTCCATGATCCCTTTCATTGGACCCTGCGCGGCCTGTTTCATGGCTTCATTTATCGCCTCGATCGTAGCTTCCTTTTCGACTTCCGCCACAAAATCCACGATAGAACCGTCTTTTACCGGAACCCTCATGGCCATACCATTAAGTTTGCCTGCTAATTCCGGAATGACCTTACCGGCCGCCTTAGCCGCGCCGGTCGTGGTCGGGATCGTGCTTTCCGCCGCGGCCCTCGCCCTTCTCAGGTCACTGTGCGGAAGGTCCAGTATCCTCTGGTCATTCGTGTACGCGTGGACAGTGGTCATAAGACCGTATTTGAGCTTAAAAGTATCGTTCAGGACTTTTACCATCGGGGCCAGACAGTTGGTAGTACATGACGCGTTGGAAACGATCTTATCAGATTCTTTTAATGCATCCTCATTAACGCCCATGACTATCATGTTGTCTATCTCATCTTTCGCGGGGACCGTGAGGAGCACCTTTTTCGCCCCGGCCTGGATATGCTGTTCTATCTGCGCTTTCTTCCTGAAAACGCCGGTTGCCTCCAGTACTATATCGACTCCCAGTTTACCCCATCCCAGCTCAGTGGGACTTTTGACGCTCGTGATCTGGACCTCCCTGCCGTCCACCACGATGCTGCTGTCCTTGGCCTCCACGGTTCCGTCAAACTTCCCGTGAACCGAATCGTATTTCAATAGATGGGCCAGGGTCTTAGCATCGGTAAGATCATTGATGGAAACAACTTGCATGTCGTCCCTTTTTTCGATTATCCTGAATACCATTCTCCCTATTCTTCCAAAACCATTGATCCCTATTTTCACTGCCATTTCGATCCTCCTTCTTATTCATTTAAAAATAATTCGCCTGCTTCCAACGGGTATTTCCAATGATACCCAAAATGATCTAATTGAAAAGTGATTATATACTCATGAAAAAAAATATGCAATAAAAAAATACATATCACGGGGGGGATGTCATCCCGGGGGGGATGTCATCCCGGCGGGGATCTGTTTTTAGAAAATCAAACTCCCAGTACTTTTCCCTTTGTGACCTTCTGTCCCCTGAGGAACTCATCCCTGGGCATTTTTCTTTTACCTTCGATCTGGAGTACGTCTATACGCAAAGCGTCTCTACCGGCTTTTACGACAAATTCGTTCTCGTCTATGACCGTGCCGGGTGTTCCCTCTTCTTCACCCGAGGCAATTACACAGGTTTTGAATATTTTCAGCACCTTTCCGTCGATCAAAGTGAAAGCGCCCGGCCAGGGCTGCATGGCCCTTATTTTGCGCGCAAGATCAGAGGCGGGGGTTCCCCAGTCTATCTTTCCTTCTTTTTTCTGAAGCTTGGGAGCGTAAGAAACATCTGCTTCGTCCTGTGATATTGGCCGCGCCTTTCCTGATCCGATCAGATCGAGGGTCTTCAACAAAAGGTCGGCTCCGCTTTTCGCAAGCCGTTCAATAAGTTCGGGGGCGTTCTCCTCGTCGCCTATCAACGTTTTCTCCTGGGCGATTATAGCACCGGCATCCATTTTTTCCGTCATCTTTATCACGGTATTACCCGTCTCCCTGTCCCCGTTCAATATTGCCCGGTTCACGGGCGCTGCGCCGCGGTACGCGGGTAAAAGCGAGGGGTGAAGATTTACGCTGTATTCTTTCGGAAGTTCCAGTAGCTGCTTATCCAAAATCTGGCCGTAATCAACTACCACAAATACATCCGCGTCTATTGACCTTATGTGTCCGATGAATACCGGATCCGATACTTCTGAAGGCTGAAGCACCTCAATATCAGGGGCCGCTTTTTCTATGAACGCTTTTACCGAAGTGGGAAACACGTTCCAACCGCGCCCCTTGCTGGCGTCTGGCTGGGTCACCACTGCCAGGACATCATGCCGGCTTTGCAGCAGCTTCTTCAGCGTTGGCAAACCGAACTTTCCTGTTCCAAAAAAAATAATTTTCATAATCACATCTCCTTCACATGCTCATGGGATCAACGTCAACGGCCATGAGCACACCGGTCCCTTTAGAAAAGCCTCTTAAAACCTTACGCAAGTCTTTAGTCGTCTTGCCCAGGTCTTTTGTCTTGATAAGAATATTCCACCGGTAATAACCCCGCAGCCTGGCCATGGGCGATGGGGCCGGCCCGATGATGCTCTCCTCCGGAAATTTCTTTAAAAGCCGTTTCGCGAGGCGTTCGGCGCTCTTCATCACGTTGTCTTCCTTCCTGGCCCTCAATGTCATCTTTATTAGATTGACAAAAGGAGGGAACTCCAGTTCGCGCCGGGCTTCTATTTCTTTTTTATAGAAAGCTCGATAATCATGCTTGGCAGCCAGGCCTACCGCGTAATGCTCCGGTGTATACGTCTGCACGATGACCTCTCCCACCAGATCCCCTCTTCCGGCGCGGCCCGCGACCTGGGTAATAAGGTTAAACGTCCGTTCCCCGGAACGAAAGTCTGGCAGGTTCAGGTTTGCATCAGCCGAAACAACGCCCACCTGCGTGACCCTGGGAAAATCCAGCCCCTTGGCTATCATCTGGGTACCGACGATTATGTCTATCTTATGGTCCTTGAAATCCTTCAACACTTTGGCGTGCGCCCCTCTTTTCGCCATTGTATCACTGTCCATCCGGGAGATCCTCGCTCCAGGCAGTATCTGTTTTAATTCAGACTCCACCTTCTGCGTCCCTGTCCCCTTATACATCAGGTAATCCTCTTCGCAGGCAGGGCAGAGCCTGGGAGGAGGGGTCCTCCTGTTGCAGTAATGACATATGAGCTCATTCTTCTCATGATGGAACACCATGGGTGAATCGCACTTGGAGCATTTGATCACGAACCCGCACTTCCGGCAGTTCACAAAGGTCGAAAACCCTCTCCGGTTCAGAAAAATAAGGGCTTGCTGCTTTTTTTTGATATCACCGGACAAAGCTTCTGCCATGACATGGGATATGACCTCTCTTCCCACTCGTGTATCAAACTCCATCCTCATGTCAACAAGCTTGACCCTGGGAAGCTTTTTTTCCTTGATCCTCTGGGTCAGTTCCACAAGATGATATTCTCCGTGCACGGCCTTGTAATATGACTCCAGAGACGGCGTCGCACTGCCGAGAATAACAGGCGCACCCGCTATCCGGGCTCTCTTTATAGCAACCTCGCGGGCATGATACCTCGGCACGTCTTCCTGTTTATAACTCGGCTCATGCTCTTCGTCCACGATGAATATCCCCGGGTCCTTGAACGGACTGAAAACAGCGGAACGGGGTCCGACCACTATCCGCGCTTCTCCGTCCCTGATCCTTTTCCATTCTTTGAACCTGGCGCTTTGCAGCATCTTTGAATGGAATACCGCTACTTTATCCCCGAACCTCGAGGTGAAGCGCTCAACGGTCTGGGGCGTGAGTGATATTTCCGGCACCAGCACTACCCCGGATCGTCCTGTTTCAAGGACATGGTCCATTGCCTGGAGGTATATCTCTGTCTTACCGCTTCCGGTAATGCCGTGAAGCAGAAAGACCTCGTGCCTGCCTTCATCAATACATTTATTGACGTCTTTCAGGACTATGGCCTGTTCCCTGTTCGGTTTGTGCGGTTCAGTGGACGCTACAACCTCCCTCTTTTCCTCGATACGGGAAACCATGGAGGTTTTTCCCCTTTTCAGCGCCCCGGGTATCATGGCTTCCAGGGCCTCGCCCCATGAACACAGATAATAGTCCTTCATCCATCTTGCCAGAGCTATCATTTCCGGCGTAAAGACAGGATACTCGTCGATCACGTCAATAAGGGGCCTGGGGTCTTCGACCATTGGTTCGTCTTCCAGTTCCGCGATATACCCCACGCGCTTCTTGTTGCGGAAAGGGATGAAAACCCGCTTCCCCACTTCAGGGGCATACTGCTCCTTCCCCGTCACCTTATACTGAAAGGTCCGGTCAATGGGCAAACTCGTCGCAACTTCTACATATTCAGCCATGTTAAACTCCAAGCATGTTTGAACTGGTTTGAGCAGGGCATGGATTTTCATCTAGCATCCAGCATCTCTCTGCGCCTTTTCTCCCTGATACCCTGGTATCCTGCACCCTGGTGTCCCGATACCTTGATCCACTAGCTTAGATTCCTCGACTCGGCCTTTCAGCTGTCGGCCCCGCCCCTCTATAATGGAGCAGGGGCACAAATGGGGTGTTTCGTACAGAGGATTGACGTCCTAACTCATTAATACCACCATGCGGCCGACCTTGGAAAAACTAATTTTCTTTTACATATCACCGAAATAGAAGTTTTAATCCTCTGGTAGAAACATCCCATTTGTGCCTATACACCGTTTTACCCCACACCCCTACCTGAGTCCCTGCGTCCCCGTGGGATCTTCAGGCCCAATTCCCTGGCCACCAACTTCATATCCTCCCACACGGCCCCCTTGCCATCAGGATTGCGCAAAAGATACGCTGGGTGGTAGGTGGGCATGAGTTTGACTCCCCGGTAATCATAGAACTTCCCGCGCAGCCTGCTTATGGGCGTCTCGGTGTTCAAAAGGGTCTGGGCCGCGAACTTTCCGAGCGCGCAGATAACTTCGGGTCGTATAAGATCGATCTGCTCCTCAAGATAAGCCTTACAGACCGCGATCTCGGCCGGCAATGGGTTCCTGTTACCCGGAGGACGGCACTTCAGGATATTCCCTATGAAAACATCCTCCCGCTTCAGCCCTATGGATCCTATGATCTTTGTCAGCAACTGCCCGGCCCGGCCGACAAATGGCCGCCCCTGTATGTCTTCATCAGCTCCGGGAGCTTCTCCTACGAACATCAGTTTCGCATTGGGATCGCCTTCGCCGAACACAACGTTTGTCCTGGTCTTGGAGAGCGGACACCGGCGGCAATTCAGCACCTCTTTCTCAAGCGTCTTTAATTCCTTTTCCCCGGGCACGTTTTCTTCCTTCCTTTTTTCCGGAAAACATATCTCGTCATTACCCGCCAATTTCTCGGATTCGATCGCTAACTTTAATCCCTCGATTATTTCTCGGATCTCGTTATTCATTATGATTCAGGGTTTAATAAATCAAATCACGTATTATTCTTGGGCCCGATAAATCGAGCCCCTGCGTCAGGGCGGATAAATCACCGCCTAGACCTCTCCCAGCTCCTTTAACACCACGTCTACGATCGTCTCCGCGGCGCGGGGGCGGCGGATCTTATCGATCCCGGCCTTGACCGAATTATAAGCCTCCGCTGACAAAAGCAAACGGTTTACCAGATCGGGTATTTCCTTCATGCTGCCGGCTCTTTCCGCCGCACCGGCTCTGAGCAGGAGCTCTTCGTTCCATGTTTCCTGCCCGGGGATCGACTCGAACAATATCATGGGAAGCCGCATATTCAACGCCTCTGTAACGCTTATGCCGCCGGCCTTGGTTATCATGAGGTCCGAGGCGGCCATAAGCTCGGGGACCTTATCCGTGAACCCGAAAAGCTTCACCGGGTAGTTCAGCTTTTCCTTTAACAGGCTGATATTATCAAACGCTCTTTTATTGTGCCCACAGACGATCATCACCTGTATGTCGGGACGGCAGGAACACAGCGAAAGCAGGATAGACTCCAGGGGGCCGACCCCGAACCCACCGCTTAAAATAAATATAGTGCTTTTGCCCGCGTCCAGACCATAGGTCCTGCGCAACTCATCGACGTCAAACTCCCTGGAAAATTCCTCGACCGTCGGGATCCCGGTAACGGCTACCTTCTCCTCCGGTATCCCCCTTTTCACGAGTTCAGGCAACACTGCTTCCGCCCCGATAAAGAACTTGTCTATATGATCCGACAGCCAGAAGGAATGCGGCCCATAATCGGTTATTACCACGTACAGCCTCGGATCGAAATCCTTGTACCTCTTTATCGCGCCCGCAATTCCCGGAAGTATAAAATGCGTCGTAACTATCGCGTCGGGCCTCTCCTTTAAAAGCATGTCCTCAAAACCTATCAGGTTCTTCAAGTCCAGGGACTGGCGGACCCTGCGCAGCATACTATCCGCAATACGGTTATTGGAGAGATGGTACAGGATGCCCCAGAGCCATCTGCCGCGGGTCATCATGAAAACATAAAAATTAATGTAAAGGAACCTGTAAAAACTGTTCCCGTAATCAAGCGTGTCTATGTTCTTTACCTCTATGTCCCCGCCTGCTTTTTTCTGGAAAGCCTTCAGTATCGCGACCGCCGCTTTTTTGTGCCCCATGCCTCCTGTTGAGTAAAGAATAAGGATCTTCTTCATGATCTCCTTTCTATTATCAGATCGACCGCTTCGGTCAGGTCCTCGCATATATCGCCGGGCTTATGCTTCCACTCCCGCGCCTCTTCCCCGGAAGTTTTCCCCGAAAGGACCAGGATCGTCCTCAGGCCCGCTTTCTCGCCGGCCTTGATATCGCGTTCAGTGTCTCCTATATAATATTTATCCCGCAGGTCGCCTATCCCAAGCTCCTCCCTTGCCTTGAAAAAAAGTCCGGCTTCAGGCTTACGACAGCCGCACTTCTCTTCTTCCGTATGAGTGCAATAGTAAACACCGGCGATATCCCCGCCGGCCTCATTTATGACATCTATCATCCCGTTTGTTACTTCAGAAAGCTCTTTGTCCGTGAAATACCCTTTGCCAACACCCTGCTGGTTGGAAATGATCACGCACCTGTAACCGGCATCCGCTATTTTCTTTAACGCTTCCAAAACGCCGGGTAAAAAACGAAAGTCTTTCCGTCGAGTTATATAGCCGTATTCGGTCCATCCCCAGCCGTCCTCATTGATCACTCCATCCCTGTCCAGGAATACATATTTCTCCTCCATCTATCTCCTCACTTTTAAAATCAGCAGTTAGCAGGATATCCGGCTTCTTGCCTGATATTCTGATATCCTATCCCCTGCTCATCACAACTCGCGCATCATCCCATATGAGGTTCGCCAGTAAAAAGGCGGCTACGCCGGTAAAGTGCAGCATGAAACGCGAAATGGTAGTGTTTACGTAAAAATACAGATCGCCTCCTGTTATACACATGTACGCGGCAAAATATCCTATCGCAGAAACCAGCAGGAAAAAAGTTATATAGAAGACCTCTCCCTTCCATAAAGACTTGTGTTTCCAGATCGCGCAGCCAAACACGAGTATCCAGAAAATATTCCATTTCTTGGGGCCGAAAACTTCCTGCTGGAACAGGTTGAGCAAAACCGGGATATCTTTCACGTTCTGCCAGATGCTCCCCATGGTGACTTTTGAGAGATCCATATCGCTGTTGACCGCACCTGCTGATATCTTCAAGCAAAACCACGGCGCCGCGATGACCGCTATTATAACAAAGGCGACAAATATATCCATAAAATTAAACTTACCGGCGCGCCTGGATGTCTTTATGCAAAAAATGATGAGCGCCATAAAAAAAGCCGCTACGAATACCATGGCTTCGTTCTTTACCCACAGGGAAACCCCGAATAAAACCGATGAAAAGACCAGGGCGGCCCTTTCCGTATTCCGCATATACGTCACGAAATAGATGAACGCGCAGGTGATAAATGCCGTGAAAATAAGGTCCGCATGGATCACCGTGGCATAATCAGCCAGCTGTGGTACGGTGGCAAGAAAAAACACGATCAACATTGAATAGGCCCTTTTAAAGAATTTTTTCATCAAGGCGTAAAACAGCGCGAGAAAAGCCACGTAAATAAGCGGCATCACCAGGTTCACCAGGAAATCATTAAATCCCGTGAATTCATATATCCATGTCATGAGAAAAGGCAAAAGAAGCGGATAGTCCGGGTGGGCTATCACCTCTTCGGGCCAGTTCAGAAAGTGCGCCGGCATGCCCTGATTAAAATAAAAGATCTTCGCTTTCAGCGCGTAATTGGCGACCGCGTCGTGCGAATGAACAGGGACCGGCAGGACCAGGAACAAGACCCATAATATCTGCAGGACTACGCCGGCAAAAAGCAGCTTCTCCAGCAGTGTCGCCCCCTCCAGCGGCCTTGAAAAAAGAAAGGTTTGCTTTAGATCGGCCCTCTTAAAAACAAGAAAGAAACCGGCGAGCAGGACAAAAATGAGAGGGATCATGGAAACGCTCTGGAACGTGAATCTCACGCCGGCAAGATGATACACGAAAAGCTGGTATGCCGCTATACCTGTGCCTGTCAAAAAAGAAAGCGGCATGAGCTCCGACAGCCCGCACCCGGACCTGACGCTCAGCATGACCATGAAAACAAAAACCGCGCCGGTGATCTCAAGCGCCAGAAAAGATATGACAAGACTCACGACCTTTTCCCCTGATTTATAAATAAATATCCCTTTTTACCGAAACGCCCGAACTCTTCATATCCCGCCGGCACGCGAACGCCTTGTCCATAAACTATCTTAAAATCGGTGACACCCTTGCCTGCCTTTAAGGGCCAGAGAAAATACCTGGCTCTTACCTCGTCTATGGAATATTTTTCAAATCCCATGATCTCGCAGGTAGAACCTGCCGGTATTTTTTCACGGGCGAAGGCCAGAAAATCGTAAAGGTCGCCCCCCATAACATGGCGGGTTCTGGCTTCACCTTTCAGGCGATACAGTTCACGCAGCGCGCGGTACTGTCCATCCTTGTCCTCCCTTACCAGAAAAAATAACCACAGGACACACCATATTACAAAAATTGACCTGAACAGGTTCTTTTTAGTTAACATTCTTCTTCTCTCTAAGAAAATCTGCGAATTCTGACGGTTCCCTGAGGTCGAATGTCCTGTCTTTCTCAAAACTGATCTTTGAGCCGTGGCCGCGAAAAAACAGCCTGGATCCATGCACTGGTCTAAGAAGGCCCAGGACACTCGCGATAACCCCTTTTCTGAGAATGACGGCGTCGTATTTTTTCTTTTTCGTCAGTATTTTCCAAAATAACAACGCGTTAACAAAACCATGCTGTATGACCCGGACACCGACGTCGGCATGTCTTATCGAACTCATGCTTTCTCCCGCCGTGCCGGGCTTTGCGCTGCTCCTTCTGTCCCGGACCCAGAAATCAACGATCACTCTCTGGCGCGCCAGGCTTTTCATCAGCTCGTAATCCTCTCTAACCCGTTCCCGGTCATCATGAAAGTCACTGGAGTGGTCCATGTGAAGGACCCGGAGAAGCTTCCCCCATCTATTCTCGAATAAGGCCCTGTTCCTGGAATATATCTCTTCTTTTCCTTCAAGATCCTTCCGTGAGGCCTGCTCCGCGTGAAACACATAAGATCCCTCGGCCATCGCCGGGATATATCCCGCTTTTTGCGCCCTGACCGAAAAATCCGTATCTTCATAACACACTCCTTCATAGGCTTCGTCCAGATAACCTATTTTTTCGATCACTTCACGCTTTATCAGACAGGCAAAACCTATGGCGTGTCCGAGCTCTACGAACCTGCCTTTCTTATCATCGAGCAGCCTGGCGTGCTCGTTGATAGAAACGCTCTGATCCGGGAACGAACCGAATGTATTGCTCTGGGGGTTAACAATCCCTATGTCGCCCCTCTGTTCCGCAACGGATATCATCTCCTCGAGCCACCCCTCCGCCACCACGCAGTCGTTATTCAGGAGACAAATAAAAGGCGCGTCCGAAAGCCGCATGCCCTTGTTCATCCCGCCGGCGAAGCCGGCGTTTTCCTCAGAGAAGACCTTTTCGATATAGACCGTGCCGCTCCCGTGCACAGCACCGAGGTAACGCTTCACTTCAGGATCCTTGCTGCCATTGTCCACTATGATGAGATTAGCGCTTACCCGCGTGTTCTCAAGAACGCTCGCGACGCATTTCTTCAAAAGGCCGGGGTTCTCGTAACTCAGAAGTACTATATCAACTGTTTTTTTCACTTTTCCGGACCAGCTCCCAGTATTTAGCCCATTTCAGGAAATGGACCCACGCGAAAAGGACAGAAAAAACAAACCCGTGCATCCCTTCCTTAAAGCCCATTTTCTTGACGTAGAATTTCCAGAAGAGTTTAGCCGGTTTCACTTTTACGTTATACCGGATCTCTTTCTCGTCTATCACTCCCCTCAGCTCAAAGATCTCTTTTGCTTCGATCGTCGTATACCTGTTCTGCCTGGTGATGAGCTGGGCTATATTGTCAAAAGGATAATGTTCGATCTCCGCGTCCAGGGGCGCTATCTCGCCGTCCGCTACAAGTTTATGGTGAACTCTTCCGTCATACCTGGCGAACCCTTTCTTAAAGAAGTGCGCCGAATAGTGATACCACCCGCCGTGTTTCATGAATCGTCCGAGAAAAAAATTTTTGCGCAAAAACTTATATGCGGTGAACTTCCCTTCGCCACGGAGTATCTTCATGACCTTTTTCCTGAAATCCTCGGTCACCACCTCATCAGCGTCAAGCTGCAGCACCCAGTCCCCGGATGAGTTGTCGATCCCTATGTTCCTTTCTTCGCCGAAGTCCCCTCCAAACCGGTGCTGGACGACCCTGGCCCCGTATTTCCTGCATATATCCACCGTCGAATCCGTACTGAATCCGTCGACAACCACTACCTCATCGGCCCATTTGATGCTTTCCAGACAATTCCTGATCTTGTCTTCCTCATTTTTTGCGATTATCACGACCGACAGCTTTTCACGATTCTCAACACCAGTAGACATCTTCACCCTTCCCCCCTCTTTTCAGAAGGCAGATGTCAGGAATCAGACTTCCTGTATCTTAGCTCCTGACTCTGACCTCTGTTCTCTGACTTCTGTCCCTCGTCCACTGCTTTCAGCATAAGCTCACGATACTTAAGATAACTTACGAACTGATATATTCCGCTGAAAAAGGCCACCGTTAATCCGTAAATGCCGTCCTTGTAAGCCTTCTTCCTGAGAAGTCGCCTGTAAAAACAGCGGTCAAGTGTCCGCCATATTGCGTGTCCCATGCTCATCTTGCGGCCAGTCAGATACCACTTCCGCGCTTCGAGCGTAGTGTGGCTATTCAGGCTCCTCAAATAATCCGTGATATCTTTATGCGAATAATGGATGAGGTCCCCTTTAAGATGGCCTGTATCCCCTTCCATGAACGCGCGGGGATGGACCTCAGCCTCTTCGTACTTGAACTCCTTCTTCAGGAAAAGCCTTGTCTGGGGAGCGGGATATTCCCCGCCGTAACGCAGCCAGTAATCGCCGATATGGTTCCTCCTCGGGATGGTGTACGCCTTATATTGCGGTGTCCCTTTTAAAAGGTCGGTTATTTCCCCTGAAAGCCCTTCGGTCACCCTTTCATCCGCGTCCAGGCTGAGGACCCAGTCGTTTGCGGCCTGCGCGTACGCCCAGTTCCTGTGCTTTCCTTCATTTTCCATTCTTCTGAGGAGAACCTTGTCCGTGTATCTTCCTGCTATCTCCCGTGTTGTGTCCGTACTTTCATCATCCACAACGATGATCTCGTCCGCCCAGACCGCGCTTTCAAGGCATTCCGTTATATTTTCTTCTTCATTCTTTGTTATCACTACTACAGTCACTGGTGTTTTACCCATCCGGTCTCCTTATCCGATTCAAAAAAACTGATAACCGTTCTCTTTGCATATAGAACATATTATGTCCGGACTCCCGCCGCTTTTTCCGGATATTGCCTTCCTTGCCCGGATAAACATTTCGCCGTTCCAGATCTCTTTAAAATCCTGCTTCAAGAGGTTGCCGAAACTGTAACGGGCGCAGTCATATATGGCGCCGCACGGCACGACATCGCCGTTCCAGTTGACAGTCAAGGTCCGCCACGGCTTTTCACACGTATTTTTCATTTTTCCGAGGTCACCGTAATTATTGTATTCGGGCCTGTCCGGTATCCAGCTCCCGTCGCGTTTTACGGAATCCTCCACTTTCTCGAATATTTCCTTTGCGCAATCGGTCCGCATGCCGCTTGCTTCGAATTCTATCCCCATTTTCCCGGACATCTCACGCGCCTTCTCGACCTCAAACTGGTTATGCTTGAATACAAGATACTTCCATATGATCCTTGGCTTGCCGCTTGCCAGTTCCTTTTTCCTGGATATGATCCTCTGTATGTTCTCCATGACCCGGGCCAGATCTCCCCCCACCCTGTACTTCTCATAGATCTCCCGGGTCGCGCCGTCACAGGAAACTTTCAGGACGTCCAGTTCATATCTTACCGCCGCGTCCAGCTGCTCTTCGGAAAGAACATTAAGATTACTGTCTATGAACATCCTGAGAGCCGGCTTTTTTTCCCTCGCGTACCTGATCATCTTCCCTATGTCCTTGTTGAGAAAAGGCTCGCCCCAGCTGAAAAGATCGATCGTTTTCACGAAAGGTCCTATCTTGTCAAAAATGACCTTAAAATCCTCAAAAGACATCAGCCCCTTCTCAACCCCGCCCTGCTCTTCATCATTTGTAGGGCACAAAGGGCATCGCAAATTACACACATTCCCGGTCTCTATGGAGATCTTTGAAGGCGCGTAAAAAAGCCTTGCTGAATTCCTTTTCTGCAAAGACTTAAAAATACCGTTTAAAAGTGAAATGTACATGTCATATCTCTTTCTGCGAACTGCGAACTGTCTTGTTTCCTTTCTCCAAAAGTTTCAGGCACTCGTCTATAACGGCTTCAGGCGCAATGCCGGCAAGACAATGATTATCATATTTGCATTCGGGCAGCTTGAAACGACGATAACATGGACGGCAATCAGTTTCCCCGCTGACCAGAACTTTATGTGTCGCTGAAGGAGGATACGGTCCATAGACCTTTTCATCCACCGGCCCGAATATGGATACTGTCTTCAACCCGAGCGCCGCGGCTATATGTAAAGGCCCTCCGTCATTACATACCGCCAGATCACACTTGCTTAACAATGCCATATATTTTTCGAGGCTGAGGCCGGTTTCGACAAACAAAGGGCTTGCCGTCATTTTTCCCGCGACTTCATCGCACAGGCCCTTTTCAGAACTATCCCCCAGAATCGCTACCGCTCCGGAATTTTCCGTCGTAAGCGCGTCCGCGGCCCTGGCAAATCCGTCCGCGCTCCATCTTTTGCGGGAAGAGCTCACCCCCCAGCTGGCACCGCCTCCGGGGATAACCGCCACAACCCGGCCTTCACCGGCGTTCTTGTCTCCCAGATAATCCACGGCCCATTGCCGCAGGTCTTCATCAAGGACGATCCGCATTTCCCGGATGGACACCTTCATTCCCACAAGCCCAAGGAGATCAAGATAATATTCAATGACATGCTTGTCCTGGAACCCTTCGAATTTCCGTTTACGCGTCAGAAAAATACCCCTGTTCCTGTAATCCAGCCCTATCCGCTCCCTGATGCCGGCCAGTAAAAAGGCAAAACCGAACTCGCGTGATAATGTAAAGTCAAAAACCGCGTCATAATTCCCGCGGCGTATTTCACCAAAAAGTCTGCCTAACGCCGAGAAAAAAGCGGGTTTGGAATTTTTCCACAACGCCAGAAAGTCGTCTTTCTCATACACGAACACCCTGTCGATATCCGGATTGCTTTCCGCGACGGCTCTTGTCCTGGCATTACACAGATAATCTATCGACGCGCCGCTTATTTCCTTTTGCAGATTAGCTATAAGAGGCGTAGTGAACAGCACATCGCCTACCCCAAATATATTAGCGATCAGGATTTTTTTCATAATTTTACTGTCTTTTTGACAAAATTCTCATCGCGGCGCCGAGCACCGCGTCAACTTTTACCGCACGCATACACTTGTAATCGTACGGACAGGCGGTATCGAGGCATGGATCGCATCCCGGGCTCTCATGTAATACCGCGTGTTTCTCACCCCATGGCCGCCACCGGACCGGGCTGACGCCCGGGATATTCCTCCCGAAGATCGCCACTACAGGCACCCCTATGGCCGCGGCCATATGCATCGGTCCGGTATCATTTCCTATGAAAAGACCTGCTTTTTTTAAAAAAGCGGCCAGTTTTTTAATGTCAAACATCCCTGAAAAATCCAGGATATCCACTCCTGCCTCATTAATAACCCCTTTGACAAGGCCTTTTTCTGTTTCATCTCCGATCATGGCAATATGACAATCCAATACCGACTTGATCCTTCGGATCAAGTCCGCGTAATGCTTCCCGGGCCACATCTTGGCAGGGTTGCTGCTACCCGGATGGATAATTATCAAGGCCCTGTCCGGGTATATCTTCATCTTACCCAGAAGGTCCTTGATAAACTTTTCAGCCGCCCCGTCGATAACCATCCTTGGATCCGGCGCCGTGGTATCTATTCCCAGCCCCCGCAACAGGTCCATGGTATATTCTATCTCGTGCTTTTCGCCTCTCGCCCTCTCATCAGAGACCTTCTTGTTCAATAAAAAACCCCATTTCCTGTCATATCCCACGCGGCGGGCTATTCCCGCCAGAAAACACGCGGTATGCAACAGCTTGTGCGGGTTCAGTATTATCGCGGTGTCAAAACGCTTCTTCCTCAGCAATCCCGAGAGACGCACGGATCTCAGCAGCCACTTGTCCTTATTTGCCGTATCAACCGTGATGACCTCTTCCACGTCTTCCCTTCCTTCTACAATGTCCCTGGAATATTCGGACGTAACGAAGGTAACGCGGGCCCCGGGGTAAGCCTTCCTTATACTGTCGACGGCTACCGTTGAAAGAAGGACTTCTCCGATGCGGTCCGTCCGCATTATAACAAAATTCTTAAACTTATCTCTCTCTTGCATGACAACTTAGGGCATAACAGAAACCAAGCAGAAGATGAAAGAAAACCGCGAGAGTGACCGAATAAAGATGCGTATCCACCATACAGTTCATGGAAAATCCGACCATGCCCGCGAACAGGCCCGCGGTGAGGCCCCTGCGCCTGCCTTCATCCATCGTTAAAATATTCCTAAATGAATGCATCAAGACCGTTACCAAAAATATCAAAAATAGCAGCGCGCCTACGAGACCTACTTCCGAAGCCATGTGCAGATAAGAATTATGTGTATACCTGACATCCGGATATTCGGGCGGTTTATACCTGGGGAAGTTCCGGCTATAGGTGTTAACGCCAAACCCGAGGATCGGATGCTCTATTATCATGTTTATCGTTCCTTTCCACAGCATAACCCGTTCCCAAGCGGTCCCGCTTTTAAAGTCCGCCAGAGCAAAGATCCGTTCCTGCGCCGTGTAAGGAAGCACCAGGAACAGCACCAGCAAAACCGCGATGAACACGGCTAACACCTTTCTCGCCTTTATCGCCCCCAGGACCAGAAAAGCGGCCGCGAAAGATATCCATGCCCCGCGCGACTTGGTCAGGAACAGGCTGACCATGGAAAGAACCAGAGGTATGAAGACCATTACTCTTTCTCTTAACCTGGCGCCCCTTGATATAAGAAACGATATGAATATCGTTCCCACGACAAAGAGATACGTGCCAAAATCATTCGGATGGACAAATGAAGCGGATATCCTGTGCAGAGAATCCTTTGTTATCAGCCCCCTGTGCCTGATGAGATCGAATCCCGTATAATACTGAATAAGTCCGTTGATACAGATGAGAAAGGCGCTTGCTGACAGGACGTAAAGAAACCTTCTCGCGACCTTTTCTTCTCCAAGACTTGTCGCGGCAACCACAAAGATCAATGAATATTCCACCACCTTGAAGATCCCCCGGAAACTTTCCTTGAAATAATCGCTGTTAACGGTGGAAAGGACGGTCCACAAGAAGAAGATCAGCAGGATCTTGAACGGGGCCGAGTTCAGCCCTTTCCAGTCCCTGTCAATGGCCTTCTTGATGAGCCACGCCCCTATCATTATGCTTGAAAAGATCTCCACTAACGACGTGGAGAAAGTCACGGCCACAACCAGTGCGTAAAAACATACTTCTATTACCCAGTCGAAAAAGTTTATTATTCTGTCTTTTGACATAACCATTTGATTGCAGTATAGGGGTCAGACCCCTTCTACTAATACGCGTTTTTCATCGCGAAGATAGACATGAACAGTATTTTGAGGTCGAAAAAAACCGACCAGTTCTCGATATAATAAATATCGTACTTGGTCCTTTCCTCAATGGAAGTATTTCCCCTGAGGCCGTTGACCTGCGCCCATCCTGTCATACCGGATCTTATCTTGTGGCGGGCCATATACCTCGGGATATCTTCCTTGAACATCCCGACAAAATGGGGGCGCTCGGGCCTGGGCCCCACAAGGCTCATTTCCCCCTTGAGGACATTGAAAAGCTGGGGCAGTTCATCCAGATTAAAACTTCTCAAGAATGCTCCGATCTTCGTCCTTCTGGGATCGTCCTTCTGCGCCCATACGCGGCCCACGCCTTTTTCCGCGTTCTCCACCATGGTCCGGAACTTTATAATAGCGAACCTCCGTCCGTCTTCCCCGACACGTTTCTGCAGATAGAAGACCGGACCAGGAGAATTCAGTTTTACAATGGCCGCTATGATCAGAAATACCGGAGAAAGAAGGACAAGCCCAAAAGCTGAAAAACCCACGTCCATCGCCCTCTTAATAAAACGGTTATGTCCTTCGACCAGGGTAGACTCCTTCAATCCCAGAAGCGGCACGCCGTCTATGGTGCGCATATCCACCTGGGACGTCATCATCCCCATGAGATCAGCCACCAGACGGAACTCGATCATGCGTTTTTCGCACTCCATCATTATGTTGATCACCTCGTTGCGGGGTATCTCCGCCTCTGTCAGGATGACTTCTTCTATTTTTTCGGAATCCACGACACTGGTGAAATTGTTTAAAGTCCCAAGCACCGGAACCCCCTCAGGAGCATCAGGGATATCTCCCCTTAACCGCATTACACCCTTTATGTTATAATCCCAGTGCGGGTCATGGGATATATGTCTTATCAGACGGTCGATCATGGGCCCGTCTCCAACGAGAAGTAGATTCCGTGTTTTTTCCCTCCGTCTTCTTGCCGTAAACCTGATCCTGTTGACTAAAAATCTCCAGCTGCCCAAGGATAAAAGCAGGACCATCCACGCAATAAGCAGCATTCCCCTGGAGAATGAGTATTCCCTGTATATAAAGGTCGCTGCCATACAAATTAAAAGGCCTATGGTATCGGCCCGGACTATAAGAAAGAACTCGTCTATAATGGAAAGCCTGGACCTGACTGAATAAAGCTTTTCGGAACGTATCAAGAATATAAAGATAACGGTGAGCACCGGCAGTGCCTTGATATATTCGTTTATGTGAGGGACCCCGTAAACCACCGTCAGCAGGCCGGAATTGAACCTCAGCCAGTAGGAAAACAAAAATCCCGCGTTTATGGCCACTATATCCCCGAGCATCAGGATAAAGCTTAGTTTTATGTCGTTACGTATTCTCATGATAGATAACCAAACGTAAAGTTCCAGAAGTCAGATATCAGATTCTGCCCTCTGTTATCTGGCTTCTTCCCTCTGACTTTCAATATGACTCCACCATTTCTCCTGAATATAATCCCTTATTTCCCGCTTGAAGCGTTCGCGGTTGAACTGTCGCGCATTATTTTTCAGTTCATCCGGCTCAAACACGTGTTCGTTCTTCTCGAATCTGGTTATCGCTTCATTAAGCGCATTAACGGTCTGTTCATGGAAATACACGCCTGTTGGGCTTCTGTCGGCGTCCAGATGCTGTTCCTCCCCCAGAGGGACTATCGTCTCGAGCACCCCGCCTCTGGCATACGCTATTACGGGTTTCCCATAATACTGCGCTTCGACCGGGACGATACCGAAATCCTCTTCCCCGGGGAAAATAAGAGCACGGCACCCGGAATAATGCTTCCGCACTTCCTCCCCGCTTACCCAGCCAAGGAATTTCACATTGTCCGAGGCCTTTTTTGCGAGTTTTGAAAGATCGCTCCCGCTGCCTATAACTATAAGCCTCCTGCCGCTTTTATTGAAAGCTTCCACGGCGAGATCGATACGCTTGTAAGGGACCAAAGCCGAAACTATCAGATAATAGCCCGGTTCATCCCTCACCTCATCTCCACTTCCGGGAAGAACATCGACCGGGGGATATATAACATCCGCATCCCTGGAATAATACTCTTTGATGCGGTTCTTAATATTATCCGATATGGCCACAAAATAATCAACCTTTTTATTGGCCTCAAGGTCCCATTTTCTTAAACGACGCAGGTAATATGCTATAACCCTCTGTTTTAAAGGGTTTTCAGCGGAAAAGTATTCATGAAAGAATTTCCACGCATACCTGACAGGGGTATAACAATAACATATATGCAAAGAGCCCTCTTTCTTCTTTATCCCCTTTGCAACACAATGGCTGGAGCTCAATACCAGGTCATATCCTGAAAGATCAAAACTTTCTATGGCGCGGGTGAAAAACGGGAGAAACCTGCGGTAGTTCCGCGATATGCCCGGAATCTTCTGCAGAAAAGAAGTGCGGATATCCATTTCTTCTATGACCGGCGCAACGCTTCCCTTCTTATGTAAAAGCGTAAAGAGTGCCGCGTCCGGAAATAATTCACAGAATACTTCCAGACACTTCTCTCCTCCCCGCATTCCCGTGAGCCAGTCATGTGCGATCGCGATCTTAATGTTGTTCATCGAACCACGCTCCGATATATCCCGAGGGTCTGCCGCGCGGTCTCGCTCCATGAAAAGCGTTTGGCGTGTTCTAATCCTGTTTCTATCATGCCCGCCCTGAGCTGTCTGTTGACGAGTACATTATATACAGTATCGGCTATCTGTTCAAGATTATGAGGAGAAACCACAAAGGCGGCCGTGCCGGCCACTTCCGGGAGAGATGAGGAATCTGACACGACAACAGGGACCCCGCATTGCATCGCCTCCAGCACCGTGAGCCCGAACCCCTCGTAAAGTGACAAGTGAACAAGGACATCAGCTATACTGTAGAGGGTGACCAGGTCTTCAACGGGTATTTCCCCTAGATATCTTACGTGGCGGTCGCTTATCTTGTCCTTCAGGTGCTCCTCTTTCTTGTCCCATCTCCCGCATATCACCAGCTGGTGAGGCACTCCCCATGCCTTCAACCGGGCAAACACCTCCAGGAGAGTCGGGATGTTCTTGTGCGGTTTTACGCTCCCCACATACAATATTATCCGTTCTGATAAACGGTACCTGCACCGGACATCCGCTATCCTGGCTTTGTCGTTTACTCTTTGGAAATTCTTGCCGGACGCCTCGTGGATCACTTTTATCTTTGCGGAATACTGCTCTCCAAAAACATCCAGGAGATCCTCCCTGGTATGATTTGAGACGGTTATCACCCTTTCCGCTTTTTTCAAGGCTGAATTTATCATAAAGCTGGCATAATGTTTCGCCATGGGGGATGATACCGCTTCGGGCAACAATAAATAAATAAGATCATGGATCGTAACTACCATCTTTTTCCTGAAAAGAAGGGGGATGTTGAAATGGGGCACATGCAGAAGATCGATATCAGCAAAAGAACGGAACGGGGGGATCTGCTCCCATACCGAATAAATAGGCACATCCCAGCTGGATACCTGGATATTCCCGGCGCGGGAAACCTCACCGAGTTTTCCCGGATCCCCGAAAACCACAAACTTATGCTCAGGGGCCTGCCTTACAAGTTCCGGAAGGAGGCATCCTATGTACCTCCCTATCCCGGGATGTGTTATCATTCTCGCGTCAAATCCTATTCGCATCTAATTCTCCACCTCGGACAAATTTGATGTGCGCTCTGCCCTTGGAACTCTCCCCTCTGCAAACTGGTTATCAGGCAACACTTCGGAAAGCACCTTCTTGAGTTCCTTAAACATGCTTTCTGCCATCACCCTGTGTCCATTATCCGTAAAATGGCCATCGAAATCAAAATATAAAGGTTTAAGGTCACTTTCCTTGAAATAAGTATAAACGTCTATGAATGGGATCCCTTCTTCCTCTGCATACCGGCGCATAAAATCAACAACGATGGGTTCGGCATACTCCTCGCCTACTTTAAACCCATACTCTCTTCTCCCTTCGGACCATTCTACCCCATTGATCTCGATCGCATAAGGATACGTCGCCAGCACAAAGGCAACCCCATTATCTCTAAGCATCTCATGAATAAGTCTTATATATTTCTCGTTTTTCTGCCACAATCTTCTTAGTATATACCCGTTATTTTCACGAAATACCACGAATCTGTCAATATCTGAATTCTCACTCTTGTCAAAAAGGATATGCTCTTTACACGATACATTATCGTTTATATACTGCTTAAAGCCGATTTTCTTCAACTTGTAGAGAAGCTTGTTCATCCTGTTTTCAATATAAAGATAAAAACGCGAATATTTGAGCAAAAAATGTTCAACAGGATTGCTGCTGAAAGCCCTGACACGTTTCAGCGGAGAACATCCGAGCGGCATTCCATCCTTTCCGAATACAGTAACCCTCTCATACTCATAATCATCCTTCAAATCCCCGAAATCATAAAAAAGAACAACCATATCAGGATTCAGCTGTAGTCCTTTCTTTACCAGGAAAAGGTATTCCAGAAGCGGAGAATAACCCGCGATCCCGCAGTTAATTACTTCATATACGGGCTTCTCACCGGATATCCCGTTCAGTCTTCTCTCCAGGATCTTAACAAATGCATCCTCTATCTCCACACCGTATCCCTCTGTAAAAGAGTCTCCAAGAACTAAAATTCTGCAGGTACTTTCAGGTTTTACAACAGGATAATCCCGGTCACGAAGGCCAAATGAATTTATGTCATATGTTACATCCCATTCCTTTGTAATAGACCGTCCCGTGGAATCGGGAATAAAAGAATGGTGGAGCTGAAAATCAACTTTTCTGTAAGATGCTTCACGAGCTCGAATATCCAACATATCGCCATGTTTTGTCCTCGCATATAGCTCACCTATAAAGAAAACAAGTAGAAGGTTAAAGCATAGAATAATGGATCCAAAAATAAATCTTTTACTCATATCTATCGCTCTTCCTCCCCTCGCCCTCCCCCCATGCCCATGCTACTCCCGTATCACTTCATCGATCTTCCTGCATACTTCATCTGGCTGCACTCCCGACAAATCTTTCCCCTTCCCCCGATAGACCAACCTTACCCTGTTGCCTTTAGGCGCCCACTGGCAAGGATCATTTATACCGCTAAAAAGTATTATCGCGGGAATATTCGCTAAAGCCGCTATATGAGCCGGGCCGGAATCAACTCCGATAAACAAAGAAGCTGAAGATAAAAGATAATATAATACACCGAAAGGGGTCTTCCCTGTCATATCTATGAGCCTTGCATCTATTAATTCACTGATCTTTTGCACTTTTTTGCCGTCTTTCATTACTCCCACCATTACGGGGACCAGCTGTTTTTCGCGAAAAAGATACTGTACTACCGGCGCAAATTTCTCCAGATCCCATCCCTTCGCGGGATGCCCCGGAGCTATATGCAGCACAGCATACTTGTAACGGACCCCGGAGTCACTTAGCAGTTTATCCGCGGTATTCTTATCTTCATCTGAAAAATATAATTTTATTCCCGGTGTCTTCTCCTTTATCCCGATGGCTCTCAAAAGTTCCATGTTCCTGTCCGTTTCATGCATCACGCCTTTATACGGAACGTTGTGTGTCAACAAAAAACCTCCTCCGGTTATGCCATAACCGACCCTGCATCTTACCCCCGCAAGGAACATGGCCATTATATGCCTGAAATCTCCTCTCAGGTCCATACAAACGTCATACTGCCCGTTTCTTATTATCTTCACCATTTCGCGCAGGCCCTTAAGATGTTTAAAAAAACCTGAGGAACCTCTGTCAAACCACGGCGGATCGAAAGAGATGACATTTACATTCGCTTTATTGTCCCTGACGATGTCACAGGCCAATGAGGGGGCGAGGAGATCTATCGCGGCGTTTGGGAAAGATCTTCTTAAAGGATCCAGGACCACGGCCGCGTTGATGACATCGCCTATGTGATCGACCCTGATAAGAAGTATCCTGTTAAACTCAAGCGGTATTTCCCGCCTGAAGAGCTTCCTTGCGCCGAAAATCGCATTACCGGCCGCGTCGATCAGGGAAAAAAGCAAAACATACAGTTTCTTTTTGTACACATACATGGCTATTTTATCTTTATCGCCGCGAAATCAGCCCGGACGGCCGGCACTATCCTGCCGCGACCCTCAAGACCTTCCAGTTCTTCAGGGCTTGCCACTATGACAGCGCCCTTTCTATCCGCTGCTTCGGACAGTTCCGCTTCGGAGCGGATGTTTTTACTGAACCCGCCGAAATAGAACAGCATGGCGGGGTCGCTTATGTTGTAAAGATATACACCTTTGTCTTCGGATGATACGTCCCTGACAGCGCTCGCGAAATTCTTTATCGCCGGGTTGTAATCCAACGCGAAAACATCTTTTTTCGCGCCGAAATATATGATACTCAGCAAAGAGATCACTACCGTGATCACCAGGGCCCTGCGTTTAAAAAGCCTCGTCATGCCCCATCCTGCCGTTACCATAACGGCCGGGTAGACCGGGGTTATATACCAGTGGAGTTTCGTCCTCACAAGGCAGAAAACCAGGAATACGACCAGCACCCATGATATCACAAGATAATTCCTCGCGTGCCGCATCTTAACGGTATAAAAAACAAGAAAAGGAAATGACACCAGTCCCAGGAAGCCCCAGGGCTTGCCCTTATAAAGGACAACATTAAAGTACGTCAGCCAGTTTCCGTAATGACCGTCCATCGTCCTGGTCGTCCTTCCTATCAGGTGCTGGAGAAAATGTCCTTCCAGAAAAGACCGTCCGTAATGCAGGAACGCCGCGACATACCAGCTGCCCGTTATAAGCAGGAAAGCAAGAACGCCGAATGCCGTATAGCGGTTCAATACCATCCTCCACTGTCTTCCGAGCAGGACATACAGCCCGAGGATCATGGGTATCAGGAGAGCCGCCGGGCCTTTGGTCAAAAAAGCAAATCCGAACCAGATAAAAGAATAGACGATATTTACCGGGTTTATCTCCGACCGCAAAAAGGAATAAACGGAAAGCAAAAGAAAGAACGTGAACGTCACATCAAGGGTCCCCATCCTGCTTAACCATAAAAAATGATAGGTGCTTAACAGCATGGCGGCGGAGACCGTGCCCGCCCTTCGTGAAAAGAGCCTTGCGGCGAAGAGATACGTGAGTATTACTATCCCTGTGCCCGACAGGGCTGAAAAAAGGCGAGCGGAAAATTCATTCACCCCGAACATTTTGTAAAAAACGGCAGTGACCCACATGTATAGCGGCGGCTTGTCGCTCCATGGCGAGCCTCCCCATGTGAGGTCTATCCAGTTATTCGTCTCCAGGATCTCCCTCGAAACCTCGGCGTAGAAAGCCTCGTCCCAGGAACTGAGACTTCCACCTCCCAGGTTGAACAGCAATATAACGGAAGCTACTGCTATCAGAATCAGAATGTCGCGTCGCATCATTTCGAGAATCTCAATCGGAAGATCGCGAGCAGGGCCTCCACCCCGTCCTTCCAGGTGATCTTTTTCCCTTCGTCATACCCGCGCCCGCGGTAGGATATGGGAACTTCCACTATTTTTACGCCTTTTTTCAACAACTTTGCCGTCACTTCCGGCTCAAATTCAAACCTTTCAGCCCTGATATCAAGACTTCGAATGACGTCCGTCCTTACCATCTTGTAGCAGGTCTCCATATCGGTAAGAGAAGCGCCGAAAAGAACGTTGGTTAAATTAGTAAGGAACCAGTTTACCGCGTAATGAGACAGTGACGTTGCCCTCCATGACTCCAGGAAACGCGAACCATAGACAGCTCTGGCGCCGGTCCCTTCCGCCGCTGAAACCAGTTTCACCATATCTTCCGGAAAATACTCCATATCACCGTCCTGCACAATAACGTAGTCCCCCGCGGCATACGAAAGCGCGGTCCGGATCGCGCTGCCTTTCCCCCGGTTCCTGTCATGATAATATACCCGGACGTTACCTGAACCGTCCCCGAACCGTTCCTTTAACAGCTCCCGGGTCCCGTCAACGGAAAAATCATCCACCAGTATTATTTCCCTGTCTATATCGACGTTCCTGATGAGGTCCAGGACATCCATGATCGTCTTCTTCTCATTATAGACCGGTATAAGTATGGATAGCTTCATCTTTCCAATGCTGCTTCATACCCTTTCACTCTTTTTTTGGCCACCTTTTCCCATATAAAGGAATCCATTATTAAACTCTTGAGATCCTCCGTCTTTCCCCTGGAAATGGCGATCTCTATCATCCTGCGTATGTCCCTTGGGTCATTGGGCTTTATATAAAGAACTTTATCCTCAAAATATTCTCTGGTGCTGCCACCGTCGGTAGCTACCACTTTAGCGCCCGCAAGGGCCGCTTCCAAAGCAGCGAGCCCCGGGGTTTCAAACCAGCCCGGCAGAACAAAAACATCGCATGCCGCGTATGCCGACACCAAAAGATAAGACTCGTGAGAGATGCTTCCCAGAAAATGGACCTTACTATCGGCTTCCTTTAAACACTTTTCATGATACCATTCATATCCGGAAACCTCTTTCCCTATGATCACAAGGTCCCTGTCTATGCCTTTCATGGCCCGGATAAGATTCAACTGGTTTTTCCTGGGCTCGATCCTTCCTACAGATAGAACAAAATTTTTCAATCCATACTTTCCATGAAAAAGATCGGGTTTAGAACGTCCAAATCTGGAATCTACTCCGTTCGGGACCACGAACATCTTGTTCATGGGCATTTTAAACAGTTTCGATATCTGTAGAGCTTCGTTTTGAGAATTAGGGCAAATAATGTCCGCGGTCCGGAACATCTCCCTTCTTGGTGAGGGAAAAAACGGAAAAACCAGCTTTGCCGCGTGCCGAAAAACCATCTCAGCCTTTTTGGATGCCTCCCCTTCCTCAAAAAGAGCCCTTCGAAAATCCGACCAGAAAATCGATTCAAGCACCACTTTTACGCCCCTTGCGCTGGCTACCTGCATAAGGCCAAGGCATTCTTTAACTGATCCGAATATATGTAAAATGTCAAAATCCTCTATTCTGTCATCCCAAATATTAAACCTTTTTACAGCGACCCCTTCTCTTTTGACGTACTTTTCCGTCTTTTCAAGGAGTATTTCTCCTCCTCCCTTGTTCTGAAAAGCGGATGGATAAACAAAAAAAGTAACCTTCATTCTTATCTCCCTAAACAATGATAAAGCTTTCGGCCTTCAACTTTCAGCTATCAGCTACCGAAGGCTGACGATTGAAAGCTCAAAACTAATGCTGTTTCACCAATATTTCAATTATTCTTTTGCCCGCGGTGCCGTCTCCAAACGGATTTCTCCAATCTCTCTTCCTGTTAAGCATCATCTCCGCTGAATCAGCTATCTCTCTTGAGCGCGCTCCCGCGATAATGTTCGCCCCGGATTCCACTGTTTCTGGCCTTTCCGTGGAATCCCTGAGGGTGACACAGGGGACCCTGAGCACGCATGATTCCTCCTGAACCCCGCCGGAATCGGTAAGGACAAGACGCGCGTTAGCTTCCAGCTGCAGAAAATCAAGGAACGGGCACGGCTCTATAACGTGGAGATAACTTTTCGGGTCAATACCGAACATTTTCAATTTTCTGACCGTCCTGGGATGTATGGGAAACACCACCGGCATTTTATGTTTCCGCGCTATTTTCTTCACTGCATTTAATATCTCATCCAGCCGCTTCCTGTTATCGACATTCTCCTGGCGGTGAAGTGTCAAAAGAATATAGGAATCCTTTTTAAGGCCGTTCCCGGACAGGATGTCTTTATTTTTCCTTCCTACCTCAAGGCCGTGATATAGCGCGTCCACTATGGTATTTCCCGTGACCCATACCTTTGTCTTCTTTATGCCCTCGTGGCTCGCGATATCTTTCGCCTTCCGCGTGGGTGCAAAGAGATAATCGGATAAATGATCCGCCATAACCCTGTTGATCTCTTCCGGCATGGCCCTGTCATAACTCCTGAGTCCCGCTTCCACATGGCCCAGCTTTATGTTAAAACCCGTAAACGATCTTGTGGTCGAGATCTTGGAAACCGCCAGCGCCCCGGCCAGCACCGAATTGGTGTCACCCTGTACAAGGGCCACGGAAGGCATCTCCCTCAGCAGTATCTCTTCCAGCTTTATCATCATCCTTCCGGTATGGTCCCCCTGCCTGAACGGAGCCTTGGATCTTATGTTAAGGTTATAGTCGGGTTCCGGCAGCTGAAGTTCTTCCAGGAAAGAGCTGGACATTCCGCGGGAATAATGCTGGCCGGTATGTATTGTGAAAAAAGGGATCTGTTTCTTTATGCAATGGCGGATGATCGAGCTTAACTTGATGATCTCCGGTCTGGTCCCGAATATGAACCCTATCTTCATGCCCATTATACAAAACACCTCAGACTGTTGATATCCACGTTTTCTGAATCCATCTTTTCAAACATAATAAGCGCCTGGATGGCGAACATGCTGCACCAGGAGTTGATATGGTTTCTTTTTTCACCTTCCAGTGTAAAACCATAATAAAAACCTCCTTTTTGAAGACCCTCCTGGAGGTGCTGGAAAGTGAGCAACCTGCTTCTCAATTCTTTCAGCCCATCAATATAGCTCTTATCCAGCTGTCCTATGCCGTCCAGGATCACCCCCAGCCTGAGTATCTGCGCCAGAATATCCACCCTGTAATGCGTGATGAACTTTTCGCCGTCAAATTTCTTTGGTATGCCGCCATCCCGGCATTGGTTATCAAGCGCCCATTTTACGGCTTTCACCGCAGCGAGGATGAACTCATCGCGTTTGAAATACATACCGGCGTATAACAGCCCTTCCGCTGAATAAGCATGCGGGTGCAGATGCGTGCTGTTATCCGCGCGGGAAGTAATGAACCTTCCGTCCGGCTCCTGGAAATCCAGGGACTTCCGGCAAAGCGTTAAAACAGCATCCCTGTAAACATTGTCCTTTGTGACGTCATAAAGATCGGTAAATCCCAGGGCCAGCTTGGCATGATAACTGCCGCTCTGGGTTGACCACTTCCAGGTGTGGTCCGTTTTCTCCCCTGTCTTGTGATTATAAACCGCGCAAAAAAGCCCATCATCTCTTCGCATCTTTTCGATCAGGAGATCGGCGATCCTTTTTGAGAATTCAAGATACTGCCTGTCCCCGCATTTTTTGAACAGATTGATGAGTCCATATAATACCATGCCGTTGTCAAAAGCGTATATGTTCTCGCTCTCAAAAGAATATCTGTCGGATTCCGACATATCCTGATGGTAATGCCTGGTCCTCACACCGCCGAGCTTGTGCTCCGCCTTGTCCCGCAGCCAGTCAGCGGCAAGGATGGCTCTTTCCACAAAATCCTCATCAAAAAAACCTTTCAGGAACAAAAGAGAGGTTATACCGTATCCCGTGATCTCCGAATACACATAGGGATACTGCCCTGATCGCAGATCAAACCATGCATTAAAACCGCCGGCTTCACGTCCCTTCAGGTCCTGTATCCCGGAACACATTAACCAGTCTTGAGCAAGCAATATTTCACCGCCTGAAACGATCTTATCCATGGTATCCTACACCTTTCCCATGACCTTTGCGGGATTTCCGTAACAGATCGCATTGTCCGGCACATCCTTTGTGACAACGGACCCCGCTCCTACAACAGCGTTCCGTCCGATAGTGACATCGGCCAGGACCGTTACGTTTGCCCCGATCGAGGCGCCTTCCTTAACGCGCCAGGAAATGTCCGCAAGGTCTCTTGTGGTATCATGCCTCGGATATTTATCGTTCGTGAAGCATGTGTGGGGGCCTATAAAAACATTGTCCTCGATGATGGTGCCGTTGTATATGGACGTCTTGTTCTGCACTCTCACGTTCCGTCCCATTTTCACGTTCCTGTCTATGTAAACACCATTCGCAAGGATACAGTTCTCGCCTATCTCTGTTCCGTCCATGACCTGCGTGTAAGCCCATACAACCGTGCCTTTGCCTATCTTCGCTTTATCTGAGATCAGCGCCGTCGGATGTATCTTCACGTCTGGTTCTCTTTTACCCATTGGATATTCCTCCTTAATCCTTCATTAATGAATATTTTCGGTTTCCAGTTGAAAAGTTTTTTTGCGAATGAATAATCGCACAGGAGCTTGGGCACCTGCGCTTTCCGTTCCCTGGTATGTATTATGCTGGACTTCGAACCGGAAAACTCTTTTATCTTTCTGGCGATGTAATTTATGGTTATTGCTTCGCCTGTCCCGAAATTTACCGCCTTCCCGATCGCGTCCTTGTGGCTCCCCATGATCATGAAAGCATCGACCATATCGTCTATATAAGTGAAATCCCTGGACTGCCTGCCCGTGCCTTGCACGGTAAGGTTTCTCCCCTTCAGCGCCAGGTCGATGAACTTTGGTATCACATCATATGTATGCCTGGGGCCGTAAGTGTTGAACGGCCTTATTATGGTTATTGGCAGGTGATAGGTGTTCCAGTAGGAATAACAGTACTTATCCGCCGCGGCTTTGCTCGCGGCGTAAGGCGATGAAGGATAAAGCGGGTGTTCTTCGTCAATGGAGCCGCCTATGGTCATACCGTATATCTCGCTGGAAGAAGTGCAGACGATCCTCTTTATGCCTTTCCCTTCCTTCACCGCGTGCAGCATGTTGAGAGTCCCTATTACGTTCGTTTCCATCACTTCCAGCGGATGATCAAAAGAATTCGGTACGTAGGCGTCAGCGGCCAGGTGAAAAATAATATCCGGCCTGTTTTTTATGACCAGTTCCCTGGCGTCAGCGCTCGCGATGTTGCCGGTTATGATGCCATCCATCTCTCCTTCAATATGTTTTATGTTCTTTAAAGTATACTGGGTGGTGCCTGTGGTTGAATTTCCGCGGATAAAAACCGACACTTTCGCGCCTTCGGCGATCAACCTCTCCGTAAGATGCGACCCCATGAATCCATCAGCGCCTGTTACAAGCACTCTCTTGTTCTTATAGTAATTCGCCATTTCTCCTCCTGGTTTCATAAAATGTTTCTCGCCAATATTTTCATTGCCTTCTTGATCCGATTACACCTTAATTCATCGACCGGTGTGATCCGTTCAAAGTCAATAATATCCTTCAGCCGGTCTTTCATCTTTCTGTAGAACGGCTCGTTCACCGGCCGTCCCCAAAAATCAGGATGCGGCGTTTTAACGGAAACAATGTTACCGGCAGGTCCATTCTCATGGTCAACGCCCCTTTGCCAGTGATCATGGACCTCCGTCATGTTTTTAGGGCTTAGACCTTTGTCCGGAACCGCATAGTCGACTATTTTCTCCAGTAATTTGGGTATCTCGCCGTGATCCACACTCGTGTGAGCGTATATAATTACCGGTAATCCGCAATCGATCATTTCATCTATCGCACTTTTATAATATCCTAAAACATCGCTTATTTCACATTGCCTTTTCTGAAAGAAAAGTTCCGGGGCGACTGGAAACACGGGTATTTCTAATATGCCGCAGTATCTGCGGTCCATGCTGGGCCTGGTCGGCAAACTGAGATAATCATACGCGAAATCCGAAGAATATGCGTACCCTTCATCTTCCAGGGCTCTCATCAGCGGCAAGTTCCATCTGCCCATGGGAGACGCGAATCCTTTTGTTCTTACACCCAGGTTTTCAAAAAAAACTTTTGCCTTTCTTATGTTGTATCTGTTGCTCTTGTAGTCGCTATAAGTATGGTGATAAAACCCGTGCGATTGTATATCAAGTCCGATCTGCTTACATTTTTTTATTTCACCGGCAGCGTTCTTGAACGAGTTAACGTTAAAGAAGATCGTAATGGCATCCTTATATTTTTCAAATAGACCCGAGTACCCGGAAAAAGACTTTTCTTCATACTCATCAGCATCTATCCTCAGCGTAAAGATCCCGCTCATTCGACTTTTTGTGCCGGCCGGGCTTCGCATGCCGGGGGTCTCCGCGACTTTTTCCCTTACCCGCAGATGCCCCGCGCCGAATTCTTTTACCACAGCCCTTTTCCCTTCACGATATTGCCTTTTCTCGCCTCTCTTATGTTTACGCCTGCCGTGCCATAATACAAAGTGGCGGGTTTGAGGAACCAGTTTAAAGACAAAATGCCACCATCTCTTCCTTTCTCCATCTGAAATGATATATTCATAACCCGCGTCCTTAAAATACCGCCTGAATGTCCTGTGGACCCTTCCCGGATCGAACCAGCGTTCACGGTATGGAAAATCCTTTGGATACATCCATTCGTTTTTCAGCTCATGATATCTTTTTATCAGGAGATTCGGGACTAAAAACCTTCTGTTATTCAACGAAAACTTATTTCTGTCGACGACGATCAATTTCCCGTCATTCTTAAGAACTCTTGTTATTTCCCTCAACGCTGAATGCGGATCCGGTATGTGCTCGAATACCTCAAGCATAACCACAATATCAAAGGTATCATCTTTAAACGGCATTTGATACGCTTCCGCTTTTATAAAAGAAAACGGGCTGATATTCTTTGCTTCCTGAAGGAGTTTTTCCGATACATCCACTCCGTATATATCCGCTCCTTGATCTTTAAATATCCTTGAAACGCGTCCCTTCCCGCAACCCACTTCAAGCACCCTTTTTCCTGCAATATCCCCGGCATTGCGCAAAATAGCCCCGAGCCTCGCGTCATCCTTTTCTATGAAAGACGGGAATGTGTCTGCCAGAACATCAAATCTTTCAGCGATCAATTTCTCTAATTTCACCATGGTCCACAAGTCCTTGATAAGTATTTTCAGCCAAAAAGCCCCAGAACCTCTTTATCTCCTTTAATATAACACCCTCTGTTCTCGAACTCCTGTTTTCTTCTTTTCAATACATCCGGGATCCTCTGAAGAAACCACAAAAAACCCCATATTATCTCCCACTTCATGGTAACAAGCGCGTAAAACATCCTGGGGGCCGCAAAAAATATGTTCATGAAAAGCATCTTTTTATCCGTGATGTTCTTCCACATGAAAAAATACGTGTTCCTGTGGCTTATGGCCAAAAGTTTTCTATTGCCAAAACGTTTCTTGAAACTGGCTTTCCCAATATGGTATATGTGACTCCTGGGCTGATAGAAACATTTATATCCGCTTCGCCACGCCCTGAAACAGATATCCGTATCTTCCAGTATCCCCGGCAGATAAAGTGGATCGTATCCATCAAGTTCCAGAAACTTTTTCCTGTCAAACGCGCCGAACCCGGCCTGGAAAGTGTAATCGATGTTTTCCAGTTCGTTCTCGTAACCCTTATACTTGGAAATCCCTTTTAAACTCCCCCACTTTACTATGGCTTTTGTCCTGCCCTCTTCCAGTTCTGTTCCGTCGAAATTGTATACCCTCGCGGCGGATAAAAACACATTTTCTTTTTCTGAAAAAATACCGATCAAAGGATCTATAAAATTCTTATCTACCACCAGGTCGTTATTTAGAAGAATTATTTTATCCGCGTCAGAGTCGCGGGCAACTTCGTTGAAAGAACAAAGCACCCTGTTCTCCTTCATCACGCGGAATCCCACGCCGGGAAACTCCGCCGCGACCAGATCCCGGCTGTCATCGACGCTCCGGTTGTCAACCACTACAACTTCACACTGATAACGGCTTCTCGCGGCAGCCTCAACTATGGAAGGCAGACAAAGCCTTAAAAGTCCGCTGCCGTTATAATTCAATATAAAAATACCTACTTTCATAAAAGGCCCTTAAGTGTCCTGTGGAACTGCTTTTTTATTTGCGAGCATATACGTAAACCCGTAGCCCGTCACGAAACTTACAATTATATCAACGCCCCTGTCAAGCATGGCTACCATAAGCCCCTCTGAAGGGGTAAAACCAAGCGCGCTGGCAGAGAACGTGACCAGGAACTCCTTTATCCCTAAATTTCCCGGGGTCACGCTCACGAATATAGAGAAAGACGTTATCAGGGCTATTACCATGCACGAAACAATGTCTATCTCTATTCCCAGAACACGGAAAGCGATCAAAAGCCTGACACCTATCGCGATTATCACGCCTATCTGCGAAATGACAAGATAAAACGCGCGCCGGGGTTTGCCATGAAAATTCTTCAACCCTTCTAAAAATCCCTTCACAAAGCTCAGCTTGTGGCTGAGTTTTGTGGAATGATATAAAAAAAACAAGAAAACGCCTGTCACGACCGTGAAAAGAAGAAAAAAGATCAATATCATGCCGGCGGACTCTACCCCTCGACGAAAAAGCAGAAAACTTAAAGCCACTCCCGAAACAGCGTTTACCAGGAATGTCACCGCGTAAAAACCCGTTATCGAACTTAAAAAATCAGTATACCTGAATCCATAGATCTTTTTCAGATAAACGGCCTGCGCCGCGACGCCCGCCTTTACTGGCAGGAGATAATTCGCCATTGCCGCCATGCATGTCAGGCCGAACCATTGTCTGAATCCGAGGTTTATACCAAAAAACGAAATGAGCACCCGGAAATTATAACCTAAAATCAGCTTGAACAATAAGGCGCCCGCCAACAACAGGAATATGTCATTAAAAGACAACCCGAGCAACAGCCCAAAGTCATCTTTCCTGTCTTTCATATAAAGAAGAAACAGGACAAAGATCACCAGGAGAAAAATGATCGAAATGGATCCTTTGTGCCTGCCGTAGATCCCTTTTATCCTGTTAAATATCCGGCTTTTCATGATCAGCATCTTTTCAGGTAAATAATTATTTTGCGGCAACTGGACATAAGCAATATCAACAATAAGCCCAACACGACACACACGGGAATCTTCAAAGAGGGGTCTATTTTTATCACATTGACCCACCATATATCCGCTATATCGTATCCTTCCAAAGAAGCCCTCACTGTTTCAAAAAACCATAGATCGGGATTATATGAAAAATCCAGCGATACCCCCCGCAGGAACCTGTTTATAAAAGAAAGCAGCAACATCCACACCCCTTTTACCGGGCTTAATTCGGGCATGAAATTGATGAGGAACTCTTCGAGACCAAGTTTTTCTTTTACAAAAAACAGGTATTTCGAAAAACTGACAACGAGATTAGGCAGCTGTACGATAAAACCCGCGGCCGCGAAAAACGCGACGGTCACCTTCCTCTTCAGGGTATCTTTCCCGCTCATGAATTCAGCCAGGAACAAAGCAAACAAAGGAAGCGTCGGAAAAAGATACCTTGGTCCCCACGAAAATAATGACCCCCTGAGAAATATGAACGAGTAAAATAACAGGTTGGAAAGTAAAAGGGCCGCGATAAATATACAGTAATCCCTGTGTTTTCTATAAAAATCCCTCAAAGCAAAAAGCCCCAGTACCAGTGCTATATTATAGATAAGGTATCCCTTGCCGGAACTTATCAAATAATAATAAAGGCCCTTGACGGGATACCCGTCCGTTCTTACTTTTGAGAGCAGGTCTCCGACGGTCCCGTACTCTGTACTCGTTATGCCGCCGTAAAGTATCCTGTTCTGCAGCAAAATGGCGAAAACCGACAGGACGATGGGGCCCGCGAAACAGGCGAAATGACGTACTTTATCTCCGAGTGAGAGCTTTTTGTCCTTACTCAATAAATAAAAAAAGTACAAGGCAAAACCAGGAAATAATATAAAAGAGTTCTTTTTTATGAACAACATGTACCCTATGGAAACCGCGGTTAGAACGACCGGGAAAATTTTTCCATCACGGGAATAGTCAAACATCGACAACGCCGCTAACAGGACCAATAGCGCTATCGCGGGTTCGGCAAAGCCGGAACGCGCGTAAACCACGTTCATGGAACACAAAGAGTAGATCAAACTGGTGAAAAAAACTGTTTTAGCGTTGTACCCTAATCTTAAAAGTAATTTGAACAGCACCACTGACAAAAGAGCTAATACAATCGGATTGAAGAACGACACCGTGAACTGGGTAACGTAACCGTGCGGGACGCCGCCGATAAAATTAGAGAATATATGCCCCAGGCAGTAGAACGGCACAAGTAGAAATGCCAGACCGAGACCATACGTCGAGTATCTTTTTCCATCCGCGCCCGTGCGGCCCCTGTCGGCGTATCTCATCTCTGCGACATCGAAGGGCCGGTCATGTATCGAGAAATCCCCGTCAAGCACGATACTTTCAGCCGTGAGATAGTTTTCCAGCCCATCACCCCCGAAACGGCCATACGAGATAATGACAAAAAATGTCAGGAAAAACATAAATATCCAGAAACTTATGTGATTTTTATCGCCCATGATATCACGGCTCTTTCTTGAGTTTACAGATGACCAGCATCTGCTGCCTTTTTATAAACAACCTGACCAAAGGATTATAACGCGACTTGTTTCCATAGTAGTACCTGAATCCTACTATATTTAACCCGTGTCTTTCGACTATGGCGCTTATGGTCCTTCTGTCATGCCACAATGTATGCGTGGGGTTTGTCGGCAAAAAAACAGTGGGCCATTTCGCGTTGGGTGTAGTCATTATAATAACACCGTCCTCTTTAAGGTGCCTGCGCAGATTATCGAGCAACAATCCCTGGTTATCCACGTGTTCGATCACATCCCCCAGCACGATCACGTCAAACTTCTTGCCGAAGGAATACGTTTCTATGTTTCCCTGGATTATATCCTTATCGGGAGAAGGCACGATATCTATGCCGGTCAAAGATCTCGTCATCACCTTGATGTCTTCCCACAAGTTGTAATGACGTGTCTGACCTACGGCGCCGACATCCAGCACGTCCTTACCTTTAACGTAACTTTTTACGATATCTTCTCTTATCATTATCGCCCCCTCATGTATTGCGTATCACAACGCATCGATGACCTCACTGTATCCGGATGCTATGGACGCATAACTGAACCTTGAGGCAGTGTTCAACGCGCCTTCCCGGCACCTGTTAAGATCGGCGTCACTGATCTTCTCCATCCTGTCCGCGAACGCTTTAGAGGACCCGGGTTCTACCAGCCAGCCGTTAACCCCGTCTTCCACGATATCAGGTATGCCGCTTATCCTGCTCGCGAGGACAGGTCTGGCCATTGCCATAGATTCTAAAACTACGACCGGCATGCCTTCAGTTTCCCCTTTTCCGTCAAATACCGAAGGGACCACTGTCATATCCACGGACCTGTAAAGTTCGGGAAGCTTTTCATTGGGGATCCAGCCAAGAAAAGATACGTCTTCATCCATTTCCAGTTCCATGGCGTAATCCATTAGTTCTTTTTCAAGCGGACCACCGCCCGCGACGATAAGTTCTACCGGAATACTCTTTTTTTTCAGAATACTTACCGCTTCCAGAAAATATTTTAGTCCCTTTTTCTCGACTATCTTCCCCACAAAAAGAACCCTGAACCCTCTTTTCTTTTTCCCCAAATAACCTTCTTCTCCGCCGTTAAACAGTCCGGTATTGGCCCCCATCGGCAATATATTACAAACGTATCTTCCGTCGACCAGTCCGTCCAATGTAGCCTTTATATAACTGCTGACCGGCATGACCGCGTCAGAACGCCGGACAATAAATCCCGCCAGCTTCCTGCCCAGGCTTCCCCATCGTTTCAATGTAAATATCCCGGCCGCGTGGACGGTCATGACGTGTTTGACTCCAAGATATCCCTTGACCAGGGCCACCGCTATCCCCTGCGGCACTATCCAGTGCGAATTGATAATACTTATATCCTCTTTTTTGACCAGCCGGACTATCTGGAAGATCTCCGATAGGAACAAAAACGGGAGTTGTAAAAATAAGAACCCGTTCTTCCGGCAATTGGCTAAAATGCCTTCACCGGTCGTCAATTTTTCTAATCTAGTCGGCACAAAATAAAGGAACCTGTGGACCTTTATTCCATCAAGGACCTCTGATCGCCGCGATCCGGGAGAATGTGGAGTCAAAACATGCACTTCGTAATGCGCGGTAAGCGCCCGCGCCAGGTCAAGAACGAACCTCGCGGACACTGCATCCCCGCTATACCTCGGAAAAGTGCTCGTAACTATTAATAGCTTTTCCTTCCCCCTTGCGATGTCTGTGGAAACCATAAAAATAGCCCTTTATTTTTTCAGGTTTTGCTTTTTCAGCCTGTATAATATTTCCTGGTTAAACCTTCTATTTACGGAAATTATATCCCCGAGAAGTCCAAGTAATACCGTTCCAAAACCCATAATAAGTAAAACGGCCGCGATTATCAAAGACTGGATCAGCCCGCTTCTGCCGGCCGTAAAATGGAAATACAAAAACCTCAGAATAAGTAAAACCCCGGGAATAATAAAAATAATACCTATACTGAGAAACGTCTTCAATGGCTCATACATAAGATATATCCGCAGGATCGTGCCAGCTGACCTTGTGACGTAAGAAGGAATGCTTTTTATCAGCCTTGATTCTCTCAGCTTATCGTTCGTTCTTATGTTCACGTGAGTAACGGGGATCTCCTGCCGGCCGGCCTGGATGATCGACTCCAGCGTATAGGTATAAGAAGAAAAGATATTGATCCTGAGCGCGGCTTCCCGGGAATAAGCCCTGAACCCGCTTGTGGTATCAGGAATATCCGTCCCGGAAAACCGGCGGACCAGATAGCTTCCGAACCTTTGTAAGGACTTTTTCATAAAAGAAAAATGCTTGATGTCCTTTATATCCCTGCATCCTATCACCATTTCCGCCTTCCGTTCAAGGACCGGCTTGACAAGTTTTGTGATATCCTGGCCGAAATACTGGTTATCGGCGTCCGTGTTGACAATGATATCAGCTCCGAGTTCCAGGGATCTCTCTATCCCTTCCCTGAAAGCCTCCGCGAGTCCTCCTCTGGACGGTAAATTCAGTATATGGTCAACACCCTGTTCTCTCGCAACTTCTACCGTAGCGTCCGAGGAGCCATCATTGATCACAAGTGTCTCTATCTCGTCCACACCTTCAACCCGTTCGGGTAGATCCTTAAGTGTTACAGGAAGAGTTCTTTCTTCATTGTAACAGGGTATCTGAATAATAAGCTTCATGCTCGCCTCCTGTGGATCTATGATGCATTTATTTTTTTCTCTTTTTGCGGGCCACCACAAAGGTAGAACCCGCGCTTGCCCAGGGCAATATTTTCTCCAGAATATTGCCCCCGAAAACAGCAAATTTATTCTCCCCGTCCAGGCTGTTCTTGTCCCGGAACAGGCTCGAAAATTCAACAAGACCGAATATCTGGTCCACGGGTATGATCTTTTCTACATGAAAGCCGCTCCTTGATATTACTTCTTCGAGTTCCCTGACCCTGAAAAATTTCTGGTAATAATATACCTTCGGAGGTTTATTGAGTATCCTGCGAATGAACGGGTTGCGCTTTACATGATCAAAGGGTTCCTTTATCCTCCTGAAT
>Ga0208325_1000019_pt1 | contig 38766 bp, 36 predicted proteins | sample PL_2010_330m_FD_185486 | JGI IMG/M metagenome (GOLD analysis project Ga0208325, IMG submission 185486) | Freshwater microbial communities from Powell Lake, British Columbia, Canada to study Microbial Dark Matter (Phase II) - PL_2010_330m... | ecosystem: Environmental > Aquatic > Freshwater >...
CTCCTTTGAAGGAGAGGGGGATTAAGGGGGTGAGGTAGATATATAACTTTATCTGTTTTGACATGGAGGGACCGTTATCACCTCAAGATAACGCCTATGAGTTAATGAAGCTTTTTCCTAACGGGGATAAGATTTTTGAGGTTATCAGCCGCTATGATGACCTGCTCACCCTGGAAGAAAGAGATGATTACGAGCCCGGGGATACCCTGGCCCTTATCGTGCCCTTTCTGGTGTTCCACAATATTGCAGAAAATGACATTGCCAGTTTAGCCAGTAAAGCCAGCTTGACCAGTGGAGCGGCTGAACTTATCTCCCAACTCCAGTACAAAAACTGGAAAATATTTTGTATCAGCACCAGTTATGAACAATATGCCATTCACATTACCCAGAAGCTGGGTATCTATACCCATAATGTTGCCTGCACCCCGTTCCCTCTGGATAAATTGCGCATAACTTTATGTAAAGAAGATTCCCGGCTGTTGCAGCAGGCTGAGCAGGATATCCTGACGATGCGCCCGGTTACCGATGATGATAGAATTAAGCAAAGTCTGGACAAATTCTTCTGGGAGAAACTGCCGACTACTAATCTCGGTATGGCAATAAAAGAGGTAAAGCCGGTAGGGGGACGGCGTAAAGTAGCTGCTCTAAACAGATTTGCTGATAAGTATGGGCAGCCTTTGTCCAACTGGGTAGTGATTGGTGATAGCATTACCGATTTCAGAATGCTCCAGGCGGTGGAAGAAGCGGGAGGGCTGGCTATTGCCTTTAACGCTAATGAGTATGCCCTACCCTACTCAACTATGAGCCTGGCCTCCACATTCATTAGCGACCTGATGGAAGTACTGGAAGTATGGTCAAAGGGTCAGCGAAGCGGGGTGGAGAAGGTAGTAAAGGGAAAGGAGAAAATCGGGGGCAAAGAGGACAGGGGCTACTTCCACTGGTTATCGGGTAGAAAAGACATAGACGAGGTCGTCCAGATTCATAAAAGAATAAGGCGACTGGTTAGAGAAGAAGCCGGCAAGCTAGGGTGACTTGCGTCAGGGGATGTTGAAGTGGGGTAATAATCGGGGAGTGTTAGAGGGACGAAGCCCCTCTTAAGAAATTCTCCTCCCCTTCCCCTTAGCAAGGGAAAGAGGGATAGGGTTTAAATGACCACTATTGAAGTAATCGGGCTGGGGGCACTAAATACCGACTACCTGTATAAGGTAGAGCGCATCCTTGATGATGGGGAGGCGGTGGTAAATGAGGCTAAAGTATCCCCTGGCGGCTCGGCAGCCAATACCATTTATGGCCTGGCCAAGCTTGGGGTGAACACCGGCGTTATGGGTGTGGTCGGTGATGACGCCGAGGGCAAAGTATCAATACAGGATTTCCAAACCGTCGGAGTAGATACCAGTCAAATCAAGGTAGAACCGGGAGCAAAAACAGGCTCAGTATTATGTCTCAGTGACCAACTGGGCAGGCGTTCTCTCTATGTCGCCCCCGGAGCCAATAACCTGCTAACCATAGACGACCTGGATTTGACCTACATCAACCGGGCAGGAATGCTCCACATCTCTTCCTTTGCTGATGACAGGCAATTCCAAGTATTACTGGAGCTGATGGGCAGGCTGGATTCATCGGTTAAGGTCAGTTTTGCCCCCGGAGCACTACACTCCGCCAAAATGCTCAAGGCTCTTACTCCCATCTTAGCCAGGACTTATGTTCTTTTTCTCAACCAGCATGAACTACGGCAATTGACCGGGGAGAATGTTATAGCTGGCGCTGAGAGCTGCCTTAAGCAAGGCTGCCATGTAGTTGCCGTTACCCTGGGTAAGGGAATGAGGCTAGAGTTAGGCAAAGGGGTTAGTCATAGAGAAGTTATCGCTGCCAGCTACATTAGAGATGCTGATAATGAATACGCCATTGAAGTTACTAGTCAAAACATAGTATCTGAAGTCGATACCACTGGTGCTGGTGATGCCTTCGCCGCCGGATTCCTCTACGGTTTACTTCAGGGGAAGAGGCTTGAGGAATGTGGGCGTCTCGGTGATATTGTCGCCCAGTTCTCTATTACTAAGGTGGGTGCAAGAGAAGGCTTGCCCAACTTTACCCAACTAGCTCAGCGCTACCAAGAGCTATACAAGAAACAGCTATAGAGCGTCAATCGCCGTATGCTTTCTGTCCCGTCTCCTTTTCATAAGCCTTGCAATAAGGACAGATGTGGCGGTCAATAGACTTCACAAACCACTTAGCCGCTTTGTTGCCCCTTCTCGCTGACTTACAAACCGGGCATTTTTCGGCACAAAACCTTGCTTTTTCTGAGAGCACTTACTTCACCCCCATTCCAACCTAGGTTATTTCGCCGGTTTGGTCAGGACTTCATCCACCAGCCCGTACTCTACTGCCTGCTCGGGGTTAAGGTAGAAGTCACGGTCGGTATCATGAGTTATTTTGTCTATTGGTTGACCGGTGTGTTTAGCCAGAATACCCCGGATTAGCTCCTGCATCCGCATAATCTCACGGGCAGCAATTTCCACATCGGCGGCCTGTCCCTGAGCGCCACCAAACGCCTGATGCATATGTATAGTTGAATTAGGCAAGGCATAGCGTTTGCCCTTGGCTCCAGAACAAAGGAGTAGAGTGCCCATACTGGCTGCCAGCCCAACGCAGATGGTGGATACCTCAGGGCGTATAAGCTGCATAGTGTCGTAAATGGCAAGACCAGAACTGATGATACCACCGGGGCAATGAATGTAGAGGCTTATGTCTTTGTCTGGGTCTTCTCGCTCCAGATAGAGAAGCTGGGCAATAATAACATTAGCCACCTGGTCGTTAATCGGCATGCCCAGCATAACAATGCGCTCTCTGAGCAGGAGCGAGTATATATCAAAGGCTCTCTCCCCCCTGGCTCCACTTTCAATTACCATAGGAATAACATTCATCGGTTGGGTATTCATTTTTCTCCTCCCTCCGGTATTATATCATTATTTATGTAATCAAAACACGGATATTCATATCCTATCCCTCTTCTGAACCTGTGGCTATTGCTACCAGTCGCTGCATAGTTTTTCGTGTCATTAACGTCAGTTTGATTGACTCACGAGCTGGTGGAGCGTTTAGGAACCCTCGCAGTTCATCTCTCTTATCCTCATCAGCATCTTGGGTCATGTTTTCAATCTCAGTATCTATCTCAGCATCGCTAACTTCAATTTTTTCTTCTTCGGCAATCTTTCCCAGCACCAGTGACTGGGTAACCCTCTTGGTAGCCAGCGGACGTAGCTCTTCCCGTAGTTCCTCCTCTGTCTTGTTGATACTTTTAAGATATTCCTCCAAACCCTTGCCATCCATCTGCCAGCGCCTTGTCTGTTGGCTGAGAAGTTGGTCAATCTCTGCCTCGACCAGAACTGGAGGGAATTCCACTTGGCTAAGGTCAACTGCGGCCTCAATTACCCGTTCCTCAAAATCTACCCTGGCTTGCTCCTCAGCGTGGAGTCTTAAGTTAGTTGAGATTCGCTCTCGGAGCAAATCCATGGTGTTAAAGTCGGGGCTAATCCCTTTAGCGAACTCATCATTTAGCTCGGGCAGTCCCTCCTGCTTTATTTCAATAACCCTTACCTTAAACGAAGCCTCCTTCCCGGCTAGCTCGTCTCTGGAGTAGTCTGAGGGAAACTGTAGCTTAAACTCCTTCTCTTCATCCTGTTTCATATTAGGTAACTGCTCAGCGAATCCCGGTGCCGGTGAAGACGATTCATGGAGAACCTGGTATTGAATACCTTTCTGGTTTATAAACGGCTTATCTTCAATATTGCTCTCAACATCCAAAACCACTAAATCACCAAAGGCTACGGGACGGTCTACTGGCTCCCAGGTGCCCTGCTGATGGCGTAGTTGTTCAATTGTGTTGCTAACATCATCCTCAGTTAATTCTACCGGTTCGGGCTTAACTTGAATATGATGGTAGTCGCCAAGCTCAATCGTGGGCATTAACGGCACTATTGCCTTAAATACTACCGGGTCAGTTTGAGCTATCTCAATATGTGGCTGAGCAATAGCTTCAATTTTCTGCTCCTTGATGGCATTCTCATAAACTTTGGGGAGTAGATTATTCAGCGTGTCTTCAAGCAGGGTTTCTTTGCCAAGGTAGCCTTCTAATACCGCCCGTGGTGCTTTTCCTTTGCGGAAGCCGGGGATTCGTGTTTTCTTAGCTAGTCGGCGATAGGATGCTTCTAAGGATGCCTCTACCTCGGCCGGCTCCATCTCAATGGTTAGAAATACCTGGCTATTTTCTGTTTTCTCGTTGGTTACTTTCACTATTCCTCCCGCAAGCGTAGATGTAATTCAGCCAGCTGCTCCTCGGTAACCGGCGAGGGGGCATCAAAGGTTAAATCGGTAGCAGCCTGGCTCTTGGGGAAAGCAATTACCTCCCTGATGGTTTCCTCTCCGGCTAGTATCATTACAAAACGGTCAATGCCAACGGCGATACCACCATGAGGAGGGGCGCCGTAATCAAAAGCTTCGAGCAAATGCCCAAAACGCTCCTCAACCTCTTCATCGCCATAGCCCAGTAGCTTAAATATTTTCCGTTGCAGATGGCTGGTGCAAATCCTGATGCTGCCACCGGCGATTTCACACCCGTTACACACCAGGTCATAGTGCCTACCCCATACCTTTTCCGGAGCGGTGTCCAGTAAGGACGCATCCTCATCCCGGGGCGCAGTAAAAGGATGATGCATTGGCTCCCACCGCCCTGTTTCTTCGTCTCGCTTTAACAGTGGGAAGTCCGTGATAAAGACAAAGGTAAGGAGATTAGGTGCCGCCAGCTTAAGCCGATGCCCCATCTCTCCACGCAGTTCACCCAATGCCACATTAACTATCTCAGGTTTACCGGCAATGATAAGCAGAAGGTCTCCCATCTGGGCACCCAAACATTTGGCCATTTCTTTGATTTGCTCCAGGCTTAGAAATTTAGCCGCCACTGACCTTACCATGTCAAGGGTTAAATCGTTCAGGCTGCCAGCCGAGGTGCCCAGGGACATAGTTACCAAGCCCTCAGCTCCCAGCCCCTGCGCCATCTCATTTAGTTCATCAAGCTGCCTTCGGGTATAGGTAGCACAGCCGGGAGCGCAGATACCCTTTACCTTACCCCCTTTAGCCATAACCGAACGGAATATGGAGAAGTCAGACTGGGCAGCAATGTCTGACAGGTCTCCTATCTCCAGACCAAAGCGCAAATCAGGCTTGTCCGTGCCATAGCGCTCCATGGCATCAGTGTAGGTGAGGCGGGGGAAAGGTTTTATCACCTGCATTTCAGGCTTAATCGTCTCAACCATGGAGGTGAAAAGCTCCTCAAGCAGGTTGAAGATGTCCTCTTCCTCAATAAAGCTCATTTCCAGGTCAAGCTGGGTGAATTCAGGCTGGCGGTCAGCACGGGTGTCCTCATCACGAAAGCACTTGGCTATTTGAAAGTATTTCTCCACACCGGCTACCATCAATAACTGCTTGAGTTGCTGCGGAGATTGAGGTAGAGCATAGAACTTGCCCGAATGAATACGGCTGGGCACCAGGTAATCACGAGCCCCCTCAGGGGTGCTCTTAATCAGGATTGGTGTTTCTATCTCAATAAACCCTTTAGTCTCCAGTAAATCGCGAATAAATTTTACCACCCGGTGGCGAAGGAACAAATTTGCTTTCATCCTTGCCCGACGCAGGTCAAGATAGCGATATTTGAGGCGGAGGCTCTCCTCCACTTCAATATCCTCATTTATGTAAAATGGAGGGGTCTTGGCTGGGTTAAGTATCTCCACATTCTGGGCGATAACCTCAATATCACCGGTGGCTAATTTAGGGTTCTCCGTCCCCGGTGGGCGGGGGGTAACCTCACCACTAACCCTGACCACGTATTCATTACGCATTTCATTAGCTATCTTATGGTTGAGGCTTGATACTTCCGGGTTGAACACCACCTGGACTATACCCCCTCTATCTCGCAGGTCAATAAATATTAGTCCCCCGTGGTCCCGGCGGCGGTCAACCCAGCCAGCCAGGGTTACCTTGGTACCTATATGCTCTTTGTTCAGTTCACCACAACTATGACTCTTAAGCAAAGCCGTCTCCTAACTGAGAAGCTCAGATATATTACAGCTGATTATAGCTTATGACAGGGTACTCTTCAACTTGTGCTATTTGAAATTGTTTAGCAACCCCATCCCCTTTATCCCCTTCCCCTTGATAAGGGGAAGGGGAAAGGATTTTTAAAGAGGGGGCGTAGCCCCCTCTTAGACTCCCCCTTATTATTTCCTCCTTCACAGGAGAGGGGGAAGAGATTTTAGAGAGAGAGGCTAAGCCCGTCTCTTACCTGCACTCCCCCTTCTCTTATTAAGGGGTCTTAGCAAGGGGATTAAAAGGAGCTTCGCTCCTCTCTTACCTACCCTTTCCCTTCCCTTATTTATGGGTTGTTTAGTAAGGGGATTAAAAGGGGCGAAGCCCCTTTAAGAATTTCTCTTCCCTCTCCCCTTCATAAGGGGAGAGGGATAAAGGGTGAGGGGTTGTTAAACAATCTTTTATTAAGGGAAGGGGGTCAGGGGGATAGGTTTCTAACACCCCCCAAGTAGTATAAATTGACAAGCCTAGAGTTTAATATTATTATCTTAAGGATATGGCAAAAACGATTGAAGAAATAAATGAGAAGATACGAGAAGGCAAAGCCGTAGTAGTTACTGCTGAAGAGATAATAGGCATTGTTAAACAGAAAGGCGTAAATAAGGCGGCTCAGGAAGTAGATGTAGTTACTACCGGCACCTTTGGTCCCATGTGTTCATCTGGCGCCTACCTTAATATTGGGCACTCCAAGCCGCGAATAAAGCTGGGTGGAGGCAAAGTCTACCTTAATGATGTTCCCGCTTATGCCGGGTTCGCTGCGGTAGACATATACATAGGGGCTAATGCCCTCCCTGATGATGACCCCAGAAACAAGGTCTATCCCGGTGAATTCAACTATGGTGGTGGGCATGTAATTGAAGAACTTGTTGCCGGGAAGGATGTCAGACTAGTGGCTACTGCTTACGGCACCGACTGTTACCCCAGAAAAAGACTTGAAACCTGGATTAATATAAGAGACCTCAACGAGACAGTGCTGTTTAACATCAGGAATGCTTACCAGAACTATAATGTAGCCGTGAACCTGTCGGACAGGACAATTTATACCTATATGGGGGTGTTAAAATCTAACATGGGCAACGCTAACTACTCTACTGCCGGGCAGCTTTCCCCATTATTTAATGACCCCTATTATAAGACTATTGGCATAGGCACCAAGATATTCTTGGGTGGCGGCACCGGCTTTGTCGCCTGGCACGGTACTCAGCATAATCCCAATGTACTTCGCTCTGATAACGGGGTACCCAAGAGAGGTGCCGGAACACTCTCGGTGATAGGTGATTTGAAGCAGATGAGTCAGCGATGGCTGGTAGGAACCAGCATGCTCGGCTATGGTTGCACCTTAACCGTGGGTATTGGTATCCCCATCCCTATCCTCTCCGAAGAAATCTTACAGTATACGGCGGTAAGTGACGATGGAATTTTTGCCCCGGTGATAGATTATTCAGATGCATATGCACAGTTGAAACCAGACATTGTAGACGAAGTCAGTTATGCTCAACTGAAGAGTGGCAGGATAGTGATTCAGGGCAAGGAGGTGCCTACGGCTTCCCTGTCTAGCTACTCACGGGCGGTGGAGATTGCTACCATTCTAAAGGAGTGGATAATATCCGGGGAATTCCTGCTAACTGAGCCGGTAGCGCCTCTACCTGGTGTAGAGTCGGGCATAACCTTCAAGCCGCTTAAAGAACGCCCACTCGAGGAGTAAGTCCCTAGTTTGGAGATGGAGGTGGTAGAAATGGCTGTTTCCAAAAGAATAGTGCTACATTTCCCAAAGCGTCTGGTAGACCGGCCTATAGTATACCGACTAATTAAGGATTGTGACCTCGAATTTAACATTTTAAAGGCTTCAGTTACCCCGCAGGAAGAAGGCCTGATGGTTTTGGAGTTGAAAGGGAAACAAGAGGATTATGATAAGGGTATCAGGTATTTAACCACGACTGGAGTGAGGATTCAATCGCTTAGCCAGGATGTTATTCGCAATGAGGAAAGGTGCACTCATTGTGGTGCCTGTATAACCATTTGCCCCACCGGGGCTTTTACGCTTGACCCCTCAACCAGAAGTATCAAATTTGATAATGAAAAATGCCTGGCTTGTGGACTGTGTATACTGGCTTGCCCTCCAAGAGCGATGGAGGTGCATTTCTAGCCTATGTATGAGCCCAGAACATATCGGCATTGGATTAAAGATAAAGACCTAATCTCCGTTAACGTAGCCGTAAAAGAGACGGATTTATATATCCGTGCCTCAACTAACCTGAAAAGAAAAGCCCTTAAGCTGGTATTGAAATATCGCAATACTCTGGAGGGGTATATCGAGCGACACCCTACCTTCCTAACCTCCCTCGGAATCTTTCCCGTTGAGGAAGACGCCCCACGTATTGTAAAGTCAATGGCCGAGTCGGCAGCAAAAGTCGGGGTTGGTCCTATGGCTTCAGTGGCCGGGGCGATAGCTGAATTTGTGGGCAATGAGCTACTGGTCTTTTCCCCGGAGATAATTGTAGAAAATGGGGGCGATATTTATCTGAAGAGCTTGAAGAAAAGGCTAATCGGGATTTATGCCGGCAAATCGTCTCTAACCGGGAAGATTGGTCTGGAAATCAATAAAGAGGATACTCCGCTAGGAATTTGTACCTCTTCAGGCACAGTAGGGCACTCTCTGAGTTATGGGAAGGCTGATGCGGTTATAGTGCTTTCTAAATCAGTCGCTCTGGCTGATGCGGCAGCTACGGCTATAGGCAACTTGATTAAGCAGCCGGATGACATATCGAACGGGCTCGAGTTTGCTAAGGGTATTGATGAGTTGCTGGGGGTGATAATTATTGAAGATGACAAAATAGGACTCTGGGGTGAGGTGAAAATCTGTCAGATGTCGGTATAATGCCGGCAGGTCTTCTACGTTGCCCTTGAATAATATGTCCTATGGAGATAAGACGGTGAACATAGAGGAAGAAATTTTAAACTCCGGTAGAATCGTTGCCGTAGTCGGGCTTTCCCTGGACCCCGAACGTCCCAGCTATAAGGTAGCCAGCTACCTTAAGAAGCAGGGTTATAAAATAATCCCGGTAAACCCCAAGGCAAGGGAAATATTGGGAGAGGTTTGTTATCATGAGCTGGCTTCTATCCCTGAGTTGGTAGATGTGGTTGTCATCTTCCGCCGCTCTGACGAGGTGCCGGGTATTGTAGAAGAGGCAATTAAAATAAGGGCTAAGGCAGTATGGATGCAGGAAGGGGTGACAAACAATGAGGCAGCAGCTCGGGCTAAGGAATCAGGGCTCCTGGTAGTTATGGACAGGTGTATGCGCAAGGAGCATATGAAACTACAGAGTAGCGGAAACAAGCGGTGATAGCTTAGTTCATTGATAATAATATAGAGGGATAACAAAAGGAGAGCAGAATGGCAAAACGGCGGGTAATGCTCACCTTCTCCACCGAACTACTTGTGGAACCAATTACCCATAACCTTGGTCAGCAATTTAACCTGGTAACCAATATTCGCCGGGCTGAGGTGACCGAGGATAGAGGCTGGTTAGTATTGGAACTTGAGGGTAAGGACAAGGATATTGAAGATGGAATTAGTTGGGCAATCTCTAAAGGGGTGCGGGTTGACCCGGTTAGTAACGAGTACTAGTTAAAGATTACTATCCCCTTCAATCTGCTCTCATAAACGACCTGGATTATTCACTCCGATTCTGCGATTTTAACCACTTTTGTTTTTGATTAAGCCGCATCTGCTCATCGGTAGGTTTATAACCTGCCAGGAAACTATCTTTGAAAGAGCTAAAGGCGCCATTCAGGATAGCGCTCCTGGCTTTACCCATCAGGTTATTAATGAAATTCAGGTTATGAATAGTGGCTAACCGGTAGGCTAATAGCTCATTGCAATTAAAAAGGTGATGGAGATAAGCCGCTGAGAAAGTGCGACAGGTATAGCAACCGCAATCGGGGTCAACAGGTTGTTCCACCTGTCTATAGGCGGCATTTCTAATATTATGTCTGCCCTGTCCGGTAAAAACGGCACCATTTCGGGCTACGCGTGTAGGCAGGGCGCTGTCAAATATATCAATCCCCCTGGCTATTCCCTCTATAATATCCTCGGGAGAGCCTACCCCCATAAGGTATCGCGGCTTGTCCTCCGGTAATAAAGTCACCGTTTCTTCGGTTATGTCGAAAGTTACCTTTTTAGTTTCTCCAATGCTCAAGCCGCCGATAGCATAACCGGCGAAGCCCAGCGAGGTGAGGTACTCGGCTGACTGATGCCGAAGGTGGGGGAAGATGCCCCCCTGCACAATAGCATATAGAGCCTGGTCATTACGCCTTTGAGCTTTTTGGCACCTCTCCGCCCACCGATGGGTTCTATCCATTGCCCTCCGCACTTTATCAAAGCTATCATCGTGGGACGGGCACTCATCCAGGACCATAATAATGTCGGCACCGAGAGCCTCTTGAAACTGAATGGCTAGCTCAGGAGTAATAAGGTGTTGGCTTCCATCAATATGGGAACGGAATGTAACCCCGTCATCGCTGACCCGGCGTAGCCGGGCTAAGCTAAAAATCTGGTAGCCGCCACTATCAGTGAGAATAGCCCTGTCCCAAGCCATGAATTTATGTAAACCTCCCATTTTTTCAATTACGTCAATGCCTGGTCTGAGATAAAGGTGGTAGGTATTAGCCAGTATCATCCGAATCCCGATATCTCTTAGCTCCTCAGGAACCAGCGTTTTAACTGCCCCCTGGCTGCCTACCGGGAGAAATACCGGCGTAGCTACCAGTCCATGTGGCGTCTTGAGTTCCCCAGCCCGAGCCTTACTATCAGGGCAGGTTTGTCTTAAATGAAAGCTAATGAGGTTATTTATTAACCTCACCCCCCTACTGGTACTATATTAAATCAAATCTACTAAGTGGGACTTCAATAATCTTCGGGTATTAGTAGCCTAACGGTAAGGTTTATCGGCTACTGTTCTAACATAAGCTTTAATAATGTCATGCCGTCGTAGTACCCCCAGTAGGTGCTTGGGGTTGTCTCTCTCAACTACAGGAATTCGCCCTATATCCCGGGCACCGACTTTGACTAATACCTCATGTAAATATTGGTCAGGATAAGCCACTATTATGGATTCCAATCTGGAGCAGATATCACCAACAGTTAAATCCTCAAGATTGCCTTTTGCCATGGAGGCTTCAACTTGAGTTAGGGTAACCATTCCATAAAGGCCCCCATCTTTGTCCACGACAGGAGAGCTACGGTGCTCGGTCCTGTGCAATCTAGCTACTAGGTCACCAACCGACATTGTTGTCGGAACGGTGGAGAAATTCCGTGTCATAGCTTTAGCCACGGTGGTCGTTCTCATCGGGCTGGTTTGCTCTAACCGACGAATATCTATACCCCGTCGTACTAACTTAAGTGTGTAGATAGTCTCACGGCTCAACTTCCGTGAAACAACGGTGCTGATAATCACCGTAACCATCAGTGGCAGAATTATGTTATAGTCCATAGTCATTTCAAAAAGCATGATAATGGCTGTGATAGGAGCCCAGGCAGCTCCAGCAAATACGGCTGCCATCCCCACTAGGGTATAAGCACCTGAAGAGGCTACGTATGCCGGGAATAGCTGGTGAGCTACGGTACCAAAAGCTCCCCCAAGCATAGCCCCAATAAAGAGAGACGGGGCGAAAATACCGCCACTGCCGCCACTGCCAATAGTAAGTGAAGTCGCCACTATCTTCAGAACGAGCAGAATAACCAGAGACTGAAGGGCAATCGTACCCACTAAAGCTTGGTTAACACTCATATGGCTAACCCAGTAGACATCTCCATAGCCCACGCCCAAGAGGTCTAAAGAGTATAATCCAATGAGACCTACTCCAATACCACCTATGGCGGGCTTAACATATTCGGGAATATGTAACGCACTAAATAAGTCCTCGCACTTATAGAGCAGGCGCATAAAGGCGAGGCTGGCTAAACCGGCTAGGATACCGAGTATGGCATAAGGCAGTATCTCCCAGTAGCTGACCATGCTGTAAGGCACTACTCCAAAAGAGGGCTGGTCACCCAGAAAAATATGCGAGATGAAATTGGCTACTACCGAGCTTATAACCACGAAGCCAAACCTTGGGGTAACAAATCTACCCAGGATTATCTCCATGGCAAAAAACGCCCCACCGATAGGGGCATTAAAGGTAGCCGAGATGCCACCGGCAGCCCCACAGGCTACCAATGTTCTTACCCAGCCATCGGATAGATGGAGCCATTGCCCAATAGTTGAGCCGGCCGAAGCGCCAATCTGAACAATAGGTCCTTCTCGACCGACTGAACCACCACTGCCGATACATATTGAAGAAGCTAGCGACTTGATTACGGCTACTCTGGGACGGATACGACCGCCTTGAACCGCCACTGCTTCCATGACCTCAGGAACACCGTGTCCCTTAGCCTCGCGAGCCCCAAAGTAGACTAGGAGACCAACGATTAACCCGCCAACCACAGGTAACAGGATGATATAATATTGCCCCAGAAAGCCTAGATAGCTGGCTCCACCGCCGAAAAATAATGATTGGAAGGAGCTAATCAGCCACCGGAAGACTATTGCGCCAAAGCCGGCAATAACCCCTACGATAACAGCCAGGAGTAAACCAAAGGCTACCTCGTTGGAGCGGAGCCAGTCCAGAATATTAAATAGCTTGGTTTTTGGGCGTGATTGTTGAGTATCCATAGCGGTGTTGCCTAAGTCCTTAAGTGCTTAGCCCATTAACTGTGAGCCAAGAACAGCCATGCTCTAAAATTAACCTAAACCAGGCTACATAACCAGTTAGGTTCCTGGCTGAGGAGTCTCGTCCAGATAGCCTTGCAGGATGAGGGCGGCAGCTATAGCATCATCCCGGGCTTTTCTCCGGTTTCTTTTAGTCTCAGCCGCTCGCATCAGGCGTTTAGCTGATACTGTGGTTAAACGCTCATCCCTGAACTCTACAGGAACATTGGTATGACTGCGCAGCCCCTGGGTAAAGACTTTTACCTTCTCGGCCTGCTGACCCAAACTCCCATCCATAGAGCGGGGTAAGCCTACTATAATCTGCCCAACCTGGTGCTGGCTGACAATATCAGTAATAGCCGTGATGTCTGTCGTTTCATCTCTGCGGTTGATAATGGTGAGCGGGCTGGCTAATAAACCCTGGGGGTCGCTGAGAGCCACCCCTATCCATTTATCGCCAATGTCAAGACCCAGGCTACGCGTTTTATTTACCTCCAAACCGTTTAAGGTTCTCTATCAACCTCACCCCCTTTATCCCCCTCTCCTTCAAAGGAGAGGGGGAGGGGTTACTTTTGAAGGGGTTTCACCCCTTCAAGCTTCCGGTGATATACGGTCTTGCTCAATCGGTAATAGCCAGCGGTAGTAAAGCTCTACTGCTCTGGCTATTTCAGAGTCCTTCTAGTAAGAGGCTACTTCACTAATCAAATTTTGCCTATCTGCGAATTCTATATCAGGCTTTTCACCAGCCGGAGGGCTTCATCTAATCTACCTTTATCCTTACCACCTGCCTGACCTAATCGGGCATTGCCCCCACCACTGCCCCCGGTCACCCCGGCTACCTGCTTTACTATGTCGCCAGCATTATAACCCTTAGCTGTTAAATCCGGGGTTACGGTGGCTAGGAAAAAGGGTTTATTTTCATAAACTGTACCCAGAACTATTACCGCACTTTTAAGCTTGTCTCTAATCAGGTCAGCCATTTCCCGTAGAATCTGAGAGCGAGTAGATGACACCTTAGCCACCAACAAGGTTACCCCGTTAACTACTTCCGCCTGACTTAGCAGAGACTCGGCTTCTTTTCTGGCCAGCTCCCTCTCCAGAGCCAGAGTCCGCTTGTGCTCCTTATCAAGCTCGGTGGCTATGCTGGACAGCTTATCCTGAATATCTTCCGGTGTAGCGCCTATAGATTGGGCAGCCTTCTCCAGGCTGGATAACCGATGGGCAATAAGTGCCTCAGCACCTCTACCGGTAACGGCTTCAATGCGGCGTAGTCCGGCCCCGATGCTGCTTTCGCTGATGATGTAAAAGAAGCCTATCTCCCCGGTTGAGGCGACATGGGTACCGCCGCATAGCTCGGCGCTAATTATCGGTTCACCAATTTTCATTACCCTGACTACATCGCCATATTTTTCATCAAATAAGGCTATAGCTCCTGCCTCTATAGCCTTTTTATACGGAAGCTCTTCGTCATATACTGCCAGATTGTGACGGATTTTTTCGTTGACAATATTGTTTACTTTATTTATTTCATCATCAGTCATTGCCGTTAGGTGGGAAAAGTCAAACCTGAGTCGGTCTGGGGCTACTAACGACCCCCGTTGCTGGATATGCTCCCCCAATACCCGGCGAAGGGCTGCCTGAAGTAAATGGGTGGCGGTATGATTGCGGGCAATATCAAGTCGCCGCTCTCTATCAACCTCAGCCTCTACCCTATCGCCTACCTTAAAGCCACCCTCAATAACATATCCTTGATGGACAATAATATCTGGTGGCACACGGATAGTATCGGTAACAATAAATTTACCTGACGGACTGCTTATCTGACCGGTATCACCCGCCTGCCCCCCCATCTCCCCATAGAAAGGGGTAGTCTCTAAAATCAGGCTTGCCTCCTGCCCCTCTTCTATCGTTTCTGTGGGGTTATTGCCAACCATGAGATTAATGATAACCGACCTGTACTTGAGGCTATCATAGCCAACAAACTCTGTCTTCATAGACTTAGGGTAAATTGTAATAGTCGTCTCAGCCAGTTTCTTCCAACCACCTGTCCGAGCCCTCTCCCGCTGTTTCTCCATTTCCTTCTCAAAGCCTTCCATGTCAACCGAAAAGCCTCGCCCAACAGCAATCTCTTTGGTTAATTCCACTGGAAACCCGTAGGTATCGTAGAGTGTAAATACTTCATAGCCAGAAACATCCTGACCCCAGCGCTCAAGCCTATCAAGAATGCCTTGGGCAGGTTCACCTAATTGACCACCTTCCTCTTCCAACTCTTCAAGAAAATCATGGGTCAATTGTGAAATCACCTCCGCAGCCATTTCTGCCCCAACTTGGCGTCCTGTTTCCCACCCCCCACCTACAAACCCATATTGTTCCAAAACCTTTGCCGCATTTTCAGATGCAGGTTTAAAATCTCGTAAGAATGGGACTAGGTCTGGTATTGTGCCTCGGTGAACCTCACGATAGTCCAGTAAGCCCCCAATAACCTCCAGCCCGGTACTGAGGGTCTCGTTGAATCTGGCTTCCTCAATCTCAATTACCTTAATAATGAAGTCCTGTCTCTGTACTATTTCAGGGTAGATATGCCCCATCTGGGAAATAGTGGTCTTGGCTGGTTCAGCCAGGAACGGTTTATCTATTCCTAATCTTCGGCTAAAGAGGGCGGCGCGGCGCAACAGTCGGCGCAGCACATAACCACGCCCTTCGTTGCTGGGAATTACCCCGTCACCGATAAGAAAGGCAATCCCCCGGCTATGCTCAGCTATTATTCGCATAGTATTATCTACTGCATCATCATCAACGCCATATTTTCTTCCAGCTAGCTCAGATATACACTCAATTAACGGGATGAAGAGGTCAATTTCATAGACAGAGGTTTTGCCCTCCACTGCCGCCGCCGTTCTCTCCAGTCCCATGCCGGTATCAATATTAGGTTTGGGCAACAAGGTGCGCCGTCCTGCCGTGTCCTGATTATACTGGGTGAAGACCAGGTTCCAAATCTCGGAGAAACGACCACAATCACAACCCGGAGCGCAAGAAGCCCTCCCACAGCCAACCTCTTCCCCAAAGTCGTAGTGAATTTCACTGCACGGCCCGCAGGGTCCGGAATCACCGGCTGGCCCCCAGAAGTTATCCTCCTCGCCGAACCTCAATATCCTTTCCTCGGGCACGCCTAGCTTTCGCCAGTGATGAAAAGATTCGTCATCATCAAGAAAGATAGTTATCCACAAGCGCTGTGGCGGAAGCTCCAACCATCGGGTAACAAATTCCCATGCCCAGTTGATGGCTTCTTGCTTAAAATAATCACCGATACTAAAGTTGCCCAGCATTTCAAAGAAGGTAAGATGGCCGGAGTCACCTACCACTTCAATATCAGTGGTGCGAAAGCACTTCTGACATGATGCCAAACGGGGATTTGGCGGCACTTCCTCGCCCAGATAGTAAGGCTTAAACTGTACCATACCGGCACTGGTAAGTAGTAAAGTGGGGTCTCCCTGAGGTATCAACGAGGAGCTAGGAATGATTCTATGTCCCTTCTCCTCAAAGAATCTCAGAAATGCCGCTCGAATTTCATCACTAGTCATAGTCTCATATGATTTTAGTGTAAGTCATACCAGCTGTCAATGAACCGGTGGTTTATCAAAGAGAATAGGATATAAGGGATAGGGTTGCTAATCAATCTCAATATTCAGAGGAGTTGACGCAAATACTCTCTCAGTTCCGGCCCGATATCAGGACGCTTTAACGCCAGAGCCACTGTCGCCTCCAGCCAGCCTAAAGGGGTGCCGGTATCATACCGCACTCCTTCAAATTCATAGGCATATATTGCCTGTTGGTTGAGTAACCACCGCAGAGCATCAGTAAGCTGAATTTCCTGATTTTTACCCGATGGAATGACCTTAAGGGCATCAAATATCTGGGGCATAAGGATATACCTGCCTACTACCCCCAGGTCAGAGAGAGCTTCTGCCGGCTCCGGTTTCTCGATCAGGCTAAGGACTTGACATATGCGCTCGGAGACCCTCTTGGGCTCAATGATGCCATACTTTATCGTGTTCTGGCGGCTAATGCTCTCAACGGCTACGACATTAGTTCTATATTGCTCATAAACTTCTATCATCTGCTTTAATACCGGCACCTTACTATCAATAATGTCGTCGGGGAGTAAGACGGCGAAGGGCTCGTCGCCAATGATGCCCCTGGCGGTTAGGATGGCATGACCAAGACCCAGTTGTTCCTTCTGCCTGATATAGCAGATATCAACCAGGTTGGATAGCTCACGCATCTCTTGCAATAGCTTAGTTTCTCCTTTTTGCTCCAGGACATATTCTAGTTCAAAGGAGCGGTCAAAGTAGTCCTCAATAGCTCGCTTGCCCAGAGCGGTTATCATAACAATCTGCTCAATACCTGAGTTAATTGCCTCCTCCACTGAATACTGGATTAGCGGTTTATTTACCAGTGGCAGCATCTCCTTGGGCTGAGACTTGGTAATAGGTAGGAACCTCGTTCCCCAACCAGCCGCAGTGATAATCGCTTTACGAACCTTCATCTTGTCCTCCTCGTCAGACCTTGTTGACGGGCAAAGACAGCCGCCCCAATCACCCCAGCATCCTCTCCCAGCTGGGCAGGAACTATACGCACCGCCTGAGCCGGTAACTGGAAGGCTCTTTCCCTTACTACCCGCCTGGCTGGATTAAGCAGGCGGTCTCCCATTTTTGCCATCCCCCCACCAACAATAATCATTTCCGGATTAAAGATATTAACTAAGTTTACCATACCTACCCCGAGGTAGGTTGCTGCCTCAGCGATAACCTCCGCGGCTAGAGAGTCTCCACCCGCCGCCGCAACGTCGACCTTTTCCGCAGTGATATCCTCTATCTTACCCGACACTATCTCGGTAAGAGAGGAGCTTCCCCCCTGGCTGATACGCCTTGCCGCTTCCCTAGCCACGGCGGTACCCGAGGCTAGCGTTTCCAAGCAGCCGATATTGCCGCAACTGCACCTTGGTCCATTAACATCAATGGTCATATGTCCAATCTCTCCAGCGCTACCACAGGCTCCAAGGTATAACTCGCCATTAATGATAATCCCGCCACCAATGCCTGTGCTCACCGTAAGATAAATAAGGTTTCTTATCCCCTTCCCAGCGCCAAATTGATGCTCGCCCAAGGCAGCGGCACTGGCATCATTGATTAGGAAGGTGTTAACCCCGTATTTCTCCTTTACCGTATCCCTCAGCGGAATATTATGCCAGCCGGGAAGATTTGGGGATGAGGTTATTAGCCCCTGGTCGAAATCTATAGCCCCAGCCGCAGCCACGCTTATGCTATCCAGTTGGGATGAGTCCATACTTTTGCCACTGAGGAGGTGGTCTATAGCCGCAAGTATCCGGTTAATTACCGACGGTGGTCCCTCTTCAGCCAGGGTGAGACAGTATTCCTTAGTCAGTATCTGGCCTTGGTCAGAAATGATAGCGGTAATTATCTTGGTACCGCCCAGGTCTACGGCTAAAACCGGGGGCTCCGGCTGTTTAATCTCTGGCATCTTTAAATATTAACTTTAGCTTATCTCAGCCGATTTGTCGAGCTTGGAGTTGACGAAAGCATATACACCTGTTAAATTTAGTTTGTGCCGTATGTCTTTGACCATTTGGATTTAATTGAAAAACTCCTAAAGCGGTCTCCCTTTGGGCTTGTTACCGATGTTGATGGCACCATAAGCGAGACGGCTCCCACCCCACAACAAGCTGAGGTTTCCCCACTTTGCCGCCACTATTTGTCCCTCCTCAGTCAGCATCTAGCCCTGGTAGCCGCCATCTCAGGAAGACCGGCTGATGAAGTCAAGAATATGCTTAAAATTGATGGGGTGGTCTATATCGGTAATCATGGGCTGGAGCGATGGGTTGAGGGTCATTCCGAGTTTACCAGGGATGCCCAGGACTACCCTGAAGTAATTAAGACCGTCATCAGGGAATTAGCCCCGTCACTGTCTATAGAGGGTGTCAGGATAGAGGATAAGGGAATAACGGCTACCATTCACTATCGGCTTTGCCGTGAGCCCCGGTCAGTTGAGAAGATTATCCTGGCCAGGCTGCAAGATTCATCCCTGGCCAGAAGGTTACGGGTTATGCAGGGCAGGATGTCAATCAACCTTCTACCACCGGTAGAGGGAAACAAGGGTACGGCTGTCCTTGACCTGATACGAGAGTATAATCTGCAGAGCGGCATCTATCTGGGCGATGATATCACCGATATCGATGCCTTTAGAGCCATACATTCTGCTTCCCATAGTTCAGATTTTCAGGGTCTTGCCATCGGCATCATTAGCCAGGAGATATCGGCAAAGCTGGTAGCCGAAGCTGATTTTACCCTGAACGGGGTAAATGATGTGGAGCGTTTTCTCAAGTGGATGTCTCAGACCGCTCTTGAACCAAGTTAGTCGCATCCTCCAATAAGTGCAGAAGCCAGCAAGTCACATCCTCTTCTTCAATTGACCTTTTCAAAGCGGAGGCACGCTTATTCTTCTCATCGGCGGGCATGGTCAGTGCCGCATACAGGGCTTCCGTTGTCCCTTCTAAATCAGCCGGTGCCACTGCCAGAGCATGCTGCCCTAATTGCTCGTAGGCACCGACAGTTTCCGATAGTATCAGGACTCCGTCCCGATTATTAACGGTGGGACCTTCCTTGGCGACAAGGTTCATCCCATCGATAACCGGGTTTACCAAAAGAGTATCGTAGAGGCGCATACCAGCTATAGCTTGCAGGTAATTGTTCTCGTAAAAGTAATCTATAGGGTGCCATTCTTCAGTTCCATACTTACTATTTATGGCTTCTATAAGCTGAATGACCTCCTGCATATACCTCTGATATGGCTTCAGATGAGCTCTGGTGGGAACCAGAAAAGCGATGAATTTCAACTTTCCCCGGAATTGGGGGTAGCGCTCAAGCAACGTATCAAAGGCTCTAAAGCCGCGAATGATATTCTTGCTGGGCTCAGCCCTATCGACACGAACTATAGTTTGCTCTCCACAGAGGGGACGCAATTTCTCTTCGTACTCCTTTACTGTCGCTAGAGAGGTCAGTTTTTTAAGACCGATAGCATCAACAGATACTGGATAGGCTTTAACCTGGACAACATGCTCATTTATCTGAACGGTTCGGTGTTCATAATCTACCTCGGCTTCGTCAATAAATGCTTCACAGCACTGAAGGAAACTGCGCACATCTCGCTTGGTCTGCAAGCCTACAATATCAGCGGTGCATAAACTGCTGAGGATTCCCTGCCGCATATAACCCGGTAGCAGTTGCCAGTAGCACGGTGATGGCCAAGGAATGTGGATAAAGTGCTGAATTACCAGGCTTGGCACCCGGCTCCGAATATAAGCACTGACGAGGTAAAGGTGATAGTCGTTTAGGATTACTATGGGTAGTGGTTCACTTCCGGCGGCATCATCAATAACTGCTTGGCCAAAGGCTTGGTTCACCGGAACATAACCATTTTCCCAGGCATCCTGAACAGCTCGGTCTATGTTGGGGGTACGAGATGAACTCCACATGTAGTGTTGAAGGAACCAGAGAAGGGGATTGCAAATGACACTATAAAATTTGTGATACATGTTGCTGGGGCTGACCACAAAATGGAGATGTAAGTTATCACTGGCTGAGGGCACTTTGAAACGCCCTCCTTGGGCTCTTCGTGCTACCTGCCTATCTCCTTCCCCCATAGCGCTAGCAATCCAGTCAAGCTCTACGTATTTGCTAAGGCTACTGAGAGCAGTGACTACCCCACCACTGCCACGCCGCGAGCGGAGTTGTCCGTCCTCGGTAAGATAATGTTCAACCGGTCCGCGGTTGCTGGCTAGAATTAGCCGCCGTTGCGACAATCTTTGGCTGCATAACTCTACCAGTCGTTGGGCACTGTTACTCTCTTGATTTGTTGCCATTTTGCCTCCCTGTTGGCTAGGCACCAAATATGGGACGAGGCAACAGGAACTAGCCGCTCTGCATCTAGAGACTATACTTTGCCAGGATAGGCGTCTTTCCTGGCTATAGACCTCTTCGTGCCTGTTCGTTATCTAGAAGGGGTGTAAGTTTCATCAGTATTGTGAGTGTGAACCCACTGACCCGGTTCGATGTCTTTACTGGCGCGACCGATTGTCTCGCCATACTTCATAATATCGCTTCCTTTAGCTATCTTGGTAAGGGCTGTTTTGTGCCCGAAGGGGATAGCCTCACTGGTCTTAATCTGCCTCGTCTCTGAACCGACTTTGTAAACGGCGTCTTCCCCTTTTTTAAGGTCTGAGACAGCGGTAACTACATTATCCTTCTCATTGACTAAAACCGCCTTGCCCATATCATATACCTCCTAAATAACCGGTCCGTAGGTCAGAATGTTCATACTCTCATCATAGTGTAGGACCTCTGCCTTGGTCAGCTTACCAGAGGCAACCTTTAATGTTTCCTCAAAGAGCCTTTTACCCGCCTCCTCAATCGTTTCCGTGCCATCAATTATGCTGCTCACATTGAAATCCATATGAGTGTTCAGCTTGTTCCAGGTATTAATGTTACCGGTAAGCTTGATAACCGGCATGATAGGGTGCCCTTCGGGGGCGCCCAGTCCGGTAGTAAACAGGTGAACTACAGCTCCGGCAGCTGCCAGTCCGGTCAGGTTCTCAAAACCACGCCCCGGTGTAGGTATAATCCATAAACCCTTGCCGGAGGGAATCTCACCATAATTGACAAATCCTTGCGGTGCCGTGCTACCAGCTTTAGCAGTGGCGCCAATCGCTTTCTCAGCTACGGTAGTTATGCCTCCCTTCTTGTTCCCTTCGGTAAGCTGGCAACCAACCACATCAGCCCCGGCCGATTCAGCCATATCAATCAACCGGTTAACCGCATCTATGACTTTCTGTCCCACCTCTTTATTAACCGCTCTCCGGGCCAGAATTTGTTCTGAACCCATGATATCGCAGACCTCTCCGAAGAGGAAGGTGCCACCCTCCCTGTCCAGTATGTCAGCCACCTCACCTACGGCTAAGTTGGAGGAAAGCCCTGAGGTAGCATCTGAAGAACCACACTTGCACCCGACTACCAGCTCTGAAGCATCAAATTCCTGTCGGTGAATCTCCGAGGCGTCTAAAACCATCTGTTCCGCAATTTCACATCCAGCTACAATAGTCTTGATACTCCCACCTAGCTGGTGCATGTTAATTTGTTCCACCGGCTTCTTTGATTTGGCAATCTCATCTACGATTTCGTTCGGGAAAACACTCTCACAGCCAAGGCTAACCAGTAACACAGCCGCCAGATTGGGGTTCTTGCCCAAATTAATCAGTGTTTGTTGGACCTGCTGCAAATCAGAGGTAACAGTTAGGCATCCCTGCTGGTGGGTAATGGGAACCGTCCCCTTAATTTGGTGACATATAGATAGGACAATCTCATTAACGCACCCAACAGCCGCCATCACCCCGACGTAATTGCGCGTTCCAACCTTGCCATCAGGTCTGGGATAACCCATAAACTTCATTTGTTGATACCCCCTCCTTTCGAATTGCTTCTTTGCTCACTTAAATCAGAAAATTCTCACCACATCACATTGCCTTGGCTTAATGGTACACAATGTCCTTGAGAAGCCAGGTAAAACTGTAACACCCTGCCAGCAAGACTGTCAAGTTTGAGGTTAGGATTATGTCAACCTAAATCTTGTGTTACTGACATAGTTCAGCAATCAGGATATTGAGGGCAAGCCCACCATCATACTTCCCCGTCTTAATAGAGAGGTCAGCTTCTAAAAGCCTGCGATATACCTCCTTAATCCGCTCCAAGGGATACCTATCAGCTTGCTCTAACGTCTTACGCAAAGCAAATTCTGAAGTCAAGCCCAGCTTATTCTGGATATCTATTTTAGATTTTCCCTGGCTTTTTAGCTCCTTGGCGCGAACTATCATCTGAACTTGCCGTGATAGCATAACCAGAAGATAGGCTGGGGTGGCTCCCCTTTGCAGTAGCTGCTCCAGCCATCGTTCAGCTTCTCCAGCTTTGAACTCAAGAATAGTATCAACCATAGCAAAAACATTAGTCTGCCGGGCATAGCTCACTATCGTCTTAACATCCTCTTCCTCAATGCAGCGACCTGAAGCAAATGTGACCAGCTTATTAATTTCACTGGACATAATCCATAAATTCCCACCTACCAGTTTAACCAGTAAGTCTACCGTCCTGGGGGATATGCTGCCACCTTCCTGTGTCACTCGCTGCTGAACCCACTGACGCAACTCGGTATCTCTCAGCAGAGGAAAGTACCTTACTTCAGCTTTGTCGGAAAGCTCCTTGAGCAGAGGATTACGGCTGGTTATAACGTTATCTATTAATACCAGTGTTGTGCTATCAGGTATCCTACTAACATAATCAACCAGTGATTTAAACTCGCTTTGTTGGTTGATTAGCTGTGTGTTTCTCTTCTGCCTCCTGGATTTACCTTTGGGTTCAAAACGCTCCAGTAGCCCCTTGACAATGACTAGCCGTCTTCCCGCCATAAAGGGAAACGTCTCGCAAACGGTTTTTAATTGGCCCAGGGTCATCTGTTGACCATCAAACGTGGTGGTATCAGCCAATAAAACTGTCTGGTCGCCTATACCCCTTTTTATCTCCTCTAGCGCCTGACTAAGGGAAAAATCATCCTGACCCCATAGTATGTATAGCAAGCTTACCTCTCTTATTTTGTGAGTCTCCCTATTTTATCACACCACCGGCAAAACCGTTCATCCGAGATTGTTTACCAACCCCTCACCCTTTATCCCTCTCCCCTTATAAAGGGGAGAGGGGGAGAATTTCTTAAAGGGGCTTCGCCCCTTTTAATCCCCTTGCTAAACAACCTCAAAATGGTCTCTATTGAAGAATGGTGGCACAAAGAGTAGAATAAATACAAGTTACAAAACCTCTCCGGCTAACACCGCTGGAGTTAAGAGGTGAAATAAAATGGCAGAACATTCTAACGAACTAAAGAAGTTAACCGCCATTGCCAGTGACTTAGAACTTCCTTCTACACTGAGGACTAAAGCTATCGAACTACTGGGAAACGTTGGCACCCAAGACGCACTTCACGCCTTGTTGGAACTAGCGGCTAATGAAAAGTTAATTGCCGAAGAAAGAGAGCTTGCCCTTAAGTACGCCAGGGAAGTAATAATGTCAGGGCATTAATCCCGCTTAACTTAACAGGAAGGCATGCGGTTGGACCGGTGAGTGTTGATATTGGCATCATAGGGCTGGCTAAAAGCGGCAGGACCACCATTTTCAACGCTTTAACCAGAGGCAAGGCTGATACTGGAGACTTAGCTCCTCATACTGGAATAGCTAAGGTTCCAGAGCCACGCCTTAAGGTGCTAGTCGATATGCTTCACCCCAAGAGAGTAGTCCCAGCTGAGGTAAGGTATGTTGATATAGGTGCCTCAGTCAAGGGTTTAGCCAAGGACAAGGCTATAGGTGGTCAATCCCTGACCCAACTTAGCAATGTAGATGCTCTTATTAACGTTGTTCGCGCCTTTACCGATGAGAGCATACCCCACATTGAAGGCAGTCTGGATGTAGACCGGGATATTGCCACTATGGATTTAGAGCTTGCCTTTTCTGACCTGGTCATCATTGAGCGAAGACTGGAGAGAATAGAACTATCCTTAAAAGGAGCTAAACAGCTTGAGCGCCAGGGTCTTCTCCGAGAGCAGGAGATGCTAGCCAGGGTTAAGGCTGAACTAGAAAACGAGGTGCCTATTCGGGAACTAGAGCTAACTACTGATGAAGCTAGAACTATCGCTAACTATCAGTTTCTCACCGCTAAGCCGCTATTAATAGCCGTCAATATTGGAGAAGACCAGCTACCTAAGGCGGCATCTTTAGAAGCTGAATTGAACTCACATTATTCACGCCCAAAATGTCGTACTATTACCCTCTGTGGCAAGCTGGAGATGGAACTGACTCAATTAGATGATAGTGCTGCTGAGGGGTTTCGCTCTGAGTTCGGTATTAGCGAATCCGGACCTGACCGTGTTATCAAGCTATCCTGTCAATTATTAGGGCTAATCTCGTTTTTCACTACCGTCTCAGGTGAGGTTAAGGCTTGGTCTATTCAGACCGGCACCAGTGCCCTTAAGGCCGCCGGTAAAATCCACACTGATATGGAAAGAGGCTTCATTCGGGCAGAGGTAATTAGTTACGACGACCTGGTGAAGTGTGGCAGTCTATCTGAGGCTCGCAAAAGAGGCCTTCTCCGACTGGAGGGTAAGAACTACATAGTCCAGGATGGCGATGTAATCACCTTCCTGTTCAATGTGTAGCCGGCGAATCAGTGGCGACGAAGCGGAAAGATAATGAAATGGCAGGAACTTGACAAGGGAAAATGGGGAAGGGGGGACTCGAACCCCCACGCCTTGCGGCACATGATCCTAAATCATGCTCGTCTGCCAGTTCCGACACTTCCCCAGATGCAAAATCCCTCACAACGTTAGCCAAATCATAGTAGAGCCAAGGTCTATCCTTAATACTATAGCATCCTATCAGACCTGTCTCAAGTCATTTCAGCATTAGATAGCCCACCCATGTGGATTGCGAAAGGGCACTAGAAGGAATTTGTTTTGGATAAGTATGCGGTTTTGCCATCAACAGGAAGTAAAAAACCGGGTTTTTTCTACGGCTATATTGTAGTCTTAGCTGCCTTCTTCGTCTTAGCGATAATGCTGGGGTTATTTTATAGTTTCGGTGTTTTTCTCAAGCCATTGTCAGCTGAGCTTGGCTGGACAAGGGCGATGACCTCAGGCGCTTACTCAATGGGTCTCTTTGTAACTGGTCTTCTTTATATGGTAACGGGGAGACTAACCGACAGGTTTGGTCCAAGGATTGTTGCGACTGTCTGCGGCCTCCTTCTAGGCTTAGGCTACTTACTAATGTCTCAGATTAGTGCTCTCTGGCAGCTATATCTATTTTGGGGGGTGATAGTAGCCACAGGCATAAGCGGTGGATTTGTTCCTATGACATCTACTGTAGTCAGATGGTTTGTCAAAAAAAGGGGGGTGATGACCGGCATTGTTGCCGCTGGCACAGGTGTAGGCACCATTATTGTGCCTCCCGTGGCCAGTTGGCTCATCCTAAGCTATGGCTGGCGCATCTCCTTTATTGTTATTGGTATCATAGCCTTAGTATTGCTTATATTAGCCGCTCAGTTTCTCAAGCGTGACCCGAGTAAAATAGGGCAATTACCAAATGGTGAGAATGAGCTAATACAAGAAAATTTAGTTTCAGAAGCCAGAGGATTTTCCTTCAGGGAAGCAATTCATACCAAGCAGTTTCGGATGGTCTGGAGCATATATTTCCTTCTTGGTGCCTGTCTGCTCACCGTCATGGTGCATATTGTGCCCCATGCTACCGACCTGGGAATCTCAGCCATGGTTGCGGCTGGTATTTTGGCTATAATCGGCGGGCTAAGTATTGTTGGCAGGATTGGAGGAGGTAGTGTTAGTGATAGAGTAGGTAGAAAGTCGTCCCTTATTATTGGCTTTATTCTACTCTTAGTTGCTTTACTCTGGCTACAGCTAGCCAGAGAGCCGTGGATGCTTTATCTTTTTGCCATTATCTTTGGCTTTGGCACCGGGGGTTTGGTAACATTGCAGTCACCGGTAACAGCTGAGTTATTTGGACTGAGGGCACACGGAGCAATTCTGGGGGCGGTTGTCTTTGGCACCACCACGGGGGGTGCCATTGGTTCTCTCTTGGCTGGCCGCATATTTGATATAACCGCTAGCTATTATTTAGCCTTCTCGGTCTGCGCTGCATTCACCATTGCAGGTCTTATACTGGCTTCACTACTAAAACCTACCGGTAGAGAAGATTTGGTGTGAAACCCCAGACACGGTCATTTGGTACCCTCAGTTAGACTTTTTCTGGCAGATATGATGCCCCATCACGGTTACATACGATGCACATAGACTGACCTTACTCCTCTCCTAAAACCTGTTATTGCTACGCCACCATGCACTCCTGAACTCGCGGTTATTTCCCGTCGGACGTCTTGATTCTATTCTTTCAAAGTCTCATGGTATCAAATGGACAAGAAAGCTCGCCAATCCTGCTTTTTTAACAGAGAATGTTGACAATAGGCAGGATTGGTGTTGACAAATGTCATAATTATAGTTATTATATAGCCATATGGCATTATAGAGGGGGATGTTATGAGGCTAAAGACAAGGATTTTCGAACTGGATTACTATAATAACTTATCTGAGTTAGCCCGGGCTATGGGAATATCGGTAAGCCAGATTTACCGAGTGCAACAAGGCAAGCGCCGCATCAACGAAAAGTTCATCGTCGGAGCAATGAGAGCCTTCCCGGGACTCAAATTTGATGACCTTTTTTACCTCGACTCTGTCCCACCGTTGCCAGCTAACAATCGTGCCGCAGCTGAGAAACAGCTTCTTTCTGGCTGAAATTGAAGAAGAGGAGAGGCAATCGCCCCTCTTTTTGCGTGTTTCTCATCTCAGGCTATAAGCATTCTATTAGGTACTGCGGTAGGTTCTTTTACCTTGTGTTGGGTTTCACTTTTGTTCCTACTGGTGTAAAATGATGCCGGACAAGTTATCCTTGCGCTGCTCGGAGTGCCTGGTTAAAGCAAATTCTCGCTACCCATTAAGGAGGCAAGAAATAGATGTCTAAGAGGGTTATTGCTGTATTAGTTTTTTTCTTGATTATTATCGGACTTCTTGGTGGTTATGGTTTTAATCTCAATAAGGAAATGGTTGCCTTAACTGAATTGCAGGAGGATACAAATCGTCAAATCAGGAGCATGCAAGATAGTATTAATATCCTAGATATGAAGGTGACGTCTCTCGAAGAGGAGATAGAGGACAAAATTAGCACCCTAAGTACCAAGATTGAAGATATGCCTCCGGTTATAGATGCCAGAGGACTTTATCAAAAAGTTAGTGGGGGCGTAGTCGAGGTTGTAACCGAAGATAGGTGGGGAGAAGGATTGATTGGCTCGGGCTTCGTCTTTGATAGTGAAGGATACGTAGTAACTGCTTATCATGTAATCAAGGAGGCAAATAAGGTTGATGTTGTTCTACATGACGGCACCATTAGTGCTGCCTCCATCGTGGGATATTGCTCTTATAGCGACATCGCGGTGCTAAGGCTTAAACAGGCAGTGGCTACTGAGGCGCTAACTCTGGGGGACTCGAATGCTCTTGCTATTGGGGAACCGGTTATAGTTATTGGCAGCCCCTTTGAGTTATCAGGAACAGTAACTTCAGGTATTGTTAGCCAAAAAGATAGGTTCATTGATATAGAGTATGATGACGGTGAGCACTGCGGGGTAGCTAACTTAATCCAGTGTGATGCTTCAGTGAATTTTGGGAACTCAGGGGGACCGCTGGTAAATGCCAGAGGTGAGGTTATTGGACTGGCCATAGCTCGAGTAAATCCTCAGGAAGGGGATGGAATTTACTACGCTGTCTCCTCAAACAAGCTCAAAAGGGTGATTGTTTCTATTATTGACCATGGCTTCTTTGACTACCCCTGGCTGGGGGTCAAGCTCTCCGACCTTAGTCCCGAAGAGGCACGTGCTAGGCAATTGGACACGGTAAGTGGAACCCGGGTCACTGAAGCTATAGCCGGAAACCCGGCGGCACTGGCCGGGATTAGAGCTAATGACATTATAGTAGCTATTGATGACGTCCCCATTCGTGAAATGGCTGACCTTGCCAGCTATTTGGGGGGAAACAAAAGCCCACAGGAATCTGCCGTGCTTTCCATAATCCGAAACGGGGAAAGGCTGGAGTTATCGGTGCTACTGGATAAGCGGACATCTTAATTCAAGCTCAGTTGAGGAAAGGCTTTGAGTATAGACAGCAGCCTGAACCGAGGACTGTTTCACATATTTGGTTGTTTGGTCTTTCCAGTAGCTGCCTTGCTTCTGTCCCGAGTAATCTTGCTTAGCTTCCTAGGAGCGGTAACTTTTATCTTCTTAAGCTTTGAAGGGCTAAGGCTCAGGGTTGCAGAAGAACCAGCTCAAAGGTCCCGGTCAATTGAATTTAGCTAGGGGGTAGCCATGTCACCAGTAGAATTAACTATTTTTTGGGTCCTGACCATTCTCGCCATTACTCTCTTCTCGCGCAGAGCTTATCAGCTTTGGCGCTACATGATGTTAGGCAGAAAAGAAGGACGATTCCCTCAGCTAGTGAAGAGAATGCTGAGGATGGCATTTATCGTATTTTCTCAATGGTGCCAATTTAAAAATCTGTCCAAGAAGAATAGGGCTAGCATAGGTCATGTTTTTATGGCCTGGGGCTTTATGATATTCGTCGTCTATTATCTCATCTTTATCATCATCGGGAGCGGGTTTGGCATTGCCGAGGCACTGACCAATACTCAATTCTTCTTCTACTATGAATGGGTTATGGACATAACTGCCCCCTTCATCATTGCTGGTGCGTTATGGGGTATTATTCGTAGATACATTGTGAAGCCGCCACGGTTAGCCGGAGAGCAGACTGTTGAGGCTATGGTCATTCTAGTCACCGTTCTCATCCATCCCTTTACTCATCTCTTTAAGGGGGCAACTAGCATTGCTCTGGGACATACCCCAGTTGGTTTAGGCGCTACCCTTCCCCCCATAAGCTCAGCGCTGAGTAATATCTTCATTGGCAATTCCATAAACTCGATAGAGACAGCTCATACCGCTTTCTTCTGGGCACACTGGGGCTTCGTCCTGTTTGTCTTGGTCTTCATCGCCTACTCACGGTATATGCACATGTTGGTGGCTCCATTCAATATCCTTCTTCGGTCTCCACGCCCTAAAGGGGCACTAAGTCCCCTTGACTTGGACTCCGTAGAGACTCTAGGTGCTGCCAAGGTAACCGACTTTACCTGGAAGCAGCTTCTGGACTGTTACGCCTGTGTTGTCTGTGGTAACTGCCAGGATGCGTGTCCGGCATACGCCACTGGTAAGCCCCTTAACCCCAAGAAGGTGATTCAGGACCTTAAGCAGCACTTATTGGAGGTAGGTCCCAAGTTGGTTAGCGGCAAGGCGGAAGAAGCTAATCCGGGCAAGGCGCTAATCGGTGATGTAGTGACCGAGGATGAAATATGGGCATGCACCACCTGCCGTGCTTGTCAGGAGGTATGTCCTGTCTATAATGAGCATATTGATAAAATTATTGACCTGAGGCGAAACCTGGTGCTGGAGGAAGCTTCTATCCCTGAGACAGCGGAGAGTGCGTTGAGAAGTATCGAGGATAGGGGGCATCCGTGGCGGGGAACCACATTAACCAGAACCGATTGGGCTGAAGGGCTTGATATTAAGACTTTAGCTGAAGATAGTGATGTTGACATTCTATATTGGGTCGGCTGCACTGAGGCGCTGGAGGAAAGAAGTAAGAGGGTAGCTCAAGCTACGGCAAAGCTATTAAAGCAGGCCGGGATTAAATTTGGCATCCTAGGCGCTGAGGAGAGCTGCTGTGGCGAGCCCGCCCGCCGCCTGGGTAATGAATATGTCTTTCAGATGCAGACCGAGAAGAATATCAAACTCTTTAAGCAGTATAATGTAAAGAGGGTAGTTACTGCCTGTCCCCATTGCTATAATACGATAAAGAACGAATACCCCCAGTTCGGCGGTGAGTTTGAGGTTATCCACCACACTGAGTTTATTGCCGATTTGCTGAAACAAGGTAAGCTGAGCTTGGACAAGGACAATGGCGGCTTAGTAACCTATCATGATTCCTGTTACCTGGGGAGATACAATGATATATATGAACCGCCGAGAAAGGTCTTGAGCAGTATAGCCGGGGTTAAACTGGTTGAGATGGAGCAAAATCGGAGGAATGGTTTTTGCTGCGGTGGTGGTGGTGGTCGGATGTGGCTGGAGGAGCCGGGCACAAAGATATGTACCATGCGCGTCGAGCAGGCAATTAAGACCAAGGCTCAGGTTATAGCTACTGCCTGCCCCTTTTGTTTACAGATGCTTGAGGAGGGGATGAAAACGACGACTATTGAAACTCCACCTAAAGTTATGGATATTGCCGAGCTGGTAGAAGCCGCCAGCCATACCTCATAGTTATTCACGTGTCATCCTAACTTTGTGCCTGGACGGTCAAGAAGATGTTATTAAAGAGCTTCCACACAGAGCTCGGCCAGGTCTGTTACCGTCAGTTTATCCTCAACGTTAACCGATTTAACCCCATCTACCATATTAATGTAGCACCAGGGGCATGCGGTTACTATCATCTCAACGCCAATCTCAAGGGCTTCTTTAACCCGTAGGTTAGCTATGCGCTCTACCTCCGACTCAAAATCTGTCCACATACGTCCACCGCCACCGCCACAGCAGACACTATCAGCCCTAGATTTGGGAAATTCAATAAGTTTTATACCTGGAATATTATGTAAAACTTTCCTCGGGGCGTCATAAACCTCATTATGCCTGCCCAGATAACAGGGGTCTTGATACGCCACTTTCTTCTCAATCTTTTGGCTGAAAGTTAGCTTCTTCTGGTCGATTAAGTCGGCTAGAAACTGGGTATGGTGCTGTACCTTAATCCCCTCCATTGCCCCCTCAGAATACCTATTGGAGAAGGTGTCGAAGCAGTGTGGGGAAAGGGTTACGATATGTTTGACACCCAGTGACTTAAACAGGTCCAGGTTCTTTTCACAGATATCTTCAAATAACAGCAGCTCGCCCATCTTCACGGAAGGGTTCCCGCAGCAGGTTTCATCTTCTATTATGCCAAAATTAACCTTCGCCTTCTCCAGCAATTTCACCAGTGCCTTGGCCATCTTTCCAGCATAGGCATCATGGGGTGCCGTGCAGCCAACATAAAACAAGACCTCTGACTCTTTGGAATAAGTCGGGACATTCAAACCATTCAGCCATTCCTTCCTCTCCGATGGTGCCATTCCGTAAGGATTGGCATACTTTTCTAATGACTCCAGAGCCCTTTTTTGCTCAGGCATGGGGCCTATCATCTCTTCAATCAGTAGCTGTCTTCCTTTCTCAATGGCGTCTACCAGTTTGGTAGCTGTGGCCAAATTTTTGCAAGCTACTTCACAGTTTTTGCAGGTCATACAGGAATACACGATATCCCTCAACTCATTAAGAGCCTCTTTATCGGTCATGTTCCATTTAACCGCATAATATAGAGACCGGGTTACGCCTGAGGCACCCTGTCTCATGTCCCCGGCGGTAATGTCAAACAGGGGACAGGCTGGTAAACAAAACCGGCAATTAATACAATAGCCTAATATATCTAGAATATCGTTACCTAATTTTTCTTTAACCTCTTGTTCCATTTTAGGCTCCTTCCCTCACTTTTATGAGCTGTTATTCCTCAGGCAAAATATTGGGGTTTAGGATATTATTCGGGTCAAAGAGCTTCTTTATTCCCTTGGCCAAGTCAAAGGCTTTCTCACCGTATCGTTTAACGAAGAAAGGATTTCTCATGGCGAACTGACCCCACTCCCCACCGCTGGTTCCATATTTCAGGTTTAACTCAGCTTCTTTTTCAAACATCTCCTTGACAATATTTGCCTTATCCTCAGCTGACCAATCCACAGGTATAACATAAGTAGGATGGAAGGTTAAGGCTCCGATGTGACCGAAGAGATAGGGCTTACCTAGTTTCTCCAAAGTAGGCTTGCCCCTCCCATAATCCACGGCTTCTTTTATACAGTCCACAAGATCCGGTACCGTGGATACCACCTCGGATATACCAAAAACCCCTTTCCCCGCCTGACAGACATAGGGCAGGGCTGACTCCCGGGACAGCCAAATCTTGTTCCACTCATCTATATCGTCAATCCTTCTAGCTTCAATGGGGGATTCCTTCTGAACAACCTCAATCAATCGATTAATCTTATGAACAGCTTCCTCTTCAGTGTTGCCATTAAAATGGAACATGATGAGGGGTCCGGGGGGTTTGGGTAATCCCTGTAGCTCAAAAGCCATTTCCGCAACCGGTTTGTCCAAAAGCTCCAGGAAAAGGGGAGGCGGGACTTTCTCCACATAGACTCTTTGTACGGCCTTGGCTAGCGATGTTAGGTCATGAAAAAAAGCCACACCATAAGCACTCTTAAAAATAGGCATCAGTCTCATCCTAATCTTGGTAATAATGCCTAATATTCCGTCCCCGCCGACAAAATACTGGGTAAAATCGGTTCCGGCCATCCTCCTCAGGCTCTTCCCCCCCGTCTCCAGAACCTCGCCGGTGGGCAGCACCACCTCCAGACCTAATACATAGTCCCTCGGCTTACCCAGGCAGGAATCGATGGCGTGGGCACTGGTATTATTAGAAATGATACCGCCAATGCTGGCCACCCTTATGCTTCCGGGAACTAGAGGCAGGAAATAGCCCTCCTTTTCTAACTCCTCCTTGACATGCAAGACACGGTGACCCGGTCCAAATTCTACGAATCCGTAGTCTTTCAGGATGTTCAAATAGGTTAACCGGCTGACATTTAACACGATACCTTTATGATGAAACCTGGCCGCGCCATGAAGACTGGTTCCTGAACCCCTGATATACACCGGGATTCTCTTGGAGTTGGCATACTTCATCAACTCGCTTACTTCCTCGGTAGAACCAGGCCTTACCACTACGTAAGGTAGTTCCTCCGGGTCAATGTCGGTGCCAGATGTATAGGGGTCCAGGGAGTTGTTTATCCTTTCGAAGATACTTCTGGAAACAAACTCCTCAGGTACAATCTTGGTCACATCCGCATAGACATCCTCTAGCTTATACTCTGGGTATTCAACCATTTTTACCTCCTTTCGGCGCTAATTTACCTTACTTTAAGCGAAACCTTCCTTAGAACCGGGCACTTTCCCAGCTTGAATTAAGAAGGTTTTGCACCACCGAACACGATAAGCGACCTCACTTTAATGCACTTCTAAGATTTCTCTACAAACACGCGGTCAGGTTTTTCGGTGTCAAAAGCAGGTCCATAAATAGACAGGAGCGTGCAAGCCATACTTACCTTGTGGGGAGTTCCCTTGGGAACAAAAAAAACGTCGCCTTTCTTAAGCTGGCGACGCTCATTGCCGACTACCGCTTCGCACTCCCCGTCCAGCACTTGTACTATCTCATCATGGTCTTCATGAATGTGCAAAGGAATACCTTCCGGCTTCGATACACGCAGACAGTTTAAGGTGCAATACTCGCCACGGTTGAGGTATGACCACTTAACGCCAAGTTCTTTACTTTCAATCTCACCGGAACGAGCCCTTTCCAGCATCTCAGACGCCGACCAAAAATTACCTGCCATTATTAACCCTCCCTCTACTTTGAGTTTTGTTTGATTTATTATTCCAAACTTACGTTTTAGATAAAAACTCCTGGCACTTCTCCATGAAAGCCGGCAATATCTTGCCATACTCGCCAACCACCCCGTAGTGAGCAATTCCAAATATATTGGCTTCAGGGTCTTTATTTATAGCCACTATGGTTTTAGAGCCTGTCATGCCCGCCAAATGCTGGCTGGCACCAGAAAGAGCTATCCCAATATAAAGAGAGGGAGAAATAAGTTTACCGGTAAGACCAACCTGGTAATACGCCGGACACCATTTAGCGTCGCAAGGAGGTCTGGTGGCACCAACAGCACCGTTTAACATTCTGGCTAATCCTTCAAGTTGCTGAAAAGGCTCAGGTCCACCGATACCTCGACCGCCGCAAACTACAACATTCGCCTCTTCAAGCTTTATGCCAGTTATCTCCTCCTTTACCTTACTTATCACCTTGCCTTTTATAGCCGCCTCGTCCAGTTCTGGGTCAAAAGGTATAATGTTACCCTTTCGCGAAGTGTCTTGCGTTGAGGGTTCCACAACCTTGGCTCTAATAGTAGCCATCTGGGGGCGACCTTCTTCGCAAACGTATATAGCTAGGGCATTGCCCCCGTAAACCGGCTTAGTTTTCTGAAGAAGTTTTGTCTCCGGGTCAATGGCAAGTTCAACGCAGTCCTGAGTGAGACCAGTCTCTAATCTGAAAGCCAGCCTTGGTGCCACATCCCTACCCAGGGATGTATGCCCGAGAAGTAAGAGCTCAGGCTCAATTTGTTTGACAAATTTTTCCAAAGCTCCCACATACGAGTCAGTTAGGTAGTCTTTGAATAGAGGCTTATCAATGACATAGACTTTATCAGCACCAAAGAAGATAGCCTCATTTGCCGTTTCACCAATTCCACTTCCGATGAATAGAGCGGAAAGTTCTTGTCCTAACTCATCAGCCAGCTTTCTACCAATACTCAAAAGTTCGGTGGTTATGGGAGCAAGATTTCCATCAGAAAGCTCACCAACAATGACTGCGCCCTTTCTCTCAGTCATTTTCTCCTCCTGAGCCAATTTTAGATTCTCTAAATCGCCTTAACCTCTTTAAGCTTGAGAGCTAAATTGATTCCGGTCTCCTCTGGTGTTTCACCGGTTATGAATTCGCACTTAACTTCGCGGGGTGGGGCAAATAAGCTGAGCATCCTATTTCGTGACTCAGCCGGGGTGATATCTTGAGCATTCCAAGTAGGTATTTCCTTCTTAGACGCCTCTCTAACTCTTCTGAAAGAGGGATACCGAGGTTCGCCAATCTCACTGCTCACGGTGGCTAAAGCCGGTAAAGGAACTTCTACCGATTCACGTCCGTCTGATACCACTCGCTCCACCACCACCTTTCCATCCTTAACCTCAATATTTCCGAGCATGGTTACACTAGGTATACCCAGGAGTTCGGCAATCCCGGAACCAACCTGTCCGGCATCCCAGTCCCCTTCCTGTCTCCCGCAAAGGATTAGGTCAAAATCGCCCAATTTTTTTATAGCCTGGGCAAGGACAAAGGCGGTAGCAAAACTATCATCGTCAATAAATAAGGGGTCGCTGAGAAGGACCCCTTCATCGGCACCCATGGCGATACATCGCCGTATAATATTCTTAGCCGATTCGCCACCCAGACTTATTACCGTTATCTTACTCTCCACAGAATCCTTTATCTTTAGGGCAGCTTCTACGGCACTCTCATCGTAGTCGCTGATAACCAGCTGTATATCCTGAGGCTTAATTGCCCGCTTGGCTTCAGGGTCAACCTTAAAAGCCTTGGCTGGAATTTCCGGGTCAAGTATCTCCTTAACGCAAACAATCAGGTTCATATTATCACCACCTTTATATTCTGCTGCGTGTTTTTTCTACAAGACTATTTGTACTACCCCTGTGTTTTGGGCAAAAAAACACAAATTATATGGTATTTATTATATATTACTCCCCGTAGCTTCTTTCTGTCAATACAATTCATAATTATTTAACCAGCCAACAGTGTGGGAAAGAGCCAGCCCAGCTTTAAGGTATCAAAAGCCGAATCAGAGTTGACATTTTATCTTCTTAACGCTAAACTAAGTTGTAATACGAGGTAAAAGGGTAGCAACACATGGAGCATATTCGGCAGTTAATGAAGGGGGTTACCGAGGCCATACTTCTCTACTTAATTAATGAGATACCGATGTATGGCTACCAGATTATTAAGGAGCTGGAGAAAAGAACCACCGGCTATTTTAAGCTTAAGGGAGGAACTATCTACCCCGCGCTCCAGCGATTAGAAGGCAAGGGTTTGGTAAAAAGTAGATGGCAACAGATTACCGAACGCCAACGAAGGAGATATTACGAGATAACCGATAAGGGTCGCCAATTTCTGGCTGACAGATTGGTTGACTGGAAGGACTTCTCCACTGCGGTAAGTATACTTATGGGAATGAATCCAGAGCGTTGATGTTTGGTCTTGGTTATTGGAATGAGATTTTTATAGTGATACCGCTTGATTAGATATAAGACAGCTATCCTACCCTGGCTGCGGTTCGGGCTAGCTCCCAGGAATACTCATAAAGGTGCAACCCCTTACTCATGGCAATCAGCTCTCCATCATCAACCCCTATCTCTTCAGCCATATACTCCTTCAGAAGCTGAATAGCGGCTAGATTTGAGGGGAAGCCAGCCCATAAATCCCATGACCGGAAATAGACAATAAAGTTGAGTATATTATTACGGATTCTGGTATCTATCGCCCTAAGGCAAGGTGGGTCTGATAGGGAAATAGATTCTTCATCACCCACTGCCATAAACGCCTGATTGGTATTATAGCCGTCCTCTTTATACATCCTGATTACTTCAGAAATCTGCCTCTCCAAGTACTGACCGTAGGTATACTGCTCACCCTCGGCTTTATGTGCCGCCATCAGGTAAGGAAGATAGCTTTCTACATACTCCATAGAAGTAGGCGGTGGCACCCCCTGGGGCACATCGGGTATTAGCGGTCTTAGTCCCGGGTTCCTGACCTGAACAACGGCAAAGTCAAGCTCTTTCCGGTGCTGACCGGCATAGCTGCCTCGCTCAATCTCATATTCATAGCCATAAGTCAAGGTCTGGCGCAGGCAGAGAAACCATGCCTCGGACAGGTCCCTGGCTTCAATTACTGATATTTTCATTCCCGCCTCTTCATCTCTTCCCGCTCTTTTGATAAATAACCCCTATCCTCTCTTCTTAAAAAGAGCCAGAAATCTGTCCTCATACTCCTCAAACAGGTTCCAGCGGTCAAGTTCAACTTTTAGCTCGCCGGGTTCAATCTCCCCTCTCAATGTCTTGGCAAAAAGCTCTTCAATTCTTAGCCTGGCATCAGCCGGAACACCACTAGAATCTACATTCAAAAGTCCCCTGGTTCTCATTTGAGATAGATTACTGGGTAGAGAGCTCCTGGTCACTTCATAAATAAACTTCATCAATGACACATCCCAAAGCTCATCCTCACCCTTAATAATAGAGGTCAGCGGGTCACCGCGCTTATCAATCTCGGCATTTAACTTGTCTACTACTGATAGCAAATTATCAGAGACGATGTTAAGCTCTTTGGGCTCATTCCTGTAGGTATAAAACAACCCGGGGGCACTGGGACCATGGAATCTGAGTAGCATATCAAAGTATCTTTTGGCATCTGAGCTAAACCCTTCAAGACGAGAAAGATAATAGGGGGTTACAATCCTCGGTCTCTCAGCAATTACCCTACCCTCTCTAATCACTGTCTCAGTGACACTTTCTATCAGTTCAGAGTAAGCCGGTTTAGTAACCAGGTAATAGTAAATATTGGTAATGCCGAAAGTGGCTAAGCTCTGCTTAGGTGGTCTTAGTATCTCGGTGTGCCGGACGGTGTATTTAATCCTCTCGTCATCAATATCCATTAGGTCCCTCTTCACCCTTCAGTCATCATAGCCTAAGATATAGCCGATAGTTCCTGCTTATATTCCTCCAGAAGTCTAAGGTATTGGGAATCTAGCTGAGTCTGTAGCCGGCGCCATTCCTCCTGAAATTGCGGCTGTCCTTCCACATCTATCCTAATCCCTATCAATGAGCCCAACTGCAGCTGAAGTGCCTGCCGTATCTTGGCTTCAAATTCAGCCTTTAACGATTCATAAGCCTGCTTCCTCTGCTGCTCACCTTGCTCAACATAGTGGTTGAGGATGTCCCTTATCTTACTATAGACATTTTCCACGCCTACTTTATCGCTCTTCAAGGTCTTTAACCCATCCATTGCCCGTTTATTATTTCGTTTAGCTAAACCGTTACTGGGGAGGTTAATATTTCTGATTAGTATATCCTCAGCACCCTCTATAATATACTTTCTTACCTTCTCCTCACATTTGCTCAGCTCAACTACTAAACTGCAATCCCGCTGCTTAAGATATCTGACAGCCAGTTTTTTCCCTTCGGGGACATATTTCCATCTCAGACGCTCCTCATCGGTCGCCTCGCCTAACTTTTCCACCTTTTCCATAGCTATCTCAAGAGCACTCTTTATGTCTTCCATCTGAATCCTCGAATACTACTC
>Ga0208325_1000020_pt1 | contig 37581 bp, 36 predicted proteins | sample PL_2010_330m_FD_185486 | JGI IMG/M metagenome (GOLD analysis project Ga0208325, IMG submission 185486) | Freshwater microbial communities from Powell Lake, British Columbia, Canada to study Microbial Dark Matter (Phase II) - PL_2010_330m... | ecosystem: Environmental > Aquatic > Freshwater >...
ATATTACCTCTCCTGTAATATTTCACTTGATAGCCCAAAAGACCCTTATAGATTCTATATTTATAACCGTACAAAAAGAAGTAGCAGAGCGCATTACAGCAAAGCCCGGCAGCAAGGATTATGGAATATCAAGCCTGGGTGTTTCATACCATTGCCAGGCCGATATATTATGCAGGATAGGCAAGACAGAATTTTTTCCCCAACCTACAGTAGACTCCTCATTTCTCAGGCTCAGTATACGCGAAAAGCCATTGGTAGATGTCAAGGATGAGAACTATCTTTTTAGCGTTATAAAAGCCGGTTTTAATCAAAGGCGAAAGACGCTGTTTAATGCTTTACATAATGCAAAGGCGTTAAATTTAGATAAGAATGTATTGGCAGGTGCATTTGATCGCCTTAATCTGGATCTTCGTGTAAGGGCAGAACAGATTGGCTTAAGAGAATTTGCGTTATTATCCGATATGCTCGTATGATTTATTAGCCATGGTAATAAATTTAGCGATAGCTTGTATATAGAATAAATTGTATATCGTTTACACCCTTGCTTTTACAGCGATGGTATTTTAAATGAGCACACAACTTACAGATAATTAAGCCAATATTTGTGATGTAAGTTGTATGTGCGAATTTATACTGAGAATGCGAAGCATTCGAAGTATCAAGGACGCTTAAGTGCCGGACCCTTCTGATGCTCCCTTTGGTCGCATCATCAGGATAAATTCGGCCTATACAATTTACGTTTACTTCGTTCCGTAAATTGTGGCCTCATTTAAAAGCCAAATCGCTGTTCAAACAAGGGCGCAAACGATTAACTTTAACAATAAGATTAAACAACAACTGTTTTTATATCCAAATCTTTCTCAGGTTACTTCAAATAGATTTTGCTTAATACTTTACATAGATAATAATATATGTTATTCTATGTGGTAGTATAAAAAAGATTGTTTTGTAAATTCAGGGACAGTTCTTAAGCACGCCTGCCTGCCGGCAGGCAGGCATTGTTGCGCTCAAGAACCGTCCCTGAGGATAAGAAAATATTAAACATGAAGATAGAAAAAGATAAGATAAAATATACGGCAAACCTGGCAAGGATAAGCCTAACCTCTGAAGAGGAGGTCTTGTTTTCCGAGCAGCTAAATAATATACTCTCTTATATGGAAAAGATAGGTAAAATAGATACTGCCGATGTTAAGCCGACAAGCCACGCTGTTTCAATGGGTAATGTATTTCGTGATGATATCCCAAAAAAATCCCTTTTAACCAAAGAAGTTCTTATTAATGTCCCGGATAAAGAAGACAGCTTTTTCAGAGTCCCCAGAATATTAGAATAATATGAATAATTTCTGCGAATTTTCAGTATACCAACTCTTAGAATGCATAAGAAAAGATAATGTAAAAGCTACTGATATAGCTCATTCTGTTATTGACCGCTATAACAATATCGAGCCTAAGGTATCTGGATTTGCCCATTTTGACAAGGACATACTCCTTGAAAGGGCTGCTATCCTTGACAGCCAATCAAGGGAGGAACATTCCCCGGCCGGAAGCATGCTTTTTAAGATACCGGTTGTCGTAAAAGATAATATATGTGTCTATGATGAGCTTACAACATGCGCTTCGAAGATCTTAGAAGGTTTTAGGCCTCCTTATGACGCTACTGTAGTAAAAAAACTTAAAGAGTCAGGCGCCTTGTTAGTGGGTAAAGCAAATATGGATGAGTTTGCTTTTGGAAGCTCGTGCGAGACATCATGCTATGGGCCTACAAAAAATCCTTATGATTCTGAAAGGATTCCCGGTGGTTCAAGCGGTGGTTCCGCTGCCTTAACTGCTTCAGACCAGACAGTACTTGCCCTTGGCTCTGATACAGGAGGTTCGATAAGACAGCCTGCTGCCCTGTGCGGGGTGGTTGGCTTAAAGCCGACATATGGGCGGGTTTCAAGATATGGCCTCATAGCCTTTGGCTCTAGCTTGGACCAGATAGGCCCTATTACAAGGGATGTCACTGACTGTGCGATGCTTTTAAATATTATAGCAGGCTATGATGAAATGGATTCTACGTCCGCTGATACAGCTGTCCCTGATTACACCAAAGCGCTTTTGGATGACGTAAAAGGGCTTAGAATAGGTATTCCAAAAGAATATTTTATAGACGGGCTTGATCAGGATGTCAGAGCCAGGATAGATGACGCTATTTTGGTTTTAAAGGAACTTGGCGCGAAATTTAAAGAGATATCATTACCGCATACGGAATACGCTGTGAGCGTTTATTATATAGTAGGTTGTTCAGAGGCATCCTCGAATCTTGCCAGATTTGATGGAGTAAAATATGGGTTTAGAAGGCAGGCGGAATCAGGTAAGCAGAGCCTTATAGATATGTGCAAGGATACCCGCGGAGCAGGCTTTGGTCTTGAAGCCAAACGCAGGATAATCCTTGGTACGTATTCATTGAGCAGTGGTTATTATGATGCTTATTATCTTAAAGCCCAGAAAGTGCGCACGCTTATAAAAAAGGATTTTGAAAAGGCTTTTTCCGATTGCGATATAATACTTACCCCTACCGTTCCGACGCCTGCTTTTAAAATAGGGGAGAAGATCAAGGACCCTCTTTCCATGTATCTTTCAGATATATTTACAATACCTGCGAATCTAGCAGGCATACCGGCTATTTCCCTTCCATGCGGCTACAGCAATGATGGATTGCCGATAGGCCTGCAATTAATGGCAAAACATTTTGACGAAGAAACCCTTATACGCGCGGCATATACGTATGAACAAAATTCAAAGTGGAAGAGGATTAAGCCGAAACTGTGATGGATAAAAAACATTATATGACCACAATAGGGCTGGAGATACATCTTCAGCTTTCAACAAAGACAAAGGCTTTTTGCGGGTGCGTGAATGAATTTGGTAAGGAACCTAATACCGCGGTATGCCCTGTATGCCTGGGGCTTCCGGGCTCGCTGCCTGTTTTAAACAAGGAGTATTTCTACCGCGCCATAAAGGTGGCTCTTTCGTTAAACTGCACGGTTTCAGGCCGCATGAGGTTTGACAGAAAGAATTACTTTTACCCGGATCTCCCCAAAAATTATCAGATATCGCAATACGATATGCCGCTTTCAAACAAAGGATATCTGGATATAGTAACTGCGCAGGGCCTGAAACGAATCGGAATAACGCGGGTGCATATGGAAGAGGACGCGGGAAAACTTATTCATGATGAGAATGGCGTTTTCAGCCTTATAGATTTAAACCGCACAGGAACCCCTTTGCTTGAAATAGTAAGCGAGCCGGATATTTCATCGCCCGAAGAAGCTCATCTGTATCTAAAGAACCTTAAGTCTTTGCTGGAATATCTTGATGTTTCAGACTGCAACATGGAGGAAGGTTCACTTCGCTGCGATGCAAATATCTCAATAAGGCAAAAACAGCAAAAAGAGCTTGGCACGAAAGTGGAATTGAAAAATATGAACAGTTTTAAAGGTGTAAAGCGCGCGCTTGAATATGAACAGAAAAGACAGCTTGAGACAATATCCGCAGGGGAAGAGATTGTGCAGGAGACACGGCTTTGGAACGAAGATAAGAAGAGAACAGAACCCATGAGGACAAAAGAAGAGGCCCATGATTACAGGTATTTCCCCGATCCTGACCTTGCTGATTTTACCATTAGCCAGGATATTGTGGAGAAAATAAGAGAGTCTCTGCCTGAGATGCCGCAGGTTAAGTGCAGCAGATTTAAGAATGAATATAATCTTTCAGAATATGATGCCTCGGTTCTTATAATGGACAAGTGCATGTCAGATTTTTTCGAGCATTGCGTGAAATTGTACGCACAGCCAAAATCAATTGCGAATTGGCTTATAGGAGAATTGCAGTCATACCTTAACGAGCATAATTCTGAATTTAAATTTCTAAGTATAACCCCTTTGCACTTAACAGGTATGATAGGTCTTATAGACAAAGGCGTTATAAGCAATAAGATGGCCAAAGGCATATTGGTAGAGATCCTGTCTACCGGAAAAACTGCGGAGAATATTGTAAAAGAAAAAGGTCTTTCTCAATTAACAGATCAATCCGCTATTCAAGAGCTTGCTTATGAGGTTTTAAAGGAAAACCCAAAGGTTAAAGATGACTACATTTCAGGGAAAAGAAACGCGTTAGGTTTTTTGGTGGGCCAGCTTATGAAAAAAACCCAAGGCAAGGCTAATCCTGTTGTTGCAAATCAGATGCTTAAATATATTATTGAAAAAGATAAAACATGAGACAGCCACAATTGTTTGTAAAATTATTGCTCCTGTTCGGCATTATTTTTATAGTTTATATTTTACTTGCTGATAACAGCAAGGTTGAAGAGGTTCTACCGGAGCCGTCTATAGTAAAGGATGATATTTTTTATGAGCTTGGACTTTATGCGGATGCGATTACGCTTATTGATGCCAATTATGTCAGAGAGGTATCCTCTAAAGAACTGGTATATGGTTCGCTTGACGGCATGGTATCGTCGCTTGATTCGCATAGCGCTTTTCTTTCGCCTGAACAGCACAGACAATTACAAGCGGATTCCCTGGGTGAATTTGGGGGCTTGGGAATAAAGGTTACATTAAGAGATAAAATACTGACTGTTGTAAGCCCGCTTGAAGGGACCCCTGCCCATAAAGCCGGTATAATGCCAGGAGATAAAATTATAAAAATAAATGACGAGTCCACAAAAGATTTTAATCTGGATGATGCGGTAGAAGCGCTTAGAGGTATGCCGGGGACCATGGTTAAACTTACTATTATTGCGGATTCCGATCAAAGTGTAAAGGATGTTGAAATAAAAAGAGCTGTTATTAAGATAGAATCTGTAAAGTACGCGTTTATGATAAAGGATGATATAGGTTATATAAGAATAGCGGATTTTCAGAGCCACACATCTGCTGATCTTAACAAGGCCATAAAAGGCCTTATAAGAGACGGCATGAAAGGGTTGATACTTGATTTACGCAATAACCCGGGAGGGCTACTGGAGGCGTCAGTTTTGGTTTGCGAGAGGTTTTTGAAAAAACCCGATGTTATAGTATCTACTAGAGGTAGGATAGAAAGCCAAAATGCTGTTTTTATATCAAGGGCTTTAAACGCATATACGGATTTCCCAATAGTGGTCATGATCAATAAGGGTTCTGCCAGCGCTTCTGAGATTACCGCAGGCGCTATAAGAGACAATAAAAGAGGTCTTATTGTAGGTGAAACAAGTTTTGGCAAAGGCTCTGTGCAGACAGTTATACCCATGAAGGATAACTCTGCTATAAGGCTTACAACGAGTTATTATTATACGCCATCAGGCGCTATCATACATGAAAAAGGCATAGTACCTGATATAGTAGTCGCACCAGGTTTAGTTGAAACAGGTGCTGAATCAGAAGAAGAATCGGAAGACTTAAAATACGAGCAAAAGATCATGAAGGATGCGCAGGTCAATGAGGCTATAAACCTGCTTAATGACAGGGACCGGTATATTACCCTTCTTGCTGCTTAGAAAATAATTGAACCAGATGTCGTTTATGCCTTTACCTTCGCAGCAATGGTATTTTTGCATCTTATATAAAATCAGGGCAAAAAAAGCCAAATTGCTGCTCCAATAAAGGCATGAAACGACAAATAAAGTTATTTCAAGTAACCCGTTGCTACTCATGCAGAAAGATAAAACCATTCCAATACTTGGTATAGAGACTTCATGCGATGAGACCTCTGTTGCAATAGCATCCGGAGAAAAGAACATATTATCCAATGTCGTTGTGTCCAGCCTTCATCTCCATAGAAAATACGGGGGTATTGTCCCGGAAATAGCCTGCCGCCACCATACAGAGAATATAAATATCATATTAGACAAAGCTTTAAAATCAGCAAAAATGGATTTAGAGGATATTAAAGCTGTCAGCGTAACCCAAGGGCCCGGGCTTGTAGGCGCGCTGCTTGTTGGCATATCAATGGCTAAGGCGATAAGCTACAGCCTGAATATCCCGATAATACCTTTAAATCATCTTCATGGCCACCTATATGCCGCTTTGCTGGGGAATGGGTGCCCGCAATTTCCGGCAACAGGGCTTATAGTATCAGGCGGGCATACAAATCTTGTTAATATGATTGATATCGACAACCTGCAGTTTATGGGCCAGACCAGGGATGATGCCTGCGGAGAGGCCTTTGACAAGGTATCAAAGATATTAGGCTTAGGATTTCCCGGAGGCCCAAGCATAGAAAAACGCGCGGAAAAAGGTGATCCCGAAAAGATAAATTTTACTCGTTCGTATCTTGAAAGCAATACCATGGATTTCAGTTTCAGCGGGATTAAGACAGCTGTATTATATCTTGTTCAGGGTATGAAAAATAAAAAGGTCAAACCCCCTGTTTCGGATATATGCAGGGGGTTTCAGGATGCTGTTTTTGATATGCTTATTGCAAAAACACGGATATGCTGCCAGAAAAACAATTCTAAGAGCCTGTTAGTGGGAGGCGGGGTAAGCGCTAATAAAGAGTTAAGGAGAAGATTAGATAGACTGTGCAGCGAATTGAGCATAAGGTTATTTTTGCCGCCCAAGGGCATGTCATTGGACAATGCTGCTATGATAGCTGCGCTTGGCAGTTACAGATATAACAGGGGAAAATTTGGAGATCCGTATTTTACGGTTCAGCCTAATCTGGGTTTTTTAACTTAATCAGAAAGGAGAAAGTATGAATACGAACATGGATGCAATTAATAAAAAGGTAGAACAGGAGAGCGGTTTTGTAAAAAAACTGTTTTCAGGCATAGAGGAGGTGATAGTCGGACAGAGATATCTTTTGGAACGACTTCTGATAGGGATTATGGCAAACGGGCACATACTTGTAGAATCCGTACCGGGCCTTGCTAAGACACTGAGTATCAGCACCCTGGCAAAGCTTATAAACGCCAAATTCCACAGGCTTCAGTTCACTCCGGATCTATTGCCGTCTGATATCATAGGTACGCTTATGTATAATCCTAAGGACGGTGCTTTTGTTACAAAAAAAGGGCCTATATTCGCGAATATCATTCTCGCAGATGAGATAAACAGGGCCCCAGCCAAGGTCCAGAGCGCTCTTTTAGAAGCAATGCAGGAAAGGCAGGTTACTATAGGGGAGGAAAGCTTTAAGCTTGACGAGCCTTTTCTGGTTATGGCTACCCAGAACCCGATAGAGCAGGAAGGAACCTACAATCTTCCTGAGGCCCAGATTGACCGTTTTATGCTTAAGGTTAATATTACATATCCGAAAAAAGATGAAGAATTAAAGATCCTACAGCGCATGGCTGAAACAGATAAAAAGATAGATGTTAGTCCTGTGGTACAGCCTGCTGAAATTATAAAGGCAAGAGTTGTTGTTAATGAGGTTTATCTGGATGAAAAATTACAGCGTTATATAGTTGATATAGTATACGCTACCAGGAAGCCCGCGGATTATAATCTGAAGGATATTGTCTTATTTTTGCGTTACGGCGCTTCTCCAAGGGCCAGCATAGGCCTTGCGTTGGCGGCTAAGGCATATGCCTTTATCAATGGCAGAGGATATGTTACGCCGCAGGATATAAAGGATATAGCGCCGGATATACTAAGACATCGCATTCTTTTAAGCTATGAAGCAGAGGCCCAGGGTAGGACTCAGGATGAAATAGTTGCAAGGCTTCTGGAAGAGGTAAAGGTACCCTAATATGGCGGAGAAAGAGATATTAACGCAGTTGTCAGATGAGATAACAGCAAAGATACGAAGAATATCTATTATGACCTCCAAGATTGTCCAGGAAACCCTTGCAGGCCAGTACAAAAGCGTATTCAAGGGAAGGGGTATGGAGTTTGATTCTGTGCGTGAATATCAGCCAGGGGATGAGGTAAGAAGTATCGACTGGAATGTAACTGCCAGAACAGGCAAGCTTCAGATCAAAAAGTTCGAAGAGGAAAGAGAACTTTCCGTAATGCTTCTTCTTGATGCTTCTTTATCCTGCAGATTCGGATCAAAAACCCAGTTAAAAAGCGAATTAGCGGCAGAGATATGCTCTGTATTGGCGTTTTCCGCCATATATAATAAAGATAAGGCAGGCCTTATAATCTTTACCGACAGGGTTGAAAAATCCATACCGCCAAGGAAAGGCACGAACCATGTTCTGAGATTGATAAGAGAGGCCCTGCTTTATTATCCGAAAAATACAGGAACTGATATCAGCGCATCAATTGCTTATTTAAACAAGGTTATGCATAACAAGGCAGTTTGTTTTATCATATCTGATTTCATGGCTGAAAATTACCAGGATTCTGTAAGCATAGCCAGCAGAAGGCATGACGTAATAGCAGTGCGCATAGTAGACCCCAGGGAAACGGATATCCCTGATGCCGGGATTATTACGCTTGATGATGCAGAAACAGGAAAGCATGTTATTGTCGATACCTCTAATGCGGCTTTCAGAGAACAGTACAGGCTGAACGCGCTTACGCGGATTAAGAATCAAAATGATTTTTTCAAGTCAAGAGGCATTGACCATATAGACATATACACGGACACGCCATATGTAGACTCGGTGATAAATTTCTTTAAAATCCGATCCGGCAGGATACGCAGAGGAGGTATTTAAAAATATATGGCAGGAAGAAAAAATACATTAAATCCTATATGGCATACAACTTTCATTGCCGGCATAATATTTTTTTGTTTAGCTTGCAGCGATATCGCATTTTTGTTTGCAGATGAGAATATACAAGTAAAAGCCGTATCCAAGTTAAACAGGAACAAGATTGGCATAGGAGAAAGGTTGATTTATACAACAACAATTTTTTTAGGTAAAGGCGTAGAGATAGACATTCCTAAAGCAGCCGGATTCGGGACCTTTGAACTGAAGGATTCACGTATGATAAGCGAGGAACGCTTGTTCGGCCGAAGGATAAAGGTATTACATGAACTGGTTTCATATGAAACTGGTAAACAAATTGTGCCGGGACTTAAGATAAATTATCGTCTCGGCAAGGGCGACTGGAAACAGCTGCAATCCAATGATGTTGATGTATATGTTCAATCCGTGTTTGAACGCTCAAAAATAGAATCAGATATACGTCCGATAGAACGCCCTATAGGATTAAAATTCCGCTATACATTCCATATTATAACAGGTATACCCTTATTGTTTGCAGCCATTTATTCTTTACGGTTTTTCATAAGATACAGAAAACGCATCCTGGAAAAAAGAAGGAGAGGCCCTGCGCGAAATATACTGGTTTATAGGCAATTATCAGATAAGCTCGCTGCCCCGGGAGTGAAAACAGGATTCGGCGCGGCTGACTTTATAGTGCTTTCAGGGATCATCAGGGAATACCTGGGCTTGAACCTTGGCATGGACTCCAGCAGATTCACAACAGAGGAATTTATACACAGTATAAAGCAACATAAAGATTTTTATCCTAAATACGGAGAGGATTTAAGTTTTGTTCTAAGGACATGTGACATGGTAAAGTTTGCCAACCATATTCCCCAGACTGAAGAGTATAAAAGAATTTTTTCTCTGGCCGGGGCGATAAAAGAGAATATTCTGCCAAACGAGGTACAGGAATAAAAAATGAGTTTTTATAACCCATGGTTTTTATTGTTTATACCGGTTGTTTTTTTGCTGGGTTATTTTATAAAAAATAAAAAAAGAAATCCGGGATTTCGCTTTTCATCAACAGGGATTATCCGGCATTCGGGAAAATCGCTGCGGATGCTTTTATTCTCCAATCTGATATACATCAGGTGCGCGGCTTTAAGCCTGATGCTGATAGCTCTCGCCAGGCCGCAAACACCCGTCCAGGACAGCTTGAGAAGGAGTGACGCTGTCGATATAATACTTACGGTTGACGTATCTGCCAGCATGCTGGCAGAGGATTTTAATGCCAAAGGCAAAAGGCAGAACAGGATAGATGCCGTAAAGAGCATACTCCCTGATTTTATATCCTCACGTAAAAATGATCGTGTGGGTATGGTAATTTTTGCGACAAGAGCATTTATAGCTGCCCCATTAACGTTTAATCATGAGTGGGTTCTAACAAGAGCTCAAGATCTGCAGGCAGGTGTTCTTGGAAACAGGACGGCAATAGGCTCTGCTATCGCGACATCCCTAAACAGATTAAAAAGATCAAAGGCAAAAAGCAAGGTTATCATACTTCTGACTGATGGACGCAATAATGCGGGTGAGATTACCCCTGAAACGGCATCGGCTATTGCAAAGGCTTTAGGTGTAAAGCTATATACAATAGGCGTGGGAACCTATGGTTTGGCGCTTTTCCCTATACGAGACAATTCAGGCAGCGTAATGGGATATAATTCCATAAAAACAGATATAGACGAACCTTTGCTTAGAAATATAGCCCGCGAAACAGGGGGAAGATATTTCAGGGTTTCTGATATTGATTCGCTTAAGAAGGTGTACAAGGAAATAGATCATATGGAAAAGCTGTATATGGAAGAGAGAGCATATGATGAATACAATGAACTGTTCGGCAGGTTTTTAATTGCAGGGCTTTTTGTGCTTTTGCTTGAGATTGGCTTGTCGAATACAATATTAAGAAAGATCCCTTAAAGTGCGATTTGAAAACCCTCTTATAGTTGTATACATACTTTGGGCAATACCTGTTATAGTGTTGTTTTGGGTGTTTGCTAAAAACAACAAAAAAAATGCCATGAACAGGTTTATTCAGAACAGTTTATGGCATGAGATTGCCCCATTCTTTAACATGCGCAAAGAACTTATCAGCGTTATTTTAACCAGCCTGTCGATTGTTCTGCTATTAGGTGCGCTTACGCGTCCTCAGATAGGTTTTAGATGGAGAGAGCTGAAAAGGGAAGGCCTCGATATAATTTTTGCTGTAGATACTTCAAGGAGTATGCTTGCTAAAGATATAGCCCCAAGCAGATTAGGGCGTGCAAAAATGTCAATCGAGGATATGATAAGCAGATTAAGCGGCGACAGAATAGGACTGGTAGCTTTTGCAGGGGAAGCATTTTTACAGTGCCCGCTTACCCTTGATTATGACGGTTTTAGAGTTGCTCTAATGGATCTTGATCCGGACACGCTACCCACAGGAGGCACAAATGTATCAAGGGCGATAGAAGAGTCTGTCCGGTCTTTTGACAAAGGGCAGATAAAATATAGAATCGTAATCTTAATAAGTGATGGTGAGGGACACGAAGGAGATGCCCTTCAGGCTGCAAAGATGGCAAGGGATGAGAATATAAAAATATTCTGTATCGGAGTCGGCTCTCTAAAAGGCGCATATTTGCCAATAAAGGATAAAAGCGGTAAAAGCGAGTTCATTAAGGATGACTATGGACAGAATGTCCTATCCCAGTTAAATGAAAACAAACTCAAGGAAATAGCATTTGTTACAGGCGGATCATATGTGCGTAGCCTGGCAACGGATTTTGGGCTTGACGCAATATATAATGAAAAGATATCTAGGATGGAAAGAAGAGAAATCACAGGCAAAAAAACAAAGCAGTATAATGAGTCTTTTCAGATATTGTTATTTATTGCAGCTATACTGTTGATTATAGAGATGTTTATAAATAAAAAGAGCGTATAGAATGAAAGGTGTTTTTGTTTTAATAATTTTAGGTTTTTTTCTGTCAGTTGCTTTTGAAGCAGAAGCAAAGGATAAGGCAAAATTACTGGCAGAAGAGGCTAATGCTCTGTACAGCGCCAGAAGACTGGACCATGCATTGGAAAAATATGATATGGCATTAGCCGAAACCTTTGACCCGGCCATGATAAGTTTGATCAATTTCAACAAAGCGACGGTTTTATATATAAAAGGTGATTACAACAGCGCCATAGAGTCCTTTACAAAAGCTCTTGCAACGGATGACAAGAGATTAGAGGCAAAGGCGAGCTATAATCTCGGTAATTCCTATTACAGGTTAAGCGAATTGTACACAGGCATATCCATAGACAAGGCAATAGAACTGTGTGGGCAGGCATTGTATTATTATAGGTTTGCTATTGAATCAGGTGCCCGGATGATTAATGCTGTTTACAATTACGAATTTGTGAAGAAAAAACTGGATTATTACGTTATTAAAAAAGATTTACAGGATCAGGATGAAAAGAAGAACCAGCGTTACGAAAAAGGTGGAGATGGTAAAGGGCAGCAGGAACAATCCCAGAGCCAGCAGAGTCAGCAACAACAACAGCAAAGCCAGCTGCAGGATCAGCAGGATCAGCAGCAAAATCAGCAACAATCCCAGGACCAGCAGCAACAGCAGCAGCAACAGCAAAGCCAGCTGCAGGATCAGCAAAGGCAACAGCAGCAACAATCCAAGGACCAGCAAAAGCAACAGCAGGAACAATCCCAGTCCTTAAAGAACCAGCAGCAGAGACAAAGACAGCAGCTTGAGGATGAATTCCAAAACCAGCAGCAGCAGATGAAAGAACAGTACAAAGGCAAGGACTTACAGGATAATCTTGATAAACTAAACCGTCAGCAACAGCAGAAGCAGGAGGATCTTGAAAAACAACAGCAGCAGCAATCCCAGGACCAGCAGCAACAGCAGCAGCAACAGCAAAGCCAGCTGCAGGATCAGCAAAGGCAACAGCAGCAACAATCCAAGGACCAGCAAAAGCAACAGCAGGAACAATCCCAGTCCTTAAAGAACCAGCAGCAGAGACAAAGACAGCAGCTTGAGGATGAATTCCAAAACCAGCAGCAGCAGATGAAAGAACAGTACAAAGGCAAGGACTTACAGGATAATCTTGATAAACTAAACCGTCAGCAACAGCAGAAGCAGGAGGATCTTGAAAAACAACAGCAGCAGCAATCCCAGGAACAGCAGCAACAGCAGCAGCAACAGCAAAGCCAGCTGCAGGATCAGCAAAGGCAACAGCAGCAACAATCCAAGGACCAGCAAAAGCAACAGCAGGAACAATCCCAGTCCTTAAAGAACCAGCAGCAGAGACAAAGACAGCAGCTTGAGGATGAATTCCAAAACCAGCAGCAGCAGATGAAAGAACAGTACAAAGGCAAGGACTTACAGGATAATCTTGATAAACTAAACCGTCAGCAACAGCAGAAGCAGGAGGATCTTGAAAAACAACAGCAGCAGCAATCCCAGGAACAGCAGCAACAGCAGCAGCAACAGCAAAGCCAGCTGCAGGATCAGCAAAGGCAACAGCAGCAACAATCCAAGGACCAGCAAAAGCAACAGCAGGACAAAAAAGAACTTGATACTGATGATGCGCTGGATTATACTAAGAATAAAAAAGCCGAGGATCAGGAATCTCCATCAAAACAGGACAGCATGACAAAAAAAGAGGCAGAGCGCTTGCTTGACGCCTACAAGCGCAGGGAAAGAGGCATGACGAACGATATGAGTCAAAAGCGTACAACAAAAAAAGCCTCTTATAAGGATTGGTAGTATGGTAGTATCCATATAGCGGTATTGTCTTTTATGGTTTTCTCGCAACAGCGCAGGATAACATAGTTAGCGGCCCTGCGCAACAAGGTCATTAGCATTAACATGGATGAATGTATGCGAAAATTTTTACGCGCCTTTATATTGATTTGCCTGCTCCTGTCTCTGTCCTTGCCTGTCTATGCTCAACAGAAGGATATAGAGGTCACTTTAGATAATACTGAAATCCCTTTAGGTTCAAGTATAAGGATGGATATGGTATTTGATGACGCAGAGGATATGCCCGCCCCCGCTATGCCTGATATAGACGGGCTAAAAATATCCTATCTTCGGTCAACAGATGCAATATCCAGGGTCGATGGAAAAATAAAACGCGGTAGAAGGCATACATATTTAATTTTGCCTGAAACCACGGGTATTTTTACAATAGGTCCTTTTAGATTTGTCTATAATGATATTGAATATATATCAAAAAAAATAGATATTCGTATAATTAGCAGCTTATCAAGGCCCATAGACCTAAAAGCAGAAACAGCAAGTGAAGTAGAGTTCAGAGCCAAGGAAAACGCCTTTCTTGTTATAGCGTCGGATCGGGATAAGGTCTACGTGAATGAACTATTTCAAATAGCAGCGGTACTTTATTATAAGGATATACGGATTACTGATATAGAATATCCTACTTTAGATCATGAAGCTTTTTCAATCGGTGAATTCAAGTCTCCGCAAGCATCACGCAAACAGATAAAAGAGTATGATTATCGTGTAGTAACATTTAAGGGCACCGGCTTTGCGATAAGGCCTGGAGATTTAAAACTTGGTCCTGCCAGGATATCATGTAGTATGTATTTATCAGATGCGTCGAGGTCAAAAAATCTGATAGATGCCAGCGCGCAAAGAAAGACTTCTCTGATCATTGAATCAACGCTAAAGAACATAACGGCATTACCCCTGCCCCAAAAAGACAAACCGCCAAGCTTTAAAGGAGCTGTAGGAGATTTTAAATTAAGCCTTGATACCAGCCCGCAAGGCTACATAAAGGTTGGAGAGGCTATAACACTTGTAATGCGCGTTTCAGGCAATGGCAATTTTAATATGGTGTCATCCCCGGTTATAAAAGAAAACGAAGCTTTTATCTTTTATGCACCAACAATTGAAAGCGAAACAGATTCATATAAAATATTTAAGCAGATTATTATACCAAAAGAAAGTTTTATAAAAGAGATTCCTGAAATAGAGTTTAGTTTCTTTAATCCGGCCGAGGAAAAATACACAACGCTTAAAAAAGGTCCCATTGATATCCAGGTTTTTGAGACAGAAACGAGCAAAACCCCGTCCGTAATAGAAACGCGTGATAATATAATTCCGGAGAAGGCGAAACAAGAGCCTATAGGAGAAGGTATCATATACATAAAGGAAGCACCAAGAAAATTTGAAGGCAAGGGCATACGCTTATATAAGAATAAGACATTTCTTTTTTTGCAACTGCTGCCCTTGTTTTTATATATACTAACCGTGTTGTTTTATAGAAGGCACAAGCGGTTTACGGAAGATATAGCTTATGCGCGCGCAAAAAAAGCGCAGAAACAGGCGGCAACAGGTTTAAAAAACGCATATTCAATACTGGACTCAGGCGGTGTTGAAAAATTTTATAGTTATATATTCGAGTGTATGCAGGAATATTTTGGCAATAAATTGAATTTACCTCAGGCTGGTATTACATCAGATATAGTAGAAAGGATACTAAGGTCCAGGAATATTGACCCTTCTATCATTGCACAGATAAGGAAGTTTTTTGATAATTGTTATATTGCAAAGTTTACGCCGTACCGGTATGATAAAAAGGATATGCTCAATACGCTCGAAATGGCGAAGATGATTATTGAGTATTGCAGAAAAATATAGGAGATAAGGCAAGTGAAATCTTATATAGTATTAGCGATTATTGCGGTTTTGATATTTATATCCCATGTTTGTTATGCCATGCCGGAGGGCGCCGATTATAATCCATATTTAAAATTCTACGAGGCATCATCATTATATTCAGAATCCAGATTTGAAGAAGCTCTCAAACTGTACGAAGATATATTAGGCCATGGTTATGAAAACGCGGCCCTGTATTATAATCTCGGTAATACATTCCTTAAGCTCGGAGCTTTAGGAAAGGCCATACTTTATTATGAGCGTGCGTTACGACTTGCGCCTTATGACAGCGACCTTAAGTCTAATATCAGATACGCTAATTCCCTGAGACAGCAGTCAGCTGCCATGGAGAACACCTCTTTATGGATAAACCGCAGAATAGATTCTGTACTTGCGCTATTTACGGTTGACGGCCTTACAAAGGCGCTATGTATGATATATGTTTTGGTGGTCCTGTTACTCGGTATTGCTATTTTTAGAAAAGGTTTTCTCGTGTTTGCGCGCAGGGCGGCAATTACGCTTGCGGTTTTTTTTATGGTTGCTGTTACGATCCTGTCTCTTAAAATATATCAGACTGAGTACATGCAGTCCGCTATCGTCTTAGACAATATAGCAGATGCAAGATACGAGCCTCTTATAGAGGCGCCAGTACATTTCAAGCTCTATGAGGGCGCTAAGATTATTGTTTTGAAAACAAGGGGAGAATGGTCGCAAATTAAAAGAGCGGATAATAAGATTGGCTGGATACAATCAGGTGTTTATGGTATAATCCAAACAAAGGAATAAAACAATGATTACTCAGACGCAAATGATAATAAGACTGATGATGGCTGCATGTCTGGGTGGCCTTGTCGGCATAGAAAGAGAAATCAACTCCAAGGCCGCGGGTTTCCGCACGCATATACTGGTGTGCATAGGTTCCTGTCTTATAATGCTGACTTCAATGCACATGTTTGATATATACAGAGGTTTTGCAAATGTGGACCCAGGAAGAATAGCCGCACAGGTTGTAAGCGGTATAGGTTTTCTTGGGGCAGGTACAATTATCAGATCACGCGCTTCTGTTCTTGGCCTTACAACAGCCGCAAGCTTATGGTCTGTAGCTGGAATTGGTTTGGCTGTAGGGTCAGGGCTTTTTATTGTTTCAATATTCACTACCGTGTTAATAATTGGAAGCCTTCTGGTTTTAAGCAAGGTGCAGAATAAGGTAGGCCATAGAAAACATACAGAGATTAAAACCTAAACTGTTTAGGGCAGGGCAAAAAAAGGAGGTGTCTATATGCAAGGCATAAGGAGAGCAAAGAATAATGTACCGGATACCGAAAAGGTTTTGGATGTGAATGCTTCAATGCAGGGAACCATGATTTTTAAGGATCCTGTAAACTTAAGGATAAGTGGCGAATTTGAAGGTAAGTTAGAGACGAAAGGAACGCTTACTATAGGGTCAAATGCTCATGTTAAAGCTGATATTGATGGTGAGGATATCACAATAGCAGGTAAGGTGACAGGTAATATAACGGCAACAATAAGGCTTAATATTATACCTCCTGCACAGGTTATCGGAGATATATCAACACCTGTGCTTGGCGTATCAGAAGGAGCTATTTTAAATGGAAGATGCAGTATGTCCGTAATATCGGATCATACCACTACATCGAGTAAATCAAGGGCAATGGCATTAGATGAAGTAGCGCGTTACTTAGAGGTTGATGTATCGCTTGTTGAAGAATGGGCTTCTCAAAAGAAGATCCCTGCTATAAAAGAAAATAATGCATGGAAATTTCATAAGCAGGATATTGACAGCTGGTTAGCGAAAGAAAAGGTTGGAAGATAATAGCCGATATGTGTTTAAATATTAGAAGTTTATACCTTTACCTACGCAGCGATGGTATTTCAAATGAGCACACAACTTACAGATAATTAAGCCAATATTTGTGATGTAAGTTGTATGTGCGAATTTATCCCGAGAAAGCGATAAATAGGAGCTTTCGAGGGATCTATGGCATTTAAACTCTGGATCCTTCTGATGCTCCCCTGCCTACCGGCAGGCAGGCGTTGGTCGCATCATCAGGATAAATTCGGCCTATACAATTTACGTTCACTTCGTTCCGTAAATTGTGGCCTTATTTAAAATCCAAATCGCTGCTTAAGGCAAAGGCATGAACTCCATTTTTTAATCAGGTTAGCCTAAAGGATAAAAGATGTCTGATAAATTGTTAACCCTTAAAGAGGCGGCTGAATGCCTGCATATTACAGAAAAGCAGGTGCGTAGGCTTGTAAGTGAAGACAAAATACCCGCTTATCAGATAGGCGGGATGTATTTGAGGTTTAAGGAAGAGAATATATTCTTATTACGCGCTAAATTTGGCGGCAAGCCAATGTATGAGAATATCGAAAGGCACGGTAAGGCATCTGACAGTAAGAATTCGCTCGTATCCGGCGTAAGAGATTTTTTATATTTTAATGATTTCTACATTATTGCTGCGGTATTGATAATATTTCTTATTTATATTATTTTGAAGGTTATTCGCTAAATGAAAGCTTTTATTACATTTGTGTATGTCGTAGTATTGGTAGTTGTGTCAGAATATTTTGTCGCGGCAGATACAGTGCATCTTATTGACGGAAGTGAAACCAAGGGTATTGTGGTAGAGAATTACCATAATCGTATTGTTCTTAGTACATTCGAAGGGGAAAAGGAAATAGAGAAAACCTCCATAAAGGATATATTATACGACAGAAGGGAGCAGAACCTGTTAAAGCTTGGTGATTATCACCAGGAGAAAGGAAATTTTTTACAAGCATATTCGTATTATAAAAAAGCGTATGAAATAAACCCGGATTACAAAGAGGTAAGGGATAAGTTTATATATGCACGTTCTATTTTTTTAAAAAACCCCGAAAAGCAATTCAAATCGGACATGGCAAGAAAACAGGCCCTTTTTAAAGAAACAGGTAAGGTGTATAACCCTGTGATAAAAGAAAAAAATGATATTCCTGAAACCGTGTTAAAAAACAAAATCGGTATAGTGCTGTACGAGGACGACTATATGCCAAAAATAGCAAGTGTTGTACCGTTATCTTCCGGATCGCAGAGCGGGATAAAAACAGGCGATATAATATTTTCGATATGGGGAAAGATGACAGGATATCTTGACCTTGATATAGTGGTTGATATGATAATCAATAATCCGTCCCCTGAAATAGCATTAACAATTAAGCGTAGAATACAGATATCCAGGCTTAAGGGTTTAGCCCGGGGCTCAGATGAGCCCGGCATATCTATTGGTATAATAGAAGAGGGGCTTGCTGTAAAGGCAGTGAGGCCCGGTTCTGATTCGGCTAAGAACGGGCTGCTTGAAGGGGATATAATAACGAATATTAACGGAGAACCTACCCGTTATATGCCGCTTAATACCGCTGCTTTTAAGATACAAGAAAATTTCGTATCAGACAAACTGCAGCTCGATATATTACGCAGTGTATACCTGTGGAGAAAGGAAAATTGAGAAAATGACCCCAATCCAGAGAAAAACATATCTTATAAAAAAGTCTTTTCAGCTGCGTTATGTTTTTATCGTGTCATTATTTATCCTGATTACAGCAGTAATATCCGGCGTAATGACATATCTGGCACTGTTTCCGTATCTTGCTGAAAAACTGGCAAATGTTTATCCGCAAGGCAGGCTTATTGTTTTGCTTAGGGATGCCAATGCTAAGGCTGTTTTATCGTCATTAATAATAATTCCATTTGCTGCGTGGCTGAGCATAATACTTTCGCACCGCATAGCAGGCCCATGGTACAGGCTGGAGATGATTTTAAAAAATCTAGCTGCCGGGGATTTGAGCCATGACATATCCTTAAGGAAGAATGATGAGCTGCAAAGCCTTGCATCGTCATTGAATATGGTTATGCGGAATTTAAGGGAAGCGGCAACAGATAATATAAAGTATGCGGGCAGTATAGACGAAGCAATCAGGGAGATTGACCAGGAGATTAATAAGGATCCTGCGGACATAATGAAAATACGGCTTATGATCAATAAAATGCAGGGCATTATAAGTGATTTAAAAGAATCTCTAAAGAGGCATAAGTTAAGTTGATTTATCTAATCTTATAGTCTTGACAACTAAGAACAATTTGTGTATATTATATCTAGATGAAAATCCCCTTATACAGACATATTATATTAATATTATTATTATCTATAACATTTAATCACGCACTTTCCTGGTTAAGCAATGTTTATGCTTCGTCCATAAGGAGGGATCTGGTTGGGGAATATACCGGACTGTCAAATACAAGGCAAAGCCGGAGCAGTGCTTATGCCGTATCACAGGATGATTCGATTAGGGAATTTGCAAGAATAGCTGATGTAAAACAAAAGCGGGCCCAGGAAAAATCCGCAATCATCAACGGACATTACGATAGAGGCAAGGTATATTATATATCAAAACAGTATAGGCAGGCTAAGCTTTGTTTTGAGCAGATACTTGAGATAGAGCCTTCATATGAGCCTGCGAAGCTTTTTTTGCAGTCAGTTATTATACAAGAGGCGATAATCCAATCGCGCAAAAGAATAGAAGATATAAAAATGCAGCTTGCTGATATCATGGCTGAATACGACAAGCGTGTTCAGCGTACAGACAGTTTAGCTGCTAGGTATTTTCTTGAACTGGCACAAAAAGAATGCCAGAGAGGCAATTTTCAGGCTGCCGAGAACTATTATAACATTTGCTACAAGATACATACCTACAACAAGCAACGCATAGAATGGTTTGTAAAGGCTACCCATGATCTTATGCTTTTATATAATAAGCTTGACGAAGAAAATACAGGGATGGAGGATCTCGTAGCTTCTCTTAGTTAGTTTATCTTTTAGTTTAAAATAACTCTTTCCTTTTTAATGATTACCCTTGTAGCCCTTTCCGAAATTTTTAACCCGTGGCATATATACGGAATTGCATTATAAATATGAACAGACAAAGGCTTTTCTTAATCGATGGTAATTCGTTCTGCTATAGAGCCTTTTATGCTATAAGAGAGCTTTCAAATTCCAAAGGTTTTCCTACAAACGCTGTGTATGGTTTTCTCGCCATGCTTAAGAAGCTGATGGAATCAGAAAAACCCGATCTCTTAGCCATCACCTTTGACCTTAAGGGGCCTACATTCAGGCACAAGAAGTTTGAAGATTACAAATTGCATAGAAAGCCCATGCCTGATGCGCTTGCAGCACAGATCCCGGTTATTAAAAATATAATCAAGGCGTATAATATTCCTATATATGAAAAACGGGGTTTTGAGGCAGATGATATAATAGGAACTATATCATCGCACGCAGATAAAAAAGGCATTACAACTTTTATAGTTACAGGGGATAAGGATGCGCTTCAACTTATCTCAAAAATGACCAAAGTGTATTCAACACATAAGGAAGGCCTTATCTATGATGAGGAGAAGGTGCAAACCCGTTTTGGAGTAGGGCCTGAACGCATTGTAGATATAATGGCGTTAATGGGCGATACAAGTGATAATATACCAGGTGTTCCCGGTATTGGGGAGAAAACAGCAATCGAGCTTATATCGCAATTTAAAAGCCTTGATAATCTTATTAAGAATATAGATAGTTTAAAAAGTCAATCGAAAAAAAATATAATAAAACAGAATGTAGATAAGGCCTATTTAAGCCGTGATCTTGCCACAATAGATAAGGCAGTTGATATAGATATTGATTTTAACGATATGCAGGTTAAGGAACCTGACAGGGACACGCTTCTTAATTTTTTTAAAGAACTTGAATTCCGTAAGTTTGTAGAGGAAATCGCGCCTAAGCAGATACCTGAAGGTTCTTATAAAGTAATAGCCTCAAAAGGGGAATTCGATCTTCTTGTAAAAGCTTTGAAGGAAAACAGGCAATGGGCTTTTGATTTTGAAACTACGTCAACAAATCCTATGGATTGCGATGTTGTAGGGGTTTCGTTCTGCTGGAAAGACAGCAAAGCAGAATATATAAGCTTTGTCAACGCGCCAGGAGCGTTTTCGGAAAAAGATTATATATTAAAAAAACTGAAAATTATATTTGAGGACCCCGCTATAAAAAAAATAGGGCAGAACATAAAGTATGAAAAACTTCTGTTGCGTAACCTGGATATAGAACTGAAAGGCATATGTTTTGATACAATGGTGGCATCTTATCTTTTAAATCCATCCAAGCCCAATCATAATCTGTATGATATAGCAATGGAGCATCTTGGCTTAACCATGACCGATATAAGCGAGCTTATAGGTAAAGGCAGAGCAAGCATCTCTATGGCTGATGTGCCGCTGGATGATATATCGAAATACTGCTGCCAGGATTCTGATGTTACATTCAGGCTGAAAGAGATATTGTCCGGACAGCTAAAGGATAAGGAGCTGGATAAGCTTTTTGAGGATATAGAATTGCCCCTCATAGAGGTGCTTTCGGATATGGAGTTTTATGGCGTTAAAATTGATAAGGGTTTTTTAAAGGATATGTCCAAGGTTATGCAAAAAAGACTCGATCATTTAACCCGGCATATATATGAAAAAGCGGGATGCGAATTCAATATTAATTCCCCAAAGCAACTTGCAAATGTTCTTTTCGAAAAGCTAAAACTACCTGTTATAAAAAGGACAAAGACAGGAATCTCTACGGATGTTGATGTGCTTTCAAGCCTGTCCATTAAGCACGATCTTCCTAAATCCATATTGGAGTACAGGGAACTTTCCAAGCTTACGTCCACCTATGTTGATTCCCTGCCTGAGATTATCAACAAAAAAACCGGGAAATTGCATACATCATTTAACCAGACAGTGACAGCTACGGGACGTTTAAGTTCATCAAGCCCCAACCTGCAGAATATACCCGTAAAGACAGATGTAGGCCGGAAGATAAGAGGTGCTTTTATACCGTCTTTTAAGGATGGCCTTATAATGTCCGCAGACTATTCACAGGTTGAGCTTCGTATATTGGCGCATCTATCTGAAGACCAGACATTGATAAACGCATTTACAAACGATATGGATATACATAAATATACCGCCTCATTGATATTTGATTGCACCGAGCAGGATATAGATGATACCATGCGTAACCAAGCAAAAACAGTTAACTTTGGGATCATATACGGTATGAGCCCTTATGGCCTTTCAAAAGAGCTTGGGATTACTCCAGATATTGCAAAAGGTTTCATAGATGCATACTTCCTGCGATATCCAAAGGTTGCAGAATATATACAGAAACAGATTGGGTATGCCAAGGAGAAAGGTTATGTGCTTACAATGTTTAACCGGCGCCGTTATATACCTGAGATTAATTCTAGTAACCAGAATGTAAGGCAGTTTGCAGAGCGGACAGCAATGAATACGCCGATACAAGGCTCTGCAGCAGATATGATAAAACTTGCAATGATAGATATATATAGAGATATAAAGAATAGAGCATTGAAGAGCAAGATGATACTGCAGGTACATGATGAGCTTGTATTTGATATACCGAAAGATGAGCTTAATGTTTTAAGTGAAATTGTAAAAAAAGGTATGGAAGAGGTCATAAAACTAAAAGTGCCTGTTAAGGTTAATATTTCAAGCGGAAAAAATTGGATGGAAGCGTAAAATATGAAGATATTATTTCTTTCAAGCGAGGTGGTGCCTTTTGCAAAGACAGGAGGTCTTGCCGATGTAGCGGGGGCGCTCCCCGTTGCGCTGGAACATCACGGGCATGAGGTGCGCATAGTCATGCCTAAATACAGGGAAGTCAGCGTGCAAGGCGAGACAGCTGTATTAGGCAAAAAAATAAAGGTGCATTTTATAGCGAATAAACGGCTTTACGACAGGGATGGTATATATGTTGACCAGAATGGGGAAGACCATACTGATAATCTGGAACGTTTTGCTTATTATTGCAAAGAGTCCTTGGAAATCGTTAAAAGAGAGAACTTTAAGCCAGATATTATTCATTGCAACGACTGGCAGACGGGGCTCGTGCCTGTATATTTAAAGACCCTTTACAAGGAGGATATTTTTTTTAGAGACACAAAGATAGTTTTTACAATACATAACCTCGCCTACACAGGAAGTTTTAATCAGAATGAGTGGGAAAAGACAGGATTAGATAAGAGCCTATTTAGCGTAGATGGCCTGGAATATTATGGGAAATTCAGCCTGCTAAAAGGGGGGTTGGTCTTTTCAGATGTAATTACAGCAGTAAGTCCTACATATGCAAAAGAGATACAGACAAAAGAGTTTGGCTGTGGCATGGAGGGTATACTTAAAAATAGAAGTAAAGATCTGTACGGCGTATTAAATGGTATAGATTATAGCCTTTGGGATCCTTTGACTGATAAGGCTCTGTATAAAAACTACTCATATGAAAACATCGAAGATAAATATATAAATAAGGAGATGCTCTTAAAAGAACTTAATTTAAAGACAAGTATTGACGCGCCTCTTATCGGTACCGTGGGAAGGCTTGCAGAGCAGAAAGGATATGATATTTTAGCACAGATAATAAGTAAGCTCTGTGATATGGATGTAGGTTTTGTGCTTCTTGGAACAGGTGAGAAGCGATATCAGGATATATTTAAAAAAGTCGCGAAGAATCATCCGGATAATACATCTGTAAATCTTACATTTAATGCAACATTAGCACAGAGGATATATGCAGCAAGCGATATATTCCTTATGCCGTCAAGATATGAACCCTGCGGGTTAGGCCAACTTATAAGTTTTAAGTATTCAACAGTACCTGTCGTGAGGAAAACAGGTGGTTTAGCTGATACGGTTTTTGAGTATAATTCTCAAACAGAAAAAGGTAATGGGTTCTTGTTTACTGACTGCGTTCCAGAGCATCTGCTTGATGCAATAACAAGAGCGGTCTCTGTTTATCAAGATAAAGAAAAATGGCAGAGTTTTATCAAAAGAATAGCTCAATATGATTTCTCATGGGATGGGTCTGCTAGAAAGTATGAGAAGATTTATAGAAGTATTAAGTTGTAAGTATTAAGTTGTAAGGTAGAAGATATGAAAAAACTTAATACTTAATTCTTACAACTTACAACTAAACGAGAGATAAGCGCATGATAATAGGAATAACAGGGGGACTGGCAACAGGCACATCAACAGCGGCAAGATATATTGCCTCTGATTTTAATGCGGTCGTTATATCTGCTGATAAAATCGCGCATAGCCAGCTTAAAAGCAATAAACCTTTTATGAAAAAACTCGTCTTGCGTTTTGGCAAAGACATTATAGGAAAGCAGGGCTCTATTGATAGAAAGCGATTAGCAGAGAAGGCATTTTCGAATAAATCGAAACATAAAAAACTATGCCAAATAGCATACCCTATTATAATAGCTGATATAAGTGACAGGATAAAAAAGCTGTATAGGCAAAACCTCAAGAACATAGTTATAGATGGTGCTATGCTTATAGAATCAGGTTTTTACAAGAAGTGCGATTTTATTATTGTTGTTACAGCTTCCTTGCCTTTACAGGTTCAAAGGTGTGTAGAGAAAAAAATATTAGCAAAAAACGCTTTATTCCGCATAAGGTTTCAGATGCCACTTTATAAGAAAGTCAAATATGCGGATTATATTATAGATAACGGCGGTAACTTGAGAGAATTATATGACCGCTGTAAAGAAATCATCGAAAACATTAAAAACGGAAAATAGGGAGAATGGAGAATGGCTATAGACGCGGCAGAACTTAAAAAAATGAAGGTTTCGGAGCTTAATAAAATCGCAAATGAGCTTAAGGTAAATGGCGTAAGCGGGTTAAAGAAACAAGATCTTATATTCAGGATACTCCAGTCCGAAACACGCAATGATGGCGTGATGAACGGTGGAGGGGTTTTGGAGGTTTTGCCCGATGGTTTTGGATTTTTAAGGTCACCTAACTACAATTATCTGCCCTGTCCGGATGATATATATGTATCACCGAGCCAGATAAGAAAGTTTGACTTAAGGACAGGAGATACTGTTCATGGCCAGATACGTTCGCCTAAAGAAGGAGAACGTTATTTTGCCCTTCTTAAGGTTGAACAGGTTAATTTCACTGATCCTGAAAAGGCAAAAGACAAGATACTTTTCGAGAATCTTACCCCTCTTTATCCAACTGAAAGATTCCTGCTGGAAAATGACCCAAAAGAACTTTCTACAAGGGTAATGGATTTGTTAACCCCAATCGGTAAAGGACAGCGCGGCATGATAGTTGCTCCGCCATATAGCGGCAAGACTATAATACTTCAAAAAATAGCCAATGCTGTTACCATAAACGCCCCCAATACTATACTTATAGTTCTGTTGATAGATGAGCGGCCTGAAGAGGTAACCGATATGGAGCGTTCTGTAAAGGGTGAGGTTATAAGCTCCACATTTGACGAACCGGCGGAGAGGCATGTCCAGGTTGCGGAGATGGTTCTCGAAAAGGCGAAAAGGCTCGTTGAACATAAAAAGGATGTACTTATTCTTCTTGACAGCATAACTCGATTAGCCCGCGCTTACAATACAGTTGTACCCCACAGCGGTAAGATACTTTCAGGGGGCGTTGATTCAAATGCCTTGCATAAACCTAAGAGGTTTTTGGGTGCCGCAAGAAACATTGAAGAGGGGGGATCGCTTACGATTATAGCAACCGCACTGGTAGATACAGGAAGCAGAATGGATGAAGTTATATTCGAAGAATTTAAAGGAACAGGAAACATGGAGCTTCAGTTGGATAGAAACCTCTTCCAAAAAAGGATTTATCCGGCTATTGATATAAAACGTTCTAATACAAGAAAAGAAGACCTGCTCATGGACCCTGAGGAACTGAAACGCGTGTGGATACTAAGAAAAATCTTAAATGAATTGCCTTCCGATGAGTCTATGCAGCTTCTTATAGAAAAGTTGACTAAGTCGAAGACAAACGCGGAATTCCTGATGGGAATGAATTATTAAATGAGCACACAACTTACACCTGCCTGCCGGCAGGCAGGGATGTTTAAAACAGTATTTATGATGTAAGTTGTATAGTGCGAATTTATCCTGATGATACGACCAGGGGGAAGCATCAGAAGGATTTAATATATATAAAAAAACAGATTCTTCGTCAGTTAAAATGCTCCCATAGGCCGCATTTTTTAACACTGGCTCAGGATCAAATTTGTACTTAAATTTGAGGAGGAAACAAGAAATGAAAGAGAAAATACACCCAGACTACAAGGAAACAACAATAACATGTGCCTGCGGTGAGGTTATACACACCCGCTGTACAAAATCTAATATAAAGGTCGAAATCTGTTCTAAGTGCCACCCCTTCTTTACGGGTAAGCAGAAACTTATTGACTCTGCCGGGCGTGTTGAGAAGTTTATGAAGAAGTACGGAAAACGATAATTGAAACCAGGTGTTTAGTTGTAAGTTATAAGTATTAAGTTGTAAGCAAGAAGGCGTGAAACAGAAAAAGCTTAATTCTTAATTCTTACGACTTAATACCTATAAATTTAATAACACATATGATAGAATCATTGGAAAATAAGAAAAAACGTTCAGAGGAACTTAAGGTTTTATTATCTGACGAAAACGTATTAAAAGACAGATCTGCATATCAGAGATATGCCAAGGAATTGGCATCTATGTCTGATATGATTGAGAAATATGATTTATACATGTCATACGAAAAAGAAAAAGCCAGTCTAAATGCCATGCTTAAAGATAAGCATGAGCCTGATTTTATAGAACTGGCTAAGGCTGAAGTAAAAGAGATTGAAATTAAACAGAAAAAAATTAAATCCGAGCTTGAGAACCTGCTAATTGAAGATGATCCAGATGCATCCCGCAACATAATAATGGAGATAAGAGCGGGAACAGGGGGCCTTGAGGCATCTCTTTTTGCCGCGGATCTTTTCAGAATGTACGCAAAATATGCACAGGATAATGGATGGAAGGTTGATGTTATGAATACATCGCCTTCCGAGGCAGGCGGCATAAAAGAGATAATATTTTCAATCGAAGGACATAATATTTTTAAAAAATTGAAATATGAAAGCGGTACTCACAGGGTTCAGCGGGTCCCCTCTACCGAAGCGCAGGGTAGGATCCATACATCTGCAGTTACGGTTGCCGTGTTGCCTGAGGCTGAAGAAGTTGATATTAAGATAGATCCTAAGGATATACGTGTTGACGTGTACCGCTCAAGCGGATGCGGAGGCCAAAGTGTTAATACTACAGACTCTGCCGTAAGAATAACGCATATTTCTACAGATATAATTGCCACATGTCAGGACGAGCGCTCGCAACATAAAAATAAAGTCAAGGCTATGAAGATATTGCGTTCACGTCTTTTTGAAAAATACAGGCAGGACCAGATAGATAAAATTACACAGCAGAGAAGGAGCCAGGTTGGTTCGGGTGATAGAAGCCAGAAGATAAGGACATATAATTTTCCTGATAGGCGTGTTACTGACCATAGGATAGGCTTTACTCTTCATAAACTAGAGGCGATATTGCAAGGCAATTTGGATGAGATGATAAACGCGCTTATTGATGCCGACAGGAAGAAAAAACTTGAGAATTTATAGTTCTGGTACAAACAAAATACTTAACACGACGATAACGGTTTCGCAGGTCGCTTCGCGCTTGCGGAATCATGGGGTATGTTCGCCAAAAGTAAATGCTGAGGCGATATTAAGTCACTTGCTTGGTTCAAAAGCTATTGATTTGTATACAAATACAATAATGCTAAGCCCGGCTGATTTCAAATTACTTGAACAGATGATAAGCCGCCGTATAAACGGGGAGCCGCTGCAATATATTACAGGCAGGACTTATTTCTATGGTAATGATATAATTGTAAAAGAAGGAATTTTTATACCACGCCCGGAAACGGAAATCTTGGTTGACACAGTTATTGAATATGTAAAAAGTTCCCAGTACCCAATTCCCAATTCTGCCTTGCCGGCAGACATGCCCCAACCGCTAATATTAGATCTTTGCACTGGAAGCGGTAATATTGCTATATCATTGACAAAATCATTAACCCATTGTAAAATAGTAAGTTCTGATATTTCAGAAATAGCGCTTGAGATGGCCCAAGAAAACGCAAAGCGCAATGAGGTCTCTGACAGAATTGTATTTATAAAATCAGATTTTTTATCCCTTTCTTGTGAATATAAGAAGGCTTTCGACATGATAGTGTGCAATCCTCCGTATATTCGATATTGTGATATGAAAAATCTTTCACATGAAGTAAAATATGAACCGGTTAAAGCCTTATGCGGCGGGTCTGATGGGATGGATTTTTACAGGCGCATAGTGGAGGATTCGCCTGAATTTTTAAAGGCAAATGGCCTTATTGCGCTTGAAATCCCGGATAACAGCAGGCTGGAAGTGGAAAATATTATTAATGATTCAGGAAGTTTTTCTAATATAAAATTTTTCAATGATTTAAATAACACTGAAAGGGTAGCAATTGCCCGCTTAAAAAACTAAATATGGATAAACTTATAATAGAAGGCCCAACCAGGTTATCAGGTGAGGTCAGAATAGACGGCTCCAAAAATGCGGCATTGCCTATAATGGCGGCTTGCATTCTCGCTGACGATAAGTCCCTTATAAAAGGTGTTCCTGAATTAAGCGATGTATTTACAATGTGTAAAATACTGCGCGCTTTAGGAATAAAAACAAGTTTTTCAAATGGCAATCTTGAAATTGATCCTGCAGGATATAAAGGTAACACGGCAGCCTACAGCTATGTGAGCACTATGCGTGCCTCCATATGTATTCTTGGCCCTCTTCTTGCAAAGCAGAGATACGCAAAGGTATCGCTTCCAGGAGGCTGTATAATAGGGCCTCGTCCCATAAATATACACAGAAAAGGGTTAGAAGCTCTTGGGGCGGATATAACAATAGAGCATGGCTATGTAATAGCAAAAACAAAAGGGTTAAAAGGAAATTCTATATACTTGGGAGGGTCTTTTGGTTCATCAGTTTTAGCCACAGCTAATGTGATGATGGCAGCAACCTTGGCTAAAGGAAAGACAATAATTGAATATGCCGCTTGTGAACCGGAGATTGTGGATTTAGCAGACTTTCTTATAAAGATGGGGGCTAAGATAAATGGGCACAGGACGCATAAAATAGAGATAGAGGGCGTTAAATGCCTGCAAGGAGCAACGCATAATATTATACCGGATAGAATAGAGGCAGGTACATATATGATAGCCTCATGCGCAACAAAAGGGGATATTACTATACTGGGCGCTGAAATAGAACATCTAAGGGCATTAATAGATAAGCTTTCTGAGGCTGGCGCTACCATTACCATAAAAGCTAATGGTGATATAAGGGTAAGGGCACTGCGCAGGCTCAAAACGATAGATGTAACGACCCTGTCCTATCCTGGTTTTCCTACGGATTTACAGGCGCAGATGATGGCGCTTATGTCAATTTCAAAAGGCATAGCAATCATAACTGAAAAGATATACCCCGAGCGTTTTATGCATGTAGGAGAGCTTAATAGAATGGGCGCAAACATAACACTCGAGGGGGAAAGCGCTATTATACACGGCGTAAATTCTTTAAGCGGAGCTGAGGTTATGGCATCTGATCTAAGGGCATCAGCAGCCTTGGTGATAGGTGGGATGGTAGCTAAGGGTAAAACAACCATTTCAAGGATATATCACCTTGACAGAGGCTATAAGGACATGGAGAAAAAACTCTCAATGTTGGGAGCCAGAATAGAAAGAGCGAAAATATAGTTGTAAACCAACAGTAAAACAAGGAGTGATACAATGGCAGCTACAATAAGACTTAAAAAGATGGGGTCAAAAGGTAAGCCGCACTTCAAGATCATAGTTTGTGATCAGCACAAAGGCAGAAATACAAAGGCGATAGAAGAGCTTGGCTTTTATGACCCGTCAAAAAATCCTGCTTTCATAAAGATTGACAGGGAAAGAGCCTCTTACTGGGTTGGCGTAGGAGCGCAAATGACTGATACCGTAAAGAGCATAGTAAAAAACGCATAACGCAAAAACACCATGAACATACATGTGTTAACCCTCTTTCCCCGCATGTTTGATTTGGTATTATCAGAGTCTATACTTAAGCGGGCTAGAAAATCAGGCAAGATAGTCATAGAAATACATAATATAAGGGACTATTCAACTGATAAGCATCACAAGGTAGATGATAAACCATTTGGCGGGGGGCCAGGTATGGTTTTACAATGCCAGCCTGTTATAGATGCATTATGCAGCATAAAACAAACCTGTCCTGGCGCTAAAGCGATACTTATGGGGCCTAAAGGTAAATTGTTGGATCAACAATTATGCCATGATACAGCCAGGCAAAAATCTATTATACTGGTGTGCGGGCATTATGAAGGCATGGATGAGAGGATCAGGGACTTTGTTTCGGATGAAATATCTATCGGAGACTATATATTAACAGGAGGAGAGATCCCCGCTATGGTATTAATTGATTCTATCACAAGGTTGCTACCTGGTGTGCTTGGAGATAATGAGTCAAGTGCTGATGAAAGCTTTGCCGATGGGCTATTGGAATACCCTCATTATACGCGGCCATCGAATTATAAAGATAAAAAGGTGCCTGATATATTATTATCAGGTAACCATAACCTGATAAAAAACTGGAGAAAAAAAGAGTCTATCTTAAAGACGATCAGGCAGAGGCCTGATCTGATAACGCATATAAGTCAATTGAAACCATAATTGGTTAGCCGGTTAATTAGTAAACAGACACACCTGTACACAGAACGCTAAAAAAGGAGTCAACAGAATGGACAAAATAAAGTTAGTAGAGGCAAAATATGCTAAGAAAGATATACTGCAATTTTCAGTAGGTGACACCATTAAGGTGTTTATAAAGATTATCGAAGAAGATAAGCAGAGACTGCAGGCATTTGAAGGAATAGTTATAGCCAAGAAAGGCTCTGGAGCAGGGGAGGCATTTACATTAAGGCGTGTTTCCTATGGCGAAGGCTTAGAAAGGACATTTTCCATTCATGCCCCCAGTATTGATAAAATTGAAATGGTAAGGTACGGCCAGACAAGGCGTGCCAAGCTTTATTATCTGAGGAAGAAGATTGGCAAGAAGACAATGATTGAGGAAAAGATTGGCCAGCGCCCAAAAAAATAATTATCTTCTTAATCAAGAACACAAGGCAGCGGCCAGGGGATATCGTTTTATAGCCGGTATAGATGAAGCTGGCAGAGGGCCTTTGGCAGGGCCTGTTGTCGCGGCGTCTGTGATATTAAAAAGTTATTATTTTAATGTAAGAATAGACGATTCTAAAAAACTTTCTCATCTGGCAAGAGAGCGCGCTTATAAAGAAATATCCCAAAAGGTTTTTATAGGTATCGGCATTGTTCCAGAAGACGCTATTGACAGGATAAATATTTATCAAGCTACCATGCTGGCGATGCGCATATCGATACTTGATCTTGATGTTAAGCCGGATTTTTTGCTGATAGACGGAAATATGAATTTAAGCATTGAAACAGAACAAGTCGCTATAATTCGCGGCGATCAAAAAAGCCTGTCGATTGCTTGCGCATCCATTGTGGCAAAGGTTACTAGAGACCGGCTTTTGAAATTTTATAATAATATATTTCCGGGATATGGTTTTAGTCAACACAAGGGTTATGGTACCAAAAGCCATATAAGCGCTATAACGCGTAAAGGCTTATCTCCTATACATAGGCGCAGTTTTCATCTAGAATCGGTTATTAGAGGATAAATATGCTTTCGGATATTAAAATAGCACAGCGAGTACGCCCGAGGCAAATAACAGAAATTGCCGATAATGCTGGTATTAAAAAGCAGGAGCTGGTGCCTTATGGCAACCATATTGCTAAAGTCTCACCATCCATACTTCACAGATTAAAAGATAAGCCAGGCGGCAGTATTATACTGGTTACCTCCATGACACCTACAAAATATGGGGAAGGGAAGACCTCTACCGCTATAGGATTGGCTCAGGCATTTAACCGATTGGGCGAAAAGGTTATTCTTTGCCTCCGCGAACCGTCTTTGGGCCCTATGTTTGGAATAAAAGGCGGTGCTTGCGGCGGCGGGTATTCTCAGGTTATACCGATGGAAGATATAAACCTGCATTTTACAGGCGATGCTTATGCTGTATCGGCCGCTAATAATCTTTTATGTGCTATGCTGGATAGCAGTATTTATTTCAACAATAAATTAGGCATAGACAAAGATAGTATTAAAATAAGACGCACAATAGATATAAGCGACAGGACACTTAGGCAGATTCGTTTTGTCATCAGAAATCAAATATCTTATAAAAGCGGTTTTGATATAATAGCCGCATCTGAGATTATGGCGATACTTGCTTTGAGCAGGAATATCCCTGATTTGAAAAAAAGGATATTCCGTATTATAACCGCTTTTACAAAAACAGGGAAACCTATTACCCCTAAAGATTTAGGAGTAGTCGGGGCAATGAGTGCTTTGCTCTCAAACGCTCTTATGCCTAATCTTGTGCAGACTATTGAAAAAGGCCCCGCGTTTGTTCACTGCGGGCCGTTTGCCAATATTGCTCATGGTGCGAATAGCCTTGTTTCTATTCTTACAGGTCTTAAGTTATCCGACTATGTGATTACAGAAAGCGGGTTCGGTGCTGACTTGGGCGCTGAAAAATTTTTTGATATTGTATGCCGGCAAGGCAATATAAAGCCCTCGCTTGCTGTGCTCGTTGTATCGAAAAGAGCGATCGACGCGCAAGGTATCTCTAATCTTGAAAAGCATATCAGCATTATAAGGACTTTTGGCATAGAGCCTATAGTCGCTATAAACAGATTTCATAATGATTCTATTGATGATTTCAACAGCATAAAGATCGCCTGCGATAATCTTGGGGTAGAAAATTATGTATCCGATGCTGTTAGAAATGGAGGAAAAGGGGCATTGGGACTTGCGGGCGCCTGTATTAGGTCTATAGAAAAGAAAAAAAACAGTTTCAGTTTTCTATATGATGAATCATTAAGCATTAGAAATAAAATAGAGGTTATTGCCACCAGAATATATGGCGCCAAATCTGTAATGATGAGCCCCAGGGCAAAAAATGCTCTTGCACAGATAGAGGATTTAGGTTTGGGGAATCTTTCGGTTAATATCGCCAAGACACAGTTCTCTTTATCTGATAATCATCTATTAAAGGGGGCTCCGCGAGGATGGCGGCTTAAGGTAAATGATATAAGGATATTTGCCGGAGCGGGTTTTATAGTGCCTGTATGCGGCGATATATTACTGTTACCGGGCCTTCCACGCCGCCCTGCCGCATGGAATATTAATGTAGGCAGCAGCGGAAGGATAAAAGGCTTATTCTAGGAAGATATGGGCAGGAAATTATGAAATATGCGGATAAAAGCATAAGATGTTATTTGGATTGCCTTGCGGAAAAAACTTCCGTACCGGGAGGAGGAAGCTCCTCCGCTCTTATGGGTTCATTAGGGTGTGGGCTGTTAAGTATGGTGGCCAATTTTACCTTATCGGATAAGGGTTTTAATGGGTATAAGGAAAGGGCTAAAAAGGCCTTAAAGGAATCTGAACATCTTAGGAAGAGATTCACCCTGCTTATTGATACGGATGCGGAAGCTTACAAGAGGCTTTCCATTGCTTTTAAAAAACATAAACAAAATATATCTAATCTCCAAGCGGCTCTTAAGGCGGCGATAATTCCCCCCTCAAGGGTATGTGATTATTCTTACAAGGCCGCTATGGTGGCGCTCGAACTTTCTTATGTAGGAAAAAAGGCTATATTGTCAGATGTAATAGCAGCTATACACAGCCTGGATGCTGCTTTTGAGGCAGGATTTGTAAATATCAACGTTAACCTTCGGTATATTAAAGATAAGGCTTATATTCGAAATAAAAAGCAAGCATATACGTTTCTTCAAAAAGATATGAAGCACATTAAAAGTAAAATATTATCCGTTGTGCGTGAAAGGATGAATGCCTGATGTCAGCTATAATACTTGATGGCAAGTTGAAAGCCAATGAAATCAAACGGAATTTAAGGCAGGAGATAGGAAGGCTTAAAGCTTTATCAGGGCGCATTCCCAGGTTGGCGGCCTTGCAGGTTGGAGATGAGACCTCTTTTTCAGTATATGTGAACTCTCAGAAAAAAGCTGCTTATGAAATAGGAATAGACTATAGGCTTGTAAAGCTGCCCTCTGATTGCACGGAAAAATGCCTTCTTGATAATATTTTATCATTAAATAATGATAAAGGCGTAAGCGGTATTATTTTGCAGTCGCCACTGCCCGCGGCTTTTGATATAGTGAAAATATCATCCTTTATATCATCAAATAAAGATGTTGAAGGGGTCAATCCTGAAAACAAAGGCAAGCTGCTTCTTAATTCTTATAAGGTAGTTCCGCCTACAGCATCTGCGGTTATGGAACTGATAGGGCTTTCCGGAATAAGTTTAAAAGGTAGGGAGGCAGTGATAATAGGCCATAGCGGAATTGTTGGAAAACCCATTGCTATGCTTTTGCTTGATAAGCTGTGCACAGTTACTGTATGCCATATAGAAACTCATAAAAGAGGCAATCTCTTAGAGCATATTAAAAGAGCGGAAGTTCTTATAGCGTCAGCGGGAAAGCCAAACCTTGTTAAAGGGGAATGGATTAGAGAAAACGCCGTTGTCATAGATGTTGGAATAAACAGGGTCGAGGATAAAATAGTCGGAGATGTTGAATTTGGTAAGGCACTTTTACGCGCTTCGTACATTTCACCTGTACCGGGTGGGGTTGGGCCCCTTACCACAACAATTCTTATGAGAAATTGCGTGGAACTTTTTAAAAATCAGGGGAATACAGGATGATAGTCACCAAGAAGAAAACCGCAAAAGCGATACTAAACTATCTAGGTAAAAGCAAAAAAGTATTTTTAATAGGGTGTGCGCAATGCGCGACTGTTTGCAAGACAGGCGGGGAAGAACAGCTGTCTGATATGAAGATCTTACTCCAAGAAAAGGGTAAGATAATTACAGGTAAAACCGTTCTTGATCCTGCCTGCCATTTAGTAAAGGTAAAACAGTTTTTTTATCAAAACAAAAATATTCTTAATAAAACAGATGCAATACTCGCCCTTACTTGCGGGGATGGTGTGCAGTCAATAAAAGACGGGGACTATAAAAAAAATGTATTACCCGCGCTTGATACCTTATTTTTAGGTGAAGTGGAACGAGGAGGACATTTCTCTCAGAAATGTGTACTTTGCGGAGATTGTATAATTGATAGAACAGATGGAATATGCCCTATTACTATATGTACAAAAGGCCTGCTTAACGGCCCATGTGGAGGTTCTAAAAATAAAAAATGCGAGGTTGACAAAGACAGGGATTGCGGCTGGATACTTATATATGAGAGGCTTAAAGAATCCAAGAAATTAAAGAATATGAAAAAGATAGCGAAGCCTCAGGATCATTCTAAAAACCTTAAACCGCGAAAGATAATTTTGTAGAATGACAGAGAAAGAAAAAATATGAATCTCAGAGAAGCGATAAAGAAGAAAAAATTCATAGTGACAAGCGAGACGGCCCCGCCTAAAGGAACAGATGTATCTAAAATGATTGAACAGGCAAGGCTACTTGTTGGTAAAGTGGATGCCATCAATGTTACGGACCTTCAGAGTGCTGTTATGAGGTTAGGGTCGTTAACAGGATGTTATCTTTTAAAGCAAATAGGAATTGACCCGATATTTCAGATAACGTGCCGGGACAGGAACAGGCTCTCTCTTTCCTCAGAGCTTCTTTCCGCTTCTGTGCTTGGTATAAAAAATGTCCTGGTACTTACAGGGGACCATCCATTAAACGGAGATCACCCGGAGGCAAAACCTGTGTTTGATCTTGACGCGGTACAACTTTTAAGGGCTGCCAAAAATTTGTGTTTAGGCCGGGATATGTCGGGGAACAGGCTTTATGGTGTTCCTGATTTTTGCTTGGGTGCTGTTGTTAATCCATGCGCGGATCCCCTTGAGCCTGAACTGATTAAGATGAAAAAGAAGATTGACTCAGGGGCGCAATTTTTCCAAACTCAGGCTGTTTTTGATGTTAAGAGGTTTAGTTTTTTTATGAAAAAGGTTTCAAAATATAATGTGCCGATAATAGCAGGTATCATACTGCTTAAATCCACTAAAATGGCAGCGTATATGAATGATAATGTAGCAGGGGTATATGTACCCCCCAATCTTATGGAGCAGATAGATAACGCTTTAAGCAAGGAAGAAGAATCTGTAAAAATAGCCTGTGGTATAATCAATAAATTAAAGGATGTGTGTAATGGTGTGCATATAATGCCTATAGGATGGGAGAGGCTTGTACCCGGTATTATTGATAGAGCGGGCATAAAAAAATAGGAGGAATTATGAACCCTAAAATAAAAGTGGATAGTTTATCAGGAACCAGCCTATACAGGAAATTCAGCATATCTTTTGTTTTTATGTCTTTAGTCCCTATTGCGCTGATACTTTTCATAATATATCATTTTAATATAACGCCCTTAGTGGAAAGACAGCTGCCTTTTTTTAATCTTACAATATTGCTTGTAGTCCTGCTTAGTTTGGCGTCCTTTGATCTTGTGAGAAGGAGCATGGTCTCATTATCCCGTGTCAGTAAAAATGCTGCAATTATAGCGGGCGGAGATTACAACGGCAGAATAGAAGAATTCGCGGAAGAAGAAATAAAGCACCTGGCAAGCTCCTTTAACAAAATAACAGGCGAATTACAGGAAAAGATAAAACAGCTTGAGCAGTCAAAGAGACTTATGCAGAACATATTAAACAAGATAGGTTCAGCGGTTACATCCATGCAAGGTATAGAAAATTTGCTGGAACTTATACTTCAGACCCTGGTAAACGGTATAAATGCCACATCGGGAGGCATTTTTATTATTGACAAAGAAAAGAGATATCTTTTTATGAAAGCCGGCTATGGAATGCCGAAAGGTGTAGAAAAGATAAATTTAGATTCAGATAAAGGTTTGATAGGCAGGGTTGTAGAGCTTAGAAAGATAGAGTCTGTTTCTGACGTGAGCAGTAATGCGGCAGCATATTTTGAGTTTAAGAACAAGCTTGCGGAAGATTCTATAGTAGCTTCACCGTTGATCTACAAAGAGAAAATTCTGGGTGTTATTATAGTATGTGATAAAAAAGAAAAAAAGCTGTTTAACAGAGATGATATAGCATTATTATCT
>Ga0208325_1000022_pt1 | contig 37161 bp, 31 predicted proteins | sample PL_2010_330m_FD_185486 | JGI IMG/M metagenome (GOLD analysis project Ga0208325, IMG submission 185486) | Freshwater microbial communities from Powell Lake, British Columbia, Canada to study Microbial Dark Matter (Phase II) - PL_2010_330m... | ecosystem: Environmental > Aquatic > Freshwater >...
TATTGGTTCACAATCATGGTGATGGCTTCCTGCTGCCATCAGCCATGGATCTGATGGCACTCAGACGAGGCGGAGTTGGTTTGCTTGTAAGTGGGCATGATGAATATTACGAAGTTTGTATGTTCAAATCCCCCAGGATAAATCCGGAGACAGGAAAACCTTTTGGATCTGACGAAGAGATGCTGGGATTCCTTGAGCAGAAGGAAAGAGAATTCATGGAAACGGTGAAAGAAGACTTTACACCGGAGAACATTGCAAGGGCCGTCCAGTTCTATTTAAGGACAACGGGCATTGAATGCAAGATGTTTACAGAACTTGTGCCCGAAGATCAAAACCTTAAAATATCGAAATTTGTTGATAAATACCGGTCATCCATGAACCCAATGCCCCGGATGGGCAAGCGTGCCGAGGTCTGGGAAGATACTTTCAGGGTTACAAAAGAGGATGGAAACGAGGCGGAGATAGATGTATTTAAGACCGGCGAAGCAGAAAAAATGGCAAGTCTCGATCTCACAAAGCAAGACATGATCGAAGGTAAGACGCCGCTGGAATACGCCCGGGAAGGGATAGAGAAGATGGAATTGGAGAAGTCCCATGAAGAGATGCTACTTTCCATGTTGAGCCTGCTCGAACATTCCCCGCCGGATTTTTATACATTTGATGATCTTTACGAAGACCTTTTCGGCTTTGCCTCGCCGGAGAAAAATGCGATAGCCCTTCATGAATCCCTCCAGAATAACCCGGTAGCATTGTTCCATGAGATGAGCGAATACCTGAGGAAGTCTTTTCGGATAGATGTGGAGTATAAGGGATTTATCCCCAGAATATTGAACCGTTTCGGTCTATACGAAAGATTCAAGGGCGCGAGATGGCTTAGAGGAGATATTATTGTACGGATTAATGAGAAGAACGAAATACGTGCAATACCGATTGGGGGAGAAGCTTTATCCATTGCTTTAAAGGACATTAATAACCCTCATTATCTTCTGCGGGCCATGCAGAGACAAGCCTTTGGGGACAAGGATAGGGAACTAACCGAGGATATAACATTTTCATTACTTGAAGAATTTGCGCGTTCCTCAGAACACACGGAAGAGATTTTGGGGAATGTTCAAATGACCCGGAATCCTTATAATACAGCGAAATCTTATATAAAGCTCGCACAGAAGCTGGTGGATATTGGCACAGGAGATGACAAAATAACGGAAGTTCTGTATGTGCTCTCTGAAAATAAGGATGCTGACCAGGAAGCCGCGGTTTCTTTGTTAATGGAGTTGGCTGAAAGACTGTATGAGAAAGAGATGGACGAGTATTACACGACAAGACTTATTCTGGCCGTTGCCGGGAACAGGAATTCCAGGCCGGAAGAAACAGTCCCGGTATTACTCAGGCTCGCCGGCAAACTTGAGGAGGCAGGGATCGAGTGGGGTGTTACTATAATGGAAAGGGATATGTCGGAAATATATCAGAATAAACCCGTGACCGCAAAGGTTGGTATAGCAAGCATCCTTAATTCTGTCATGCGCCATGGAGCCGCTGATCCAATAAGATTAGCCGGTACTTTTTACGGGCTTATAGAAAAATTCCATGGATTAGAATCAGACAATAATAGATTGGAACAACTTGCGCGTTCCCTTTTGGAGAACGCAAGCCTCGGTCTGCAGGAAATAATAGATTCCATACACGGGTTTGTCCAAACCCTTGAGGATATAGGCGTGGAAGAGGAGGATCTAAAAAAGAGCATTTACTTGTTACCCGCCGGCGAAGGCGCTGATCTGAAAGGAACAGTGGACTCTCTGGAAGGCCTTGCGGTATCGCTTGTCGAGGGAGGAGTAAAAGGCAAATATGTCGGAGGCATACTGGACAGTATTGGATCAAAGACCCTTGTTCCAACCGAAAAGGACGCGGTCAAACAACTCGCGGACAGACTCAGGGGATCCGATCCAGCGGCTTCATTCAGCAGGATTGCCGGGACTTTGGAAGATGCAGGGGTAAGCGAAAGAGGGATAAAAAAGACACTTGGCCTCATTTACATAAATGAAAGCGATGATCCGAACACGATAGCGGACTCTTTTCGCAGCCTTACGGAAACTCTTGACAGGGGAGGATTATCCAGCGGGGATATATCGGTCATACTGCATTTTCTACTTATAAATGATAACCCGTGCAAGCTTGCCGACAGGCTCAGGGTGTTTGATCCGGGCGTTTCTTTTGAAAGACTTACTAAAACATTGAGAAGGATCGGCGCGCGCGAAGGGGATAGCGAATCTATTATTTCTTATCTTTCTGCGAAAGAAAAGGGAGACCCTAATAAAACAGCGGGTTCCTTTATAAGTATCGCGGAAAGTCTTGTGGGGGAAGGCTTGTCAGGAGAGACCGCGGGGAACATTCTTGTTCAAATGTCGCGTGATGATGATCCCCAGGAATTCTCGGAGAATTTCATCAGTTCCGGTGGCAGCGAGAGACTTTCTTCTATCATTCAAAATTTGCGAAAAGCGGGATTTAATTTTGAGCGCATTATAGTGAATGTTTTTCCTTCCCTGGATTCTTATATCCATGGACCTGTATTTGAATTTATCACGTCAGACGCAAACAAGACTATCATGGAAGAAAGGCTCAAATTTCTGAACAGTATTAACGGTATGCGCAAAGATAAAGATGAGAAGGAGGAGATCCTGGGTTACGTAATAGGATACTACAACGAGAAGGTGCGGCGCGATAAAAAGCTTGTCTTCCTGAGGGGGATAAACAATGTGCTGGCCCATAAAGGGATAACGGAAAGAGACACAAAGCAGGATTGGGAGATATTCCTTGAAGAATACATAATGGACTTTGGATTTCTTGTAAACAGGGATATTGTATTGATGCACAGGTTTCTCAGGCAGGAAAGGCCGATAAATGAGATAGAAACGGCTTTGGAATATTCCCTGGGAGAGCTCGGTATCAGCTCCACGGGTGAGGAAGGCATGAAACAACTGGAGGGATGTATCAATAAGCTGAAAAAGAAGATATTTGAAGACAGGGATATACCCGAGGATATTCTGGAACACCATGTCGTTAAAGCCCTGGCAGGCAGTATAACGGGGTTTTATACGGCCGCGTGGGGACGTGGGGCGCGTGATGATATGGATATCGATCTCAAGGATTTTGTGGAAAGATTTCATGATGATGTAAAGAAAAAGAGGATACCCCCGCTCAGCAAGAACCTGCGGAACCTGGAAGACGGCAAGTTGAGCGTTCACAAAGAGGGAGTGTCAGATTTTATTGATCACGAACAGGGGGTGTATGAAAGGTACAAAGAGCTCGCGATGAAGGCAAAATGGTATTTTTCGGAAGGACCCGCGGGGGGGAGTGTGGGCAAGATAAAGGAAGAAACAGTAGAGGCCTTGAGGTCAAAGATAGGCAGTATGGAGAAAAGCAAACGGAAATTAAAAGGAAAGAAGAGAAAGTTCAGGGCGGTGATAGAGGGAAATATCGCGGCTTTAGAGGATACTGTCCGGAAGGTCGAGCAAAGCGGAACGCTTATGGATATAGCTGAGTGTTTACTGGCTGATAAAAATAAAAGGCTGGTACTGGAAATACAGAATGAGAGAAGTTTAGCGGATATTATTATCCTGTGTCAGATTGTAGAGACACTGTCCCCGCGCGAGGAGTTGAGGGCCAGCCTCTTTTCATCAATTGATAAGGAACTCTCAAGGACTTTTATAGAGGCCCTTGCTAAAGTCAGGAAGAATGTCCCGCTGGCAAAGGTAGAAGACAGGGAGACCCGGAAAAACATGCTCAAGACGTTCGATATAAGCACGTTCGAGCATGCCATTACAAGGATAGACGAAACAGCGGAGACCGTGGAGGTCAGGGCTTTTATCACAAAAGGGATCTTGGGAGAAATGGCCGGTGATATAGGCGACGCGTGTTACACGCATCTGCAAAGGATAATGGGTTACAAGAACATGGTCGGCACGGTCATTTTTGAAGTGGGAGATGAGATTGATAGGGAATTCATCGGTTCCATGCTTATCCTCCAGAACAAGATAAAAGGCGAAAAGACATGGATCATGAGGGCCGTGAATCCACGGGAAGGGTTTATGAGACACTATAGCGGGGAAAGTTTTTTAAGGGAAGCTTTGGAATATGTCAAATCCCTGGCGGAGAAAGAGGACGTTCAACATATTGTAATCCCTTCGGAGATGGCAACAGCGACATCTGAAAATGAAAAGATAAAAAAAGCCAGCAAGATCATGGGAGGCCGGTTGGTGACCCTGGATGAGATCGAGGATTTCAATGACCGGGATATTACCGAAGACTGCAGGCTGTTGTGGTCCAAAGATCCGGATGAATCCGGCGCGCCTCACGAGAAAGGCAAAAAAGAAGGAAGACCCCAGATGGGCAAACGCGCTGAGGTAAAGAAACGGACGTTTGAATTGACGCCGGAAGAGGAATATGACGCGAAAGTGGAAGTAGAAGTTCTAAGAACCGGAGAAACAGATACTCTCGAACTTAAAGTCACGGATTTGGATCTGAGAGACAGGATTTTGTCTGGAATGGGCAAGATGCAGCTGGACACGGCGCATGGATCACTACTTGGCAAAATACTATTTTCTCTTAATTTGGAACCTTCCGGGAGACTGACTCTCTTCAAGTTTGATAGACTCATCGCAGATCTTTTCGGGTTTCCAGTGACAGGATACGGCGCTGTCGGTATCCATGAATCTCTGTCTAACAATACCCCAGCGTTGTTCCACGAGCTCATGGAGTACGCCATAGATTCAGGGGAGATAAAACTGGCCCTCAAGGAGGGGCGGAAAAAAGGAAAAATTATTATATTGAATGAGACCGGAAAAACAATAGGTGAGCTTGCTCTCGGCGATGAAGCTCTTCCTCTTGCCAAAGTGGATCCACTCAATCAGCATTACCTTTTAAGGGCGTTGCAGAGGGAGGTATTCGGGGAGGAAGACCGGGAGTTATCAAAAGAGATAAGTCTTTGCCAGCTGGGCGGGATCATTCCACAGGAGTCATTTGATAAGATACGCTTATCTGTGGAGGAGACCCGAGACGCTTACCTTAAAGCAGAGGCATTACTTAAAGTTGCGAGGAACTTAAAAGAAAACAAAGCGGATAGCGAGAGTATCGGTCACAGCCTTTCTTCCCTTTCTGATAGGGAAGACCTTGATCTGGTAGCATCGGCAGATACTTTACTTGATTTCTCGGATAAATTGGCAGATGCAGGGATAGAAGATGGCGCTATACAGGATACAGTTTGTTCCTTATGCCAAAACGATAACTTTGAGCCAGAGGGTTCAACAGGAGCTATTATTGCCGTTACTGATACATATGTAAAAGGAGGATTGCCTGTAGAATATATCGGAGATATTCTCCCGGCCATTTCGAAGAAGGAAGACCACCGGCAAATAACGGATAGATTGAATAATGTAGAGATGGCGGCTTCATTGAAAACGCTTATTGAAAAATTAATAATGATAGAACTGGACAGAGATAAGATAAGGGCCATCCTTGTTTCTCTTATTATGGATGAAGGCCTTGGCCCTAAAGAGTCAGTGGATTCGATATTTAAAATTAGTAAGAAATTAGATGACATCGGGTTTGTCATCGGGAGAGGACAGGAGCATGCGGGGGATATTATTTATTCCTTTTTTGAGAATGAAGAGTTCGCCCCGAAAGAAGTTGCGGATTCCTTCTTTGGCCTTATTACGCTTTTAGAGCGTATAAAGGCAAACAACGAGCATATCCAGGATATTGTGTATTCGCTGTCCCGGAAAAGGAGCTCCAACCCTAAAGAATCGGCAGACGCTTTTTACGAACTTGCTGACGCTTTAGTTGCGGGAGGAATACATAAAGCATATGAGAGAAGGACAGGAATAGAAACAGGGAACATGCTGAATTCTTTAGCCTCCAATGAAAAGTGTAATCCCAAAAATACAGCGAATTCCTTCGTGTCTGTTATTAGAATTCTAAGTAAAGCCAGGGCGAGCGATACAGGTAATCATATATGGTATATTCTTTCCTCTATTTCAACGACTGACACTCCCCGCGAACTCGCAGATAGAGTTTGCGAACCCCAGACCAGTGATTCGCTCATCGATTTTATGGAAGGCGTGTCAGAAATGGGAGTATGGGTCCCTGATAAAGAAGGGAAGATCCTCGGCAATATCTGCGTGAAACAAGATGCGCATCCCAAACACTCAGCGGATTCATTGCTTAAACTAGTGCAATCCTTCGGGGGGAGTATTCCACCAGGTCTTCATATGGAAGAGTTTTTTATTACCATTTCTGAAAAGGATCGTCCTGATGAAATAGCGGATAGATTAGACGATCCTCAAACTATCGACTGTTTCAAGGAACTTGACCAAACATTAAGTGCGCCCCGTTATAATAAAGCGCTTAACATATTCGAGATCACAGTACGCAGTTTTAATAAGATAGGACGGATACTTGGCAACCTCGCCGCTAACAAATATGCAGAGCCACTTGAAGCAGTGACTTCTTTTCTGGGACTTGTGGAAACCTGTGTGGCCAGCGAAGGACTTGTTTATGTGGGAGAGGATGATCTTGTTTCTATCTCAGAGGACTATGATCCGCACCGGCCGATAGATGATGTGTTAAGGCCTTATCTGGGCCAGATGGGCAAACGCGCTGAGGTGAGGGAAAATACATTCAATTTTACAAAAGCCGATGAGAGCGAAGCAGAAATTGACGTATACAAGTCCGGAACAGATGAGAAACTGGGGGCACTCAAGCTTACAGGAAAAGATATAAATCCTGTTGAAGCAGCGCGGGAAGGCATCGATGAAATGGAATTGGAAGAGTCTCATAAAGACTTGCTCATCGCGGTCTTAAAACTTTTTGAACATTCGCCGCCGGTTTTGTACACTTTTGGCGCTCTAATAGAAGATTTGTCCGGTTTCGTCTTACCGCAGAAAAATGTTATCGCCCTTCATAAAGATTTTGCTGAAAAACCCGTCCCGATAATCCATGAATTTTTGGAATACACTTTGGACCAAATGACAATAGGAATGGAGATATCCGCTAATAAAGAAAAACTCATTGTTTACATTAACGGAGAAACCGAAGGAAGAGAGATAGATATTGTGGATGCAATGGACAGCTTGCAGAGAGAAGGAGAAGAGTGGGCTGACTGGAGCGCAGAGGAATTGAACACAAAACCGCATTATCTCTTCAGGATACTGCAGAGAGCTATTTTCAAGGATTTGGACAAGTTGTTTACTGACAGGATAAAGTCCATGCAGCTTACCGAAGAGGAACGCATTAAGGAAACAGGTAATGCTTTAACAGAGGTCATGTCCCGCGTAAGGTTCCCTGAGAAAAAGACCATTATAGTAATGCCCAAAACCACTGAGAACATGCAGCTTTTTAATGAAGTAATGAAGGGCTGGAAACTGACCCGTAAGGGGCTTAAGAACGAATATGAGATGGGTAGTGTTGTGCTCAGATTCTATAACCCGGCTGACGAGGCAGATCGAAAAAGCGTATTGGATAAATTAGGTCAGGACCTGGCAGGAGAGAAGAATAAAGAAGTGCACGCGTTAATATACTCGCCGGAAGACGCATATGACCAGATAAAGATCGATATTGACGAAGGGCTGAAAGAAAGGATACATTGCGTCAAGGAAAGATTTGATTCTAATGAGTTCAGCAAGACAATGGTATCCGCGCATGTTGTCCTGGGTCTTGGACTTATTGACCTCGCCAGGAACCATTACGGTGAAGATGAGATGAGGGGAAGTCTGATTGACAAGATAGCGGGCCTTTTATCCACTCTTGGAGATGAGGATTCCGCGGCAAAATTCCGAAGGAACTGGAAACATATTTTCAAAGGTCTTATAACCATCAAGATCAAACCATACTCCGAAGAACTCAAGCAGCACATCCACGCGGTCGAACAGGTCGCAAAGTCACTCTAATAGAAAAATAGGGACAGCGACCATTTTCTATATCCCTTTATAGAAGAAAATGGTCGCTGTCCCTATTTTTTCCATTATTCTGCTTGCAAGAATACCCCATCTTTGCTATAATCCATTTTCTTACAATAAGAAACGGCGCGGGGTGGAGCAGCGGTAGCTCGTGAGGCTCATAACCTCAAGGTCGGCGGTTCGATTCCGCCCCCCGCAACCAATATAAAAAAGGGACAGGTCTTATTATCTGAATATTATTCAAGACCTGTCCCTTTTATTTTCATCCGAAGGCTTCTAATTGACATGGCGTATTATATATGCTATAAAAAATACTCTGGCAGTAATATTATTTATAGTTAACCAAAGGGGAAGCCATGATCGAACGATACACGCGACCTGAGATGGCTAAAATATGGACTGATGAAAACAGGTTCCGTAAGATGCTCGAGGTCGAGATCCTTGCCTGTGAAGCGTTCGCGGAACAGGGTTTGATCCCTGCCAAAGCGGTAAAAGTCATCAGAGAAAAAGCGGATATCGATGTGCGCCGGATCAAAGAGATCGAGGAAAAGACGCATCACGATGTGGTCGCTTTCATAAAGAACGTCTCTGAAAACGTGGGCGAAGAGGCGAAATACTTCCACTTCGGACTGACATCAAGCGATGTTTTGGATACCGCGCTCTCTGTTATGATGTGCGAGGCCATGGGCATCCTGATAAAGGACGCGGAACGGTTGATGGAAGCATTGCGGGAAAAGGCCTTGAGGTATAAGATGACCCCCATGATAGGCCGCTCTCACGGGGTCCATGCCGAGCCCATAACGTTCGGGCTGAAGATGGCGCTTTTCTATAAGGAAATGGAACGCAAGGTCTGGAGATTAAAGGACGCCATGGGTACGATAGCGTATGGAAAGATCTCGGGTTCGGTTGGCACGTTCGCCAACGTTGGACCTTTTATCGAGGAGTACGTATGCGCGAAACTGGGATTAAAGCCGGCCCGGATATCCACCCAGGTCCTGCAGAGGGACAGGCACGCGTATTATTTAAGCGTTATCGCTCTTACGGGAGCGACACTGGAGAAGATAGCGCTTGAAATAAGGGGGCTTCAGAAGACAGAGATCGGTGAGGTCCAGGAATTCTTTGCCAGCGGCCAGACCGGGTCTTCCAGCATGCCGCACAAGAAAAATCCCATAATATGCGAACGGATAACAGGTCTGGCAAGAGTGCTCAGGGGCAATGCTGTTGCCGGCATGGAAAATGTGGCCTTATGGCACGAGAGGGACATCTCCCATTCGTCAGTCGAGCGGATCATAATCCCGGATTCCACGATCCTTTTGGACTACATGCTGAATAAAACCATCGATTTGATATCAAAACTGGTCGTGAACGAAGAGAAGATGAGGGAGAACATAGATACCACCGGAGGATTGGTGTATTCGCAAAGGGCGCTTCTTGAGCTTGTTAAAAAAGGCGCGACCCGCATGGAAGCATATGATATTGTCCAGGGACTGGCGCTTAAGGCGGCCGAAACAGAGAAAAGCTTTGAGGAGCTTTTGATGGCCAGTAAAGAGATGAAAAAATATATGTCCGAAGAAGAGATAAAAGATTGTTTCAGGCTGGATTATCACCTGAGGTATGTTGACCGGATATTCGGGGATATAGGATTGTAGATATTATGGATTCCTGCTTTCCGGGCGACAATTGGACGATAAGCCCGGGAACCTTCGGTTTCGCAGGAATGACACACGAAAGGATTGCCTCTTTTGATGAAGAAGATCACCTACAAAAAAGCCGGAGTTGACATAGATAAGGCCAACCGTCTTGTGGGATCCATCAAAAAACTCGTCAATACCACAAGGGTCAAAGGCAGCATGGATACGATAGGAGGCTTCGGAGGGTTTTTCGATCCGGTGAAAACAGGCGTAAAAGATCCGCTCCTTGTAGCTTCTACGGACGGTGTCGGGACCAAACTCAAGATCGCCATAGATACGGGCAAACATGATACAGTGGGGATCGATCTGGTGGCTATGTGCGTGAATGATTGCCTGTGTTCAGGGACCCGCCCGTTATTCTTTCTGGATTATTTTGCCACGGGAAAACTTCAAGAGGAGACCGCTTATGATGTCATCAAGGGAATAGTCAATGGATGCAAACAAGCCGGATGCGCGCTTCTTGGCGGAGAGACCGCGGAGATGCCCGGGATGTACGGGGACGGGGAATATGATCTGGCGGGCTTTGTCGTCGGGATTGTTGACAGGAAAAAAGTCATAGACGGGAAAAAAATAAAACCCGGGGACGTGATCCTGGGCATAGCATCGAGCGGGCTGCACTCTAACGGGTATTCGCTTATCCGGAAGCTGTTCACTAAAAAAGAACTGAAAAAAAACAAGTCCCTTTTCCTGAAGCCGACGTATATCTATGTAAAACCCGTCCTGGAGATAATACGGAAGACCGCGGTCAAGGGCATTGCCAACATTACCGGCGGAGGGTTTTATGATAATATTCCCAGGATGCTGCCGGCCGGCCGTAAAGCCGTGATAAAAAAAGGAAGCTGGAACATCCCAAAGGTGGTCAAGCTGGTCATGGGCAAGGCTGATATCAGTGAAAAAGAGCTTTATCGCACGTTTAACATGGGTATCGGCATGGCGCTCGCTCTTTCGCGGGAAGAGGCGAAAAAAGCAAAGAACATTCTTGAGAAAAAATACAAGATCAAAAGCTGGGTTATCGGTGAAGTTGCACGCGGACGCCGCGGGATAGAACTGGTAGCGTAAAGGTGGAATTATATCTATGAACATCCTTGTAATAGGCTCAGGGGGCCGTGAACACGCGCTTTGCTGGAAAATAAAACAGAGCCCACTGACAGAGAAGCTTTATTGTGTCCCGGGTAACGGTGGCACGGCGGCGATCGCTGAGAATTTTGATATTGACGTTACCGAACATAAGAACGTAAAAGATCTCTGCGAAGAGAAGAAAATAGATCTGGTCGTGGTCGGCCCCGAAGCCCCTCTTGCCCGGGGTATCACGGATTTTCTGGAGGGAGCCGGGATAAAAGTGTGCGGTCCCTCGTACGCGGCCGCCCGTATGGAGTCCAGCAAGATATTCGCTAAAGAGCTTATGGGCCGTTACGGCATTCCCACTGCCGCGTTCCGTATATTTGACGATATGGGAAAAGCCGAGGAGTACATCAATTCCGTCGGCGCCCCTGTTGTAGTAAAAGCGGATGGCCTGGCTGCCGGTAAGGGCGTGTTTGTCGCTAACGGCGTTGGTGAAGCGGTGAAAGCGGCAAGGGCAATGCTTGAGGAAAAGGCATTCGGCTCGGCAGGGAACAAGATAATAATCGAAGAATGTTTAATGGGCGAGGAAGTATCGGTCCTGGTCTTAACGGATGGAACGAACATAGTTCCCCTGGCTTCCAGCCAGGACCATAAGCGGATATTTGACGGGGACAAAGGCCCGAATACCGGCGGGATGGGCGCGTATTCGCCCGCACCTGTGATGAACGACGAACTCTTCGACCGGATAAAGAAAACCATTCTTCAGCCGACAATCGATGGTTTGAGAGAAGAAGGCATGCCTTACAAGGGCGTGTTTTACGCCGGGCTGATGATATCGGATTCAGGGGCAAAAGTTCTGGAGTACAACGTGCGTTTCGGTGATCCTGAGACGCAGGTCATTCTGCCGAGGATGAAGGCGGACCTGGTGGAACTGCTACTGGCCACCGCCGGGAGCGATCTTTCCGGAAAGACCGTTGAATGGGATGACCGGGACTGCGTCTGCGTGGTGATAGCCTCTTCCGGATATCCCGGCACTTATGAAAAAGACAGGGATATCACGGGTATACAGGGCGCGGAAAATGAAGGAGTGACGGTCTTTCACGCCGGCACAAAGGTCCGGGACGGAAAGCTGGTAACCTCGGGCGGAAGAGTGCTTAATGTCGTGGGCATGGGGAAGGGAATAAAAGAAGCCATAGACGCCACGTACAGAGGAGTTGAGAAAATACATTTTGACGGCATGTACTACCGTAAGGACATCGCATACCGCGCTTTAAGCCGTTTGCAAACAAGCAACTAGCGATTATAGTAACTGATAAAGGAGCTTGCATCATGAAAAAAAAGCCTGTCATAAGCGTGATAATGGGGAGTGATTCAGATATGCCCGTCATGAAAGAGACCGTCAGCACGCTGAAAAAGTTCGGGATGCCATGTGAGGTCATGATCCTTTCAGCGCATCGTTCGCCGGCCAAAACAGCGGATTTCGCCAAATCCGCCAGGAAGAAGGGCATAAAGGTCATAATCGCGGGAGCTGGCGCCGCCGCTCATCTGGCCGGGGTGGTGGCCGCGCATACTACCCTGCCGGTTATAGGCGTTCCAATGGACAGCAAGCTTGACGGCATGGATTCCCTTCTTTCCACTGTCCTGATGCCCTCGGGGGTTCCGGTAGCGACCGTCTCCATAGGGAAGGCCGGAGCGGTCAATGCCGCTGTGCTTGCCGCTGAGATAGTGGGGACGTGGGATGGAACGGTAGAGAAAAAACTGAACGGATATAAAAAAGAACTGGTATTGAAGATAGAAAAAAAGAACAGAAAACTGAGGAAATGACAGAGAAGAAGAATGTATTGTTCGTTTGCACGGGCAACAGCTGCCGAAGTATTATGGCGGAGGCGTATCTTAAAAAACGCGCCGGGGAGGAAGGCCTCGCGGTGGATGTCATGTCAGCGGGCACGCTGGGCGTGAACGGGCTAAAACCGGCGGGCCCTGCTATCAAGATAATCAAAGCGGAGGGGCTTGACCCGGAGGGATTGGAGTCCAAGGCGCTTACAAAAGATATCATAGACTGGGCCGACGCGATACTTGTCATGGAGCCGCTCCATAAAGGTGTGGTAGTGGCGATAGCGCCTGAAGCAAGTGCCAAGGTATTTTATCTCGGAGGATTTAACAAGGAATCGAATGATATCGTTATCCCCGATCCAATAGGGAGGACGCTCGCCTTTTATAAAGTGACCTTTAACCTTTTAAAAAAATCCATAGAGGAGTTCATCCAATGGCTGAAAGAAGACCCAAAATAGTGATCGGCGCCGACCACGGCGGATTCACGCTCAAGGATAAAATCAAGAAGTTCCTGGAGAAGGAAGGATATAAGGTTGAAGATGTGGGGACCTATTCTTCGGAGCCGTGCGATTATCCCCGGTTCGCGTATGAAGCCGCGAAAAAAGTTTCCGGGAGAAAGACACAGAAGGGGATACTTATCTGTAAAACCGGCACGGGCATGGCCGTTGTGGCCAATAAGCTTTCCGGCGTGAGAGCAGGAGTCTGCCTTTCAAAAGCTGACGCGAAATCCGCCCGGCAGCACAACGATACGAACGTCCTGGTCCTGGCCGCGACAAAAACATCCCCCGGGAAAACCCGGGGAATCGTAAGGACCTGGCTCAGGACAAAAGCCCTGAAAGGGCGTCACGCGAGACGCGTGCGACAGATAAAAGAGCTGGAGAAGCGAAAGGGTGCGGCATGAGACATTTAAAAAAAGAAGACCCCAAAATATTTGAAGCTGTTCTGAACGAGACAAAAAGGCAGAGCGATGGGATAGAACTTATCGCAAGCGAGAATTTCACCAGCCGTGCGATCATGGAGGCAGTCTCTTCATCCATGACCAACAAGTACGCTGAAGGATACCCCCATGCCAGATATTACGGTGGTTGTGAGTTCGTGGACGTGGCCGAGGATATCGCCATTGAGCGCGCGAAAAAACTTTTCGGGGCGGAACACGTGAATGTTCAGCCCCATTCCGGTTCCCAGGCAAATACAGCGGTATATTTTGCCATGCTGGATCCGGGGGACACGATAATGGCCATGGACCTGGCCTGCGGCGGGCATCTCAGCCATGGGCACAAGAAGAATTTTTCCGGAAAATACTTCAATATGGTCTTTTACGGTGTGAGCAAGGATACCGAGAAGCTGAATTTTGATGAGATAAGAAAAAAAGCCATTGAACACAGGCCGAAGCTCATAATCGCCGGAGCCTCGGCGTATCCACGGACAATAGATTTCGCAAAATTCAGGGAGATATGCGACGAGACAGGCGCCATATTAATGGTGGATATCGCGCATATAGCGGGACTGGTTGCGGTGGGGGTCCATCCAAGCCCCGTCCCTGTCTCTGAATTCGTGACAACTACAACTCACAAGACCCTTAGAGGGCCCCGGGCCGGCATGATAATGTGCAAAAAAGAATTCGCTAAAAAGATCGATTCAGCGATATTTCCGGGTATTCAGGGCGGTCCGCTTATGCACGTTATCGCGGCAAAGGCCGTTGCTTTTAAAGAAGCCATGCAGCCGGAATTCAAGACATATCAGCAGCAGATAGTAAAGAACGCCGGAAGACTTTCAGAAGAGCTTCTTTCCAGGGGGTACAGAGTGGTCTCAGGGGGGACGGACAATCATCTCCTTCTGGTGGACCTTTCATCCAAGGGGATCACCGGCAAAGTCGCGGAGACGTGCCTGGACAAGGCCGGCGTAACCGTTAATAAAAACCTTGTTCCTTTTGACAAGGAGAGCCCGTTTGTAACCAGCGGCATACGCATAGGAACGCCTGCGGCAACGACAAGGGGGATGAAAGAGGACGCGATGACCAAAATAGCGGAATTCATGGATTCCGCGCTCGAGGCCCGCAATGACGAGGATAAACTCGCCGCGATACGAAAAGAAGTGAGGGAGTTCTTGAAAGCCTTCCCCCTGTATAAGGAACTGATCGACGAGATGGAAGGGCTCGAGGGGTGATATGAAAAAAAGGCCGGAATGGGATGAATATTTCAGCAATATAGCAAAGCTTGTCGCGACGCGGTCGACCTGTTTACGCAGGAACGTGGGCGCGGTGGTCGTAAAGAACAAGCAGGTCCTGGCGACCGGCTATAACGGCGCTCCCAGCGGGTTACCCCATTGCGAAGAGAAAGGCTGTCTCAGGGAGAAACTTAATGTCCCGTCAGGAGAGCGTCACGAGATCTGCCGGGCGCTTCACGCGGAACAGAACGCTTTTCTCCAGGCCGCGCGCCATGGGGTGAGCCTTGAAGGCGCGACGTTGTATATCACGACCCAGCCTTGCAGCATCTGCGCTAAGATGATAATAAACGTTGGCATAAAAAAAGTCATCTTCGAAGGGGATTACCCCGATGAACTGGCCATGGAGTTCCTGAAAGAGGCCGGTATAGACCTTGTGAGGTTGGGATCATGAAATGCCCGTATTGCGAGAGCACGGAAAGCAAAGTTGTGGATTCCAGGACGAGCGGCGAGGGGACGAGTATCAGGCGCCGCAGGGAATGTTTTAAATGCGGGAAGAGGTTCACGACGTACGAATATATAGACCGGGCGCCGTTAATGGTGATAAAAAGAGACGGCACCAGACAGAGGTTCGACAGGGAACGCATAAACAACGGGATCATAAAGGCATGTGAGAAGCGCCCGGTAAGCGTGGACAAGATCGAAAGCATGGTTGACGAGATCGAAAGGGAGGTCCAGAGAAAGACCGATAAGGAGATCAAGTCGACCGAGATCGGGAATCTTGTCATGGAGAAGCTTTATACGATCGATGAAGTCGCGTATGTCCGCTTTGCCTCGGTTTACCGCCGGTTCAAGGACGTCTCTCATTTCATGGATGAACTCCAGAAATTTCTGGAATAGGGGCCGGATTTATCCGACCCTTTGGGGGGCTCAATTTATAGAGCCCCTACAATTCGTTCAGCGATGTTCGCAGGTCTGTCTCAGGAGCCTCTTCCTCAAGCCATCTTGCCATGATATCTTCCCGTTTGTCCATCAAGATGTCTCGATATAATGCGTCTTTCTGCTCCTGGAATTTTTCCTCATCTGCGGGGATCACGGCATCGACATGGACCAGGAGGATACCTTTGGGAATATTGACAGGGGGGAGAATTTTGCCGACGCCGGCGTCCAAAGCTTTTTCAAAAATGATCCTTCCCGGGCCGATATTCTCGATATATCCGTTAAAAGAGACGCCTTCCGCGGTCCGAACCTCTTTACCCATCCCCTTCCCGGCCTCTTCAAGCGTAATGCCGCCTTGCGCGATCCCATCATAAAGCGAGTCCGCCTTTTCTCCGGCAAGGCGTGCCCTGCTCCCGTTCAAAAGTTCTCCGGTTATTGCTTCCTTTACTTCGTCAAAGGCGAGAGCATGAGGCGGGATGTCTTTGATCTTCCGCAATATATAGGCCGCGCCGCTCTCTTCATCCGTTAACATGGGAGGGCTTATGCCCCCTTCATCCAGGCCGAAGGCGATATCATAGATATGTTTTGAGAATTTCATCCCGGGGATAAGGTCATCCTGGCTCACGGGTCCGGTCTCCTGATGGTTAAGGCCGTGTTCCCCGGAGATCTCCCCGAACCTTTCAGGATATTTTTTGAGTTTCGCATACACGAGTTCCAGTGTTTTAACGGCTTCTTTTTTTTGTTCCGCGTCCCGGTAAGGGATCTCGATGTATTCTATGTCTATTCTGGCAGGGGTGTAAAACTCCTGAATATTGGTGTCATAGTAGTTCCTGACCTCTTCCTCAGACGGCGGAGGTATGTCGGCGAACAGGCCGCTATCGACCAGGATGCAGGATATGTCTATCTTGTCGTTAAACTTTTTATATTGCCGCATGAGCTCTTCATCGGAAACATTAATTTTCTTGAAGATGCCGTCTTGCAGGGCCTTTATCCGCAGATTTTCTCTCACTAATTCTTCGAATTCTCTCGGTTCCATGCGGAGAGTACTCTTGATGATATGGCGGTACACTTGCTGGTCGAAGACCCCGTTTCTTTGGAACAGCGGATGGGCCGCCAGGAAGGAAAGAACCTCCTCGTTCGTTATTTTCAGGTTCTTTTCCTTTGCGCTGTTGAGGAAGATCAGTCTTTCCCAGGCCAGGCGGTTCAGCACGGGGCGGTTTTGCATGATCTGGTTAAAGGTGTCAAAGTTCGTGTAGAAATTCAGCAAAAGCTGTATTTTCATGGCCCGAAGGCTCTTGATGAAATCAGCGGGATATATCTTCTGTCCGCCGATCATGCCTATTATGCTGGGCTTTCTGGAAATGCTACCCGCGCCCCATAATACGAAAGCCGGGATGATGATTATCGATAGACCTATCAATACCCTCTTGGCGAATTTTTTGCTGCGGAAAACCTTTAGGACCATGTCTACCTCTCTTTCGGAATGACTATTATAAGGATTTTTCAGACATAGACAAGTGATATTTGGGGACGCCCCCGTAGGGGCTCGATTTATCGAGCCCCATAATAATAAAGGGTTTGATAAATCGAACCCCTGCAATAACCATTGCAATAAGCTTGACTCCATAGTAAGATTACTATACAATTATCACGTTTGCGGGTATAATTGAACGTGACATAAGCACTTTCGGAAAAGAGGAGAGATGGACGCAAATAAACTGCGATTGGGTATTCCCAAAGGGAGTCTGCAGGAGACCACTTTGAGGATATTTGAAAAAGCCGGGTTTAAGATAAGGGTCTCTAACAGGTCGTATTTTCCGTCCATAGACGATGACCAGATAGAAGTGGTCCTGTTCCGGGCACAGGAAATGTCGCGTTACGTTGCCGATGGAATAATCGACTGCGGCATAACCGGGAATGACTGGATAGAGGAGAACGGGTCAGACGTGGAGCGGATCGCGGAACTTATATACGCGAAAAGCAGCATGAGTCCGGTGAAGTGGGTCCTGGCAGTGCCGAATTCCTCCGGGGTCAAGGGCGTAAAGGACCTGGAAGGCAAGGCCATAGCGACTGAGCTCGTGAACGTCACGAAGAAGTATCTGAAAGAAAAGGGAGTGAAGGCGGAAGTCGAATTCAGCTGGGGGGCGACCGAGGTCAAGCCGAAGATAGGGATAGACGCCATCGTTGAAGTGACCGAGACGGGTTCCAGCCTCCGCGCCAACGACCTCAGGATAGTAGAGACCGTCTGCGAGTCCACCACTCAATTTATTGCCAATAAAGATGTCTGTAAAAAAGGATGGAAGAAGGAGAAGATAGAAAGAATAGTCCTTCTTTTGGGAGGAGCGATACTTGCCGAAGGAAAAGTCGGATTAAAAATGAACGCCAAAAAGCAAGACGTGGAAAAAATAATAGCGGTTCTGCCCGCGATGAAAATGCCCACCGTAGCTCCACTTTTTGACGAGGAATGGGTTGACATAGAGACGATCATCGACGAGGAAGACGTAAAAAGGCTGATCCCGGAGCTCAAGAAGGCCGGGGCTCAGGGCATCATCGAATATCCGTTGAACAAAGTGATATATTGACTTTCGCGTATCGTCTTCAGATATCATTGGATTAAACAGAAATGCCGACAGGGGAGGTGATTGACACATATGCCTTGTGGAAAAAAACGAAAAATAAAAAAGGTCAAAAGGCATAAAAGAAAGAAGCGGATGAGAAGAGATCGACACAAGAAGAAGCCATGACGTTAGTTCGACTTATTGTTCTTATCGCAGTTTGTTCGATCGGCATTTCATTTCCCGCCGGGATGCTGCAGGCGTTCTCTTTTAATGGTCCGGCCGGAAACATTAGTGTGGACAGGACGAGAGCCGACGATCCTGAACTCGATGCTCTTTCAAACGCGCTGGCTCATTACGTGATGGGGGGAATCTATGATAATTACGGAAAGACCAGAAGCGCGATCGCGGAATACGAGGAAGCCCTGTCATACAGGGACGACGTTGCGGATATTTATATAAAAATGGGGGCGGACTTCCTGCTGTTGGGGGAATTGACCAATGCAGGTGAGCGGCTCAATAAGGCCATAGAGATCGACCCCGGGAACATAAGGTCCTATCTTCTCCTGGCCGTGGTCCATACGGCAAAAGGCGAATACCGCGAAGCCCAGATACAGCATGAAAAAGTCCTTGAGCAGAACCCTGACGATCTCCGGACCCTCGGCTTCTTATCAGACCTGTTCGTTTTAAGAAAGCAGTATGATAAAGCCGCGGATATTTACGAGAGAATGCTCAAGATCGACCAGAATAACGCTTTTCTTTATTTCAATCTGGGCATAATCTACAGCAAAGCGGATCAGCTGGGCAAGGCCGAGGAAAGCCTTAAAAAGGCCATTGAACTGGATAAGAGTTATGTCGAGGCGCAGATGGTGCTGGGATTCGTTTATGAAGTCGAAGGAAACCTGCGGGACGCGATAAAGCAGTACCGGAACGTGGTGGAAATAAACCCGGCACACAAAGAGGCGCATGCCCGCCTGGGGCATGTTTATTTCCGCCAGGGTGAGATGGATGAAGCCATAGGCGAGATAAGGGAGTTGATACGCCTTGATCCGCATTCACCAGAGTCCCATCTAAAGCTCTTCAGTATCTATGTCATCCGGAACAGGTACGATGACGCCAAGGCGGTACTGGAGGAAGCCCTGGCGCAAGGGGTATCGGAAGCCGTTATTTACGCGAGCCTTGGATACGTATCGATCCTGGATAAGGATTATAAACAGGCTATCGAATATTACAAGATTGCCGTAAGAAAGGAACCGAAAGACATCCTTTACAGGTTCTATCTGGGTGTCGCGACGAACAGGAGCGGAAACAAAAAAAAAGCCATACACATACTGGAAGGGTGTGTGTCCGGGGACATCGATTTCCCGGAGATCTACAACTATCTTGGGTATCTCTATGTTGAAGAAGGCAAAAACCTTGACCGCGCCGTAAAGCTTATCCGGAAAGCGCTGGAACTCGACCCTGAAAACGGCGCGTATCTTGACAGCCTGGGATGGGCCTATTATAAAAAGGGGATGATGGCGGAGGCCCTGGAATACATGAAAAGAGCGGTGGAGGGGCTCCCCAATGACTCAACCGTAAGGGACCACCTGGGTGACGTGTACTTTTCCATGGGAAACACAGAGAAAGCCGGCCAGGAGTGGAGAAAGGCGTTCGGGCTTGACCCGGGCAACGCCATGATAAGAGAAAAACTCGAAGACCTCAAAAAAAGATAAGAGTGAGAACCTTATCAAACCTATGATGTTTGATCAAGGTTTTATAATTGGAAGGGTTCAGTGTGGAAAAGATAACCGATATCAAACAGTTGAAGAAAAAAGCCATAGATATACGGAGAGATATTCTGGTCATGCTGGAAAAAGCCGGAAGCGGGCACACCGGAGGATCACTGTCAATAGTGGAGATACTGGTATGCCTGTATTATCAAAGGATGAATATAGATCGCGAAACCTGTCAGCGCAGGGAAAGGGACAAGTTCGTGCTTTCAAAAGGACATGCCTGTCCTGCCCTGTACGCTGTTCTGGCGGACCTTGGTTTTTTCCCCAGGGAGGAACTGTGGACCCTGCGAAAACTCGGGTCCAGTTTGCAGGGGCATCCCCAGTTAGGAGTGCCCGGGATCGAGATATCCAGCGGATCTCTGGGACAGGGGCTTTCGGTCTCTATCGGGTTCGCGCTGGCGGACAGGATGGACGGCGTGGATGCCAGGGTCTACTGCCTTATGGGGGACGGGGAAACTAACGAAGGGCAGGTCTGGGAAGCCGCGATGACGGCCGCGCACTACAAGATAAACAGCCTTTGCGGGATAGTTGATTTCAACAGGTTACAAATCGACGGACCGTGCTGTGAAGTAAAGGATATGGGCGTTTATAAAAAAAAATGGGAGGCCTTTGGCTGGTACGCTATAGAAGCCGACGGGCACGATTTCAAGGAATTGAACAAGGCTTTTGACAAGGCGGATTCCATAAAAGACCGGCCACAGATAGTGATCGCGCATACGACAAAGGGCAGGGGTGTCTCTTTTGTCGAAGATAAGGTCGAGTGGCACGGGATAGCGCCCAAGAAGGACGATCTGATAAAAGCTCTGGCTGAGCTTGATGAACAGGAGAAAAATCTTAAATAAGGAGAAAATATCATGCTGAGCAGAAAGATGAAGATGCATTTACGGCAGAACAAGGTGAAAATCCTAATTGCGGCCATTATTGTTATATTGCTTATACTTTCCGTGGTAGGGCTTATGTCCCTGGAGTCGTTTTACAGGAAGATGACCCTTGCTACTATGCCCATCCAGTTCATCATGGCAGGGATCCATGCCGGCATATTCGTTTTCATGTATCTCACTTTTATGCGCGGCGGGTTCGCCAAGCTGGACAAGGCGCCCATCAAGGGGAAAGATGTCATGATCACCTGGAACGATGTCATAGGAATGCATGACGCCAAGCAGGAAGCATGGGAGATTGTGCAGCTTATAAAGGACAGTGCCAAGGTGCAGAAAATGGGAGGCAGTGTTGTCAAGGGCCTTCTTATGCTCGGACCGCCGGGCTGCGGAAAGACCTATCTTGCTAAAGCAATAGCCACGGAGGCGGACATGCCTTTTATCTCCATGTCGGGAAGCGAGTTCGTGGAAGTCTTTGTGGGTGTGGGCGCGTCGCGCGTGCGCAAACTTTTCAAAAAAGCGCGGGACCTCGCTTACGGATATGGAGGCTGTATTATATTCATCGATGAGATCGACGCCATAGGAAGGTCGAGGACGTTCAGTTTCATGGGCGGACAGGAGACGAACAGCACGCTCAACCAGGTCCTTGCCGAAATGGACGGCCTTAAAGGCAAAGAGGAGAACATCGTGGTCATAGGAGCGACCAACGCGCAGGAAGAGCATATGGATGCCGCTCTTTTAAGGCCGGGGAGGTTTGACAGGAAGATCATGATCACCATGCCTTCCCAGGAAGACAGGGAGGAATTGTTCAAGTTCTATCTCAATAAAGTCAAGGTGGAAGAAGACCTTAATACCGGGCGGTTGGCCAGGCGCGCGGTAGGTAAAAGCCCCGCGGACATCGCTAACATCGTAAAGGAATCGGCCCTGATCGCTACCAGAAGAAAGGAAAAGCAGATAGGCCTGAAAGCTATAAGCGAGGCTTTTGAGCGTGTCGACCTCGGCATCAAGCATCATCTCACAGTGACTCCCCGCGAAAAGAAGATGACAGCTTACCACGAGTCCGGACATCTGATCATAACTTACCTGAAGGCGCCCACAAAGAGCGTTTTTAAGGCAAGCATCATCCCGAGGAGAGGGGCGCTGGGAGTCGTATGGTCCCCTGAAAAAGAGGAGCTGCATTCAAAAAGCAAGGAACAGCTTTTGTCGGAAATAATGATATCCTTCGGCGGATATACGGCCGAGAGGATCAAATTTGGCACTTCAACCACCGGGGTCGCAGGCGGCGGCGCCGCCGATTTCGGACAGGCGATGAACAAGGCTTACAACATGGTCTGGCGTTTCGGAATGGGTAATTCCGGGCTGGTCGGGGATTATACCATAGTCCCGAAAGAACAGCTGTCAGAAGAGTTCCGGTTAAAGCTCAACACGGATACCGATAAGATCATGAGAAAATGCCTGGAAGAGGTGAAGAAGACCCTGATCGCGAAAAAAGAGATACTGGACAGGTTCGCTAAAGAGCTTCTCGAGCGCGAAGAGCTGGAGTATGACGAGATAATCGCGATATTTGAAGAATACGGGCACAAAGAGTCGAAATATGATGAAAACGTTCCTCCCGATGACATAGGATGGGATCAGAAGGATGCATAGATCCGGTATAAAAAATCTTTTGATCGTTAGCGCGAGCATCACGTTTGTGGTGTGTTCGGCGCTGTACCTCTCCTCCTGCGTTCCTTCATATCCTAAAGAGAAACTCCCGGAGGCCATAAGAGAGGTCTGCAGGATAGAGTACGAAATGACCGTGGATGCCGCGCTGTCCGGGTCCACCCTGGGCATATATTACCCAATGAAGGGACTTCTGGACGTCAACCTTGGGATAAGTAAGGAAGCATGGGATAAGATAAGCAACCTCATCCTGGTGGCTTCAAGGGTGGTGTTGAGTACGGACGCGGACGTAAAATTTTACTGTGTCATTACCCAGGACGAGAAACTGCCGGAAATGCAGGTAGTCGTGATAAAGTACGTGGATGATATCAAGCGCGGGATGTACCGGAACATCTCAAGGGACGAGTCGTTCAAGCGCACGCTGTTCAGCGTCAACCTGACCCCGCAGGCCAGGAAGGAGCGGGCCGTGGAAAAGATCTTTAACAAGCTGGGGCTGGAGGAAAAGACACGGGAGAGCGTTCTGAACGAGTTTTTCAGGAGCGCTCCAACAAAACTGAGCGATATAGGCTACTGGAGGGAGCACTTTTACCTGAAAGACATCAGCATGGAGGAATTCCTCGTCGCCCAGATAGTCAACAGGATAAAGATCGATTTCCGGAGGGACGAAGAGCTTAAAAAGTTTTACAGCTACAAGTCCGCTGAAGGCGATTTTTACGCTGAAAAGGATAAGAGGTTCTTCCTGATCAAATTCAAGATCGCTGATCAGCAGGAGAGCGATGAAGAGATAAACCTCCGGGAGAAAAAGATAGCGGAGATCGTCCGGATCGCGAACCGGGTGCTGACCGGCTATAAGTTCAAGAACTTTGATTTTATGGAGATGGAGGACCTCCTGGCGAATGTTAAGCTCTGGGTCAGTTCAAGTGATATATATAACTTTACCGAAGAGGATCTGCCCATAAAGGATATAGTGAAAACGTCGGCGAAGTATTTCTAGGAGGGAGTGCAGAAGGGGAGATTTGATGATCGAAGAGATAAAGAAAGCATCAACGAGGGACGGATTCGGCAGGGCCCTGCTCGAGCTGGGGGAGACCAATAAGAAAGTGGTCGTATTATCAGCGGACCTTACCGAGTCGGTCAGGGCGCACTGGTTCCGCGACAAATATCCCGATAGATTCATCAGCCACGGAGTGGCTGAACAGGACATGATAGGGACAGCCGCGGGCATGGCGTTATCCGGGAAGATCCCGTTTGCCTGCACTTTCGGTGCTTTTGCCAGCGGCCGGGCCTGGGACCAGATAAGGATTTCCGTGGCATACATGAACCTGAATGTCAACATCGCAGGCACACACGGCGGCATCTCCGTTGGTGGGGACGGTGCCACGCATCAGGCCCTGGAAGAGATAACGCTTATGAGGATGCTCCCGAACATGACGGTAGTCGTTCCCGCGGACGCCGAAGAGGCTTTCGAAGCGACCAAACAGGCGGTGGACATACCGGGGCCGGTCTATCTGAGGCTTGGCAGGGCCGCGGAACCCATTATTCAGGGGAAACCCGCTTTCACCATCGGCAAGGCGGGCGTAATAGCCGAAGGGAGCGATATAACGATCATCGCGTGCGGACACATGGTCTTAAGGGCTCTGGAAGCGGCTAAAGACCTGAAAACCAGAGGTATCTCAGTGCGTGTCATAGATCTTCATACTCCAAAACCTATTGATAAAGAAGTAATAACCAGGGCAGCGGAAGAGACCGGAGCTATCGTGACCGCGGAAGAACACACTGTCTATGGCGGTATGGGGAGCGCGGTTGCCGAGGTGGTCGTGGAGACCTGCCCCGTTATAATGAAGATGATGGGCATAAAGGGAGAATTCGGGGTCAGCGGGGAGCCGGACAGGCTGTATGAACATTACGGCCTGACGGCAAAACATATCGCCGTGGAGACAGAAGCCCTTCTTGCCCGGAAAAACAAGCAGCGATGACGATATAAGGCAACACCATGGAATTTATCGCGCCTGCCAAGATTAATCTATATCTTGATGTCCTTTCAAAACGGGAAGACGGATATCATGAAATAGAGACCCTGTTTGAAAAAGTATCTCTTTTTGACCGTTTGGTCGTTGAACACGCCGAACAAGCAACGTCCATAATCTGTGACGATCCTGCCGTGCCTACAGGAAAAGAAAGCCTGATGCGGCGCGTTATAGACGCCTTTAACGGACAGATCGGGAAAACCCTTTGTTTTAAAGTAGTTCTGGAGAAAAACATCCCTGTCAGCGCCGGGCTGGGCGGCGGGTCGAGCGATGCCGCGGCGCTTTTAAAAGCTTTGAACGAAATAACGGGTTCTCCCCTGGATAAAACGAGCCTCTTGGATATATCCCGTCAGCTGGGAGCGGATATACCATTTTTCCTGAGCGATGCGAGTTTCGCGTACGGGAGGGGCCGGGGGGATATTATACAGGAGGTAAGATCGGAACTGAAGATGTGGCATGTAATAGTCGATCCACCCTTTAAGGTATCCACAAAAGAGGTGTACACCAGGTTCACCCATTTTGACTTGACAAACAATAGGGGGGTTGATAGAATGTTCAGCGCTTTTTTAAGAGCGCAAGATACAGACGGCATAGCGAAAAATCTTCACAATGACTTACAACAAATAACATTACGGGATTTTCCGGTCCTGGAGCAAGTGCTTTTTGAATTGAAAAAAGCGGGCGCGAAAGGAGCACTTTTAACCGGAAGCGGACCCTGTGTTTTTGGCATTTTTGGGCCGAAGGAAGCAGAAACAGCAAGGGAAGCACTACTGAAGGTCTTCCCGGCAGAAGAAAGCTGGAAAATACTCATTGCCTCTACATGCTTTGTATGAAGAGAACTCGAGGAATTCAACGAAAGAAGGGAGACAGAGATGGATATCACGGAGGTCAGAATATTTTCCACGAAAAGCAAGGACGGGAGGCTGAAGGCATACGCGACCATGACGTTTGACGACTGGTTTGTCGTAAGGAACGTCAAGGTGATACAGGGTAACAACGGGCTTTTTGTGGCCATGCCCTCCAGGAAGATAATGGATCCCTGCACAAAATGCGGGTTTAAGAATGTAAGGGGCAGCAAGTACTGTAACGACTGCGGGGCTCCGCTGGAAAGGCCGGTGGTCCCGGATACGGACAGGAAAAGGCAGAGCGAACACATGGACATCGCTCATCCCATAAGACAGAAGTGCAGGATATACATTCAGGAAAAAATACTCGCGGCTTATAATGCGGAGCTTGAACGCAAGAGGAATGAGGGGGATTTTTACAGGCCAGCGGGCGACGATGATTTTAATGCGGCGGCGGATAAATATGACGATCCGGATCATACTTCGGAACCGGCGGCGCAACCGGAAGAAGAAAGCAAACCCGAAGGGGTGGAAGACATAGAACTGTAAAAAACGCCTTTCCGTCATTGAACGGATGACGCGATGCGAAAATTGGCGGGTAGTGTAATGGCAGCACAGCAGCTTTTGGAGCTGCGTGTCAAGGTTCGAATCCTTGCCCGCCAGCCAGCGAATTTGGCAAAGCCAAATCCGCAAAGAGATCGATAATTCTTCAAATATTTAACGGCTTAAGAATTGTCGATCGCGGTCGATTATCGATTTACTAACAAAGGACTTACACATGAAGGACGTTAAAGCGGTCATACTGGCAGCCGGCCAGGGAACAAGGATGAAAACAGAGATCCCCAAGGTGCTGCACCAGGTTGGTTCGGGAACGGTACTCGGGGAAATAATTACCTCTTTGAAAAAAGCTGGAATAGAGGACATCATAGCGGTTGTGGGGTACAAGGCCGAGCTTGTGAAAAATTCCTTTGCTGGCAAGAACATACGGTTTGTGGAGCAGCAAGAGCTTCTGGGCAGCGGAGACGCGTCAAAGATCGCGCTAAAGGGGCTGGAAGATTTTACCGGGGAGATACTGATAACGTGCGGGGATACGCCACTTATAACCCCTGAAACATACATCAGGCTCATGCGGAAACATAAATACGAGAACGCCTCTTGCACCTTTCTGACCTGTGTCACGCAGGATCCAAGTTCTTACGGCAGGATAGTCAGGGACGGATGGGGGGATATCCTGAAGATCGTGGAAGAGGGAGACGCGACGGACGAGGAGAAAAACATACACGAGATAAATGTCGGGACCTACATTTTCCACAGACAGGAAATCGGAAAGTACATAGATGGGATAAAGAAGAACGACAGGAAGAAAGAATTTTACCTTACCGATATCGTGGACATATACGTACGCAACGGCAGGAAGATCCTGACGGAATCCTGCAGTCCCGACGAGGTGATCGGGATCAATTCGCGGAAAGACCTGTCAATGGTGAACAAGGTGTTGAACCGGAACACCATAGAACGCTTGATGGAATCCGGTGTGGGCATCATCGATCCGGATACGACGTATATAAATAAAGAGGCCGTAGTCGACAAGGACACGACGATCTATCCGTGCACGGTGATCGAAGAAGATGTTGTTATCGGCCCTGATTGCAGGGTCGGCCCGTTCGCCAGGCTGAGGCCGGGCACGAGGCTCGCGAAGGGAGTGGAAATAGGAAATTTCGTGGAGACCTGCAGGAGCGAGATAGGAGAGAACACGAAAGTCAAACACCACGCGTATCTTGGGGATACTATCGTGGGAAGCAACGTCAATATCGGTGCCGGGGCGATTACCGCCAATTATGACGGAAAGGAAAAGTACCGGACCGTAATAAAAGACAATGCTTTTATAGGGGTGGGCGTCACTCTCATCGCGCCCGTAACGGTAGGGAAAGGGGCTTCCGTGGGAGCCGGCAGTGTGGTGCCCAAGAACAAGGACGTTCCCGACGGTGTAACTGTCGTGGGTATTCCGGCAAAACCTCTGGTAAAAGAGACCGAACAGAAAGAAGGGGAGCAAAGATGAACGAGCTTGCGATTTTCAGCGGTAACAGCCATCCCGGGCTCGCGCGGGATATCTGTACAGAGATGAAAGTATCCCCTGGGAGGTGCCAGGTTGACAGGTTCAGTGACGGTGAGGTGCGCGTTAAGATAAATGACAACGTCAGGGGGAAGGACGTGTTCGTCATACAGTCCACCGGTTCCCCGGCGAACGAGAACCTGATGGAATTATTGATAATGATGGACGCGTTTAGAAGGGCTTCGGCCAGAAGGATCACGGCGGTTCTGCCGTATTTTTGCTACGCGCGGCAGGACAGAAAGGATCAGCCCAGGGTCCCGATAACCGCGAAGCTGGTAGCTAACCTGCTCGATCGCGCGGGAGCGGACAGGGTCCTGACAATAGACCTGCACGCCGGGCAGATACAGGGCTTCTTCGACATACCGCTGGACCATCTTTACGCGATAAGCATTTTTGAAGAGTACTTTTTTAAAAAGAAAAAGATCAAGGATATCGTTATTGTATCCCCGGACGTGGGCGGGATAAAGATGGCGCGCGCCTACGCGAAGAGGGTTCAGGCCGGCCTGGCGATAGTGGATAAACGCAGGATCGATGACACCGAAGCGGAAGTTATGCACATAATGGGGGACGTTGAAGGGAAAAACGTCGTTATCGTGGATGATATGATCTCCACCGCGGGCAGTGTGGTGGAAGCCGCAACGGCGCTGAAAAAGAACGGGGCCATGGATATCTATGGAGCCATTACTCATCCCGTGTTATGCGGCCCGGCCATCAAGAGGATCGAGGGTTCCGGCATAAAGGAGCTGGTAGTCACTGATACGATCCCGATAAGCGAAGAAAAGAGGATAAACAAGATAACCCAGCTTTCAGTTGCACCGCTGCTGGGTGAGGCCATAAAGCGCATACATGATGAGGAGACGATCAGCGCGTTGTTCGAATGACAGGCAGGGGTCGGATAAATCCGACCCCATGAATTAATTAACCAGAGGTGAGATAAAATGGAAAAGATCATGATAAAAAGTTCAACAAGGAAAGAACTGGGGAAAAATGCCTGCAAGAGTTTGAGGAAAGGCGGCTTCATCCCGGCAATAGTTTATAAAGGAGGGAAAGAAAGCCTGCCGATCCTTATCGAAAGCAAGGATCTGTGGTATGCCATGCATACCGAGGCCGGGGAGAACGCGATCATCACTCTTGATATCGCGGACGGGAAGAAAAAATCGAAGAAAACAGTGATAATCCAGGAAACGCAGACCGATTCGGTCAATGATAAACTGCTTCATGTCGATTTTCACGAGATCTCCCTGACCGAAAAGATCAAGGTGAAGGTGCCGGTAAGCCTGAAAGGGGAACCAGTTGGCGTAAGGGAAGAAGACGGTGTGTTAAGTCAGGTTATCTGGGAGGTAGAAGTGGAATGTCTGCCCATGGAAATACCCGAGCGCATAGAAGTGAGCGTTGAGGAATTGCGTATAGGGGACACGGTCTGCGTGAAAGATATTGAAACGCTGGAGGGCGTGCAGGTCCTCGATGAGCCTGAGCAGGCGATAGCGGTTGTCAATCTGCCGCAGGCCGAGGAAGAGGTGGTCCCTGAGGAAGCCGCGGCCGAAGAGATGGAAGAACCCGAGTTGATAAAGAAGGGGAAGAAGGAAGAAGAGGAAGGTGCGGCAGCGGAAGAAGGAGAACAGGCTCCTTCCGGGGAATGATGAAGATCGTCGCAGGGCTCGGTAACCCCAGCTTCAGATACAGGAACACGAAACACAATATAGGGTTCAGGGTCCTGGAAGCATTCGCCAAAAGATACGGGTGCAGAATAAACAAGAGAGCTTTCAAAGGGGTGTACGGTATGGCCCGGGTGGCCGGGGAGGAAGTAATGCTGCTGAAGCCCTTGACATACGTAAACCTTTCCGGAGAAGCCGTAGAGATGGCCTGTTCTTCGCGCCTGACCGGGAAAGAGGAGCTGCTGGTCGTAAGCGACGATTTTAACCTGCCAATGGGGTATTTGAGGCTTAGAGAAAAAGGTTCCGCCGGCGGCCATAACGGCCTGAAGTCGATTATAGAGGAGATCGGTGAAGAGTTCACCAGGCTGAGAGTCGGTATAGGGTCGGAAGACATGCCGGATGAGAAGTCGACGTATGTGCTGTCTCCCTTTTCCCGTGAAGAAAGGCCAGTGATGGAAGAGGCGATCCAAAGGAGCGTGGATTGTGTTGAAATTTGGATCGAGAAAGGCATCGGAGAGGCGGCTGGTTTTTTGAAAAGAAATGGTGAGTTGTAAGTGGTAAGAGGTAAGGGGATGCGGGAAAGGAACTTATAACTTACCACTTAAAACTTACGACTTAGAACTGAAGTGTTGATTAAATCGAGGATGTGTGTTATTATCTAAAAAACTTAATCAAGATGAAAGATTGTGGCGGTAAATAATGGAAGAAAAAAGAGCTTATTCAGGATTGTTCATAATTAGCCCGGATAAAGAAGACGCGGCGGATGCCGTTGAGAACGATATAAAATCGATAATCAACGAAAATTCCGGGAATGTCGTGGGGGAAAAGAAGATCGGGAAAAAGCATTTGGCATGCCCCATGAAGAAGAAAAAGGACGGGGTGTATTACGAGGTAGCGTTTAACGCCCTGCCTTCAGCGATCGAAAGGATTACACGGTTATGCCGGATCAATACGGACATACTGCGGACGCTGATAGACAGAGTTAAGTAATTACAAAGGAGAAGCCATGGCCGCGAGTTTGAACAAAGTATTTGTAATGGGCAACCTTACCCGGGACCCGGAACTCAGGTACGTGCCCAGCGGGGCGGCGGTCGCGAATTTTACCGTCGCTGTCAACCGGATATATAAAGACAAGACTGGCGCGAAAAAGGAAGACGCTTCGTTCATAAGGGTGGTTGTCTGGGGTAAGATAGCGGAGGTCTGCGGAGAATATCTTACAAAGGGCAGGCCGGTCCTGGTGGAGGGTCGTCTGCAGTCGCGTTCCTGGGAGGGCCAGGACGGACAGAAAAGAAGCACAGTGGAGATCGTCGCTGACAGTGTCCAATTCATCGGTTCCCGGACGAGAAGAGAGGAAGCCCCGGCTTTAGACAGACAGGAAGGTGTGGGAAGCGTGGATCTGGAAGCGGAGTTAAAAGGAAATAACAGTATTTCTGGCATGAGAGAGGACGAAGTAATACCTTTTTAAAAGAACAGGTGAGCGGAAATAATGGAAAAGAGGCAAAAGACAAAAAGGATATTCAGAAAAAGGCCCTGCCGTTTGTGCAAGAACAAGGTCGATTCAGTGGAGTACAAGGACGTGGAGTTCCTGAAAAATTTTGTTTCTGACAGGGGCAAGATAATCCCCACGAGGATCTCAGGAAACTGTACAAAGCATCAGCGGATGATAGCCAACAGAATAAAAAAAGCGAGGATAGCGGGGTTGCTTCCTTTCGTCAAGGCAAAACAGGGGACACAGCGTGAAAGTTATTCTTATAGAAGACGTTGATAAACTGGGTTCGCTCGGCCAGGAAGTGGAAGTAACGGACGGCTACGCGCGAAATTACCTTATTCCGAAGAAGCTGGCTGTTGAAGCTACATCCGGGGTCTTGCGGATGCTGGAGCAGAAAAAGAGAGAAAAGGAACGGCTGGAGCAGAAACTAAAGAAAGAGTGCGAGCAGCTCGCTGAAAAGCTGAAGGGGGTCTCGGCCATGATAACCATGGAGGCGGGCGAAGAAGACAGGCTTTTCGGCTCCGTTACGTCCGAGATGATCGCCGAGAACCTTCTTTCGGAAGGCCTCGAGGTCGATAAAAAAAATATTGTTCTGGGAGAACCCATAAAGGCACTGGGTGTTTACAACGTGGAAGTCAAATTACACCCCGAAGTCAAGGCCCAGCTAAGGGTCTGGGTCGTAAAAAAATGATTTCCGAAACTCTTATCGAAAAAGTTCCTCCGCAGAACGCCGAAGCAGAGATCGCGGTCCTTGCGTCAATGCTGCTTGACAGTGAAGCGATAGCCAAGTCAATAGAACTTCTGGATGAGACCTCATTTTATTCAGAAGCCAACCGGAAGATATTCCAGGCCATCATTAAACTTTATGACGAGAACCAGGCGGTTGATATCGTCACGCTTATCGAAGAGCTGAAAAAAAGGGACATGCTCGATGGGGCCGGAGGCCCCGCTTATATAACCGAGGTGGCCAACAGCATCCCGACCGCGGCCAATATCGGGCATTACGCCAAGATCGTGCGCGAGAAATACCTCTTGCGCTCTCTTATCAACGTCGCCACCCAGATCGTCTCTGAAAGTTTTGAGGCGTCAAGTGAAGCCGATGAGCTCATGGACAGGGCCGAAAGGCTGATCTTCGATATCACCTCCAGCAAGGCCCGGGAGTTACACATACCTCTTATGAAGGATATCGTGAAAGGCACCATAGAGACGATCGATAAGTTATATCAGAAAAAAGAGAACATTACCGGCATACCGACTGGGTTTCACGACCTGGATATCATGACCGCCGGGCTACAGAGATCGGATCTTATAATCGTGGCAGGGCGCCCGTCCATGGGGAAAAGCGCCATGGCGGCTTCCATAATGGAGCACGCGGGGGTCGTCGAGAGGATGCCGTGCGCCTTGTTCAGCCTGGAGATGTCCAAAGAGCAGCTGGTGCAGAGGATGCTGTGTTCCGTGGCCAACGTAAACGCGCATAAGGTAAGAACGGGATTTTTCTCGCAGACGGACTGGCCAAAGCTCATGGAAGCCGCGCAGAAGCTTTCAGAGTCGCCGGTCTATATTGACGATACACCAGCAATATCAGTACTGGAATTGAGGGCAAAGGCCCGGCGGCTGAAAGCCAGGCATGATATCAGGCTTATGGTAGTGGATTACCTGCAGCTGATGAAGGGGCCTGCCAAGTCTGAAAGCAGGCAGCAGGAGATATCCGAGATATCCCGCTCTCTCAAGGCCCTGGCGCGCGAGCTGGACATTCCGATCATAGGCATAAGCCAGCTTTCCCGGGCGGTGGAACAGAGGGCCGATCACAGGCCACTGCTTTCGGATCTTAGGGAATCGGGCGCGATAGAACAGGACGCGGATGTCGTGATCCTGCTTCTCAGGGAGGAATATTACAATCCCACTGAAGAGAACAAAGGCATAGCCGAGGTCATAGTAGCGAAGCAGAGGAACGGTCCGGTTGGGACCATCAAACTGGCGTTTTTATCGGAATATACGAAGTTCAGCAACCTTTCCAGGGTAGAGGAAGAAGAATTTTGATGAAATACAGGATATTTCGGCACATCTTTATCGCGATACTTTCATTTACGGTGCTTTTTACCTTTTTCGCGGAGGCCCAGTTGGGGCCCGGCAGGGGCAAGCGCGTAGTGGATGTCCGGATAAGGGGTAATCGTGCCGTTAGTACCGCTACCATCATAAACAGGCTCAAGATAAAACCGGGAGACATATTCGAAGAATTGGCCCTCAATAAAGAGCTTAAAAGGCTCTACGCGATGGGGTATTTTAGCGATGCGTTCGTCGAGACAGAGGAGCACGCGGATGGAGTGATCGTGATCTTCACCGTGATCGAAAAACCCGTTGTCAAGGATATTGAATTTCGGGGGAATGCCCATATAAAACATAACCGCTTGTTGAAAAAAATAAGCGTTAAAAAAGGAGACCTGCTTGATTTTAACCAGCTCGCTCAGGATGTTTCCGAGATCAAATCGTATTACACGGAAGAAGGATATTATCACGTCAAGGCGGATTATACGATCGATACGGACGAGACCGGTGAACAGGCGGTGGTAAAATTCGTGATCGACGAAGGATTGCCATTGAGGGTGAAGGACATAAAGGTGGAAGGCAATGAACACGTGAAGACCGTCCAGATAAAGAGCCTTATGTCCACAAGGGCGGCGTTCTGGTTCATCGAAAAAGGCGCTTTTGACGAAGAAAAATTCCAGGGAGACCTTTCCAGGATAGCGACTTATTACAGGAGCAAAGGATTTCTTGATGCCCGCGCCTCGAGCAGAATGCAATATTCGGACGACAAAAAAGAGATGACAATAACAGTGGTGATCACCGAAGGGAAGCGGTATCTGGCGGGGGATATCACTATCCAGGGAGAACTGGCGTTCCCAAAGAACGAGATAAGAAATCTGATATATATGAAAAAAGGGGACCCGTTTGACTACGAGATGATGAAGGAGGACGTGGAAAGGGTCCGCATGTTCTATTACGATAAGGGATATATGGACGTTGAGGTCGACCTCCAGCACAGGTATGATCACGCCACTGACATGATGAACATGGCATATATCATCCAGGCCCATGACGAGATCTACGTGGGCAAGATAAACATCGTCGGAAACACCAAGACCAGGGACAGGGTCGTACGCCGGGAGATAAGGGTCTATCCCGGGGAGAAATACGACGGCGAGATGCTGAGACGGAGCAAGGAAAGGATATATAACCTCGGTTTTTTTGAGGATGTGTATTTTGAGACAGTGCCGACCGACCAGAAAGACGTAAAAGAGCTGAATGTGACGATAAAAGAGTCAAAGACAGGGGAATTCTCTTTCGGCGGCGGGTACAGCTCTGTTGACGCGTTTCTCGGCTTTCTTCAGGTCCGGCAGAAGAATTTTGATGTCCTGAATTTTCCCACCTTTACCGGAGGCGGGCAGGATCTTACGATCAGGGCCGAAGCGGGGAGCGCGAAGACCAACTATTTCCTGAGCTGGGCGGACCCGTGGATATTTAACTGGCCTCTTCTTTTCGGGTTCGATCTGTACCGCGAGGAGCATAACAAGTTCGGCATGTCCGGTTACGGATATGATGAAGTACGTACCGGTGGCAGCTTCAGGCTGGGAAAGGAGTTCATAGAATATCTCGATGCCGGTCTTATCTATAATCTGGAAGACGTCAAGATCTCCAACATCCCGGACAACGCGACGCAGGATCTCCGCAAGGAAATAGGCTCGAATGTTATCAGCCGGTTGACGCTGTCCATGAGCTATGACAGGAGGGACAATAAATACGTGCCGTCGAAAGGGTATATTGCCGGCATTTCACTGCAGGATGCGGGCGGGTTTCTCGGGGGCGACAAGGATTTTTACAAAGGATGGCTTCACGGGAGTTATTATTACAGTATTGTGAAGAGTCTTGTGCTGGAAGTAAAAGGGGCGATGGGTCTTGCCAATAATTACGGACAGTCTGAAGCGCTACCGATCTATGAGAGGTTTTTCGCGGGAGGGGCGACCACGATAAGGGGATACAAGGAGAGAGGCGTGGGTCCGAGAGACCCGGGTTCAGGAGCGGCTATAGGCGGTGAGTCCATAGTTCTTGCCGGCACTGAATTGACGTTCCCCCTGTTTAAGAACCTGTTAAAGGGAGCGGTCTTTTATGATATAGGAAATGTTTGGGCTGATTACGCGCAAATTTTTCAGGGCGGGTATAAACAGGGGACAGGTGTCGGCGTGAGGGTTAAGACTCCCATCGGCCCCATAAAACTGGATTACGGCTGGCCGCTTAACAAGAATTATGAGGACGAAAAAAAGGGAGAGTTTTATTTCAGCGTAAGTCACGGGTTTTAGCAATGCAGTAGGATGCGTGAAGTCCATCGCCGATAGTCCTATAGTCCATAGATAGAAAAGACAGAGAAAAAAATGCAGGGGTTTGATTTATCAAACCCTAAAACAGGGAGAGACTAATGGAAAAAACGATAACAAAAATTTTGGCAGGCTGTATAGCGGCATTTTTAGGGGTTCTTCTTGTCGTGCCGCCGGTATTTGCCGCAGGAGGCGGTATAGAGAAGATAGGGTATGTCGACCTCAGGCGGGCTTTTTACGAGTATGAGAAAAGCAAGACCCTTGACAAGGAGCTGACAGATATCACCAACCAGCGCACAAAAGAAAGGGCCACAATAGTAGAGAGGATCACGAAATTGAGGGATGAGAGTGAGCTTTTGAGCGACGATGCCAAGGCAAAAAAACAGCAGGCAATAGACGCCGAGATCGCCAAGCTGAACGAATTCGACAGAGACATCCGGCAGGAGATCCTGAGCAAGAAGAATGACATGTTCCGCGAGATCATTGACGATATCAGGAAGGTCGTGGAAGAGATCGGGGAGAAGGAAAAATACGATGTAATTCTTGATTCCCGCGATATTATGTACGCCAAAAAGGGTTTTGACCTTACGGATCAAGTCCTTATGGAACTTAATAAATAACCAGCCTAATATGTCTGCGCCACGCAATCAAAAAACAATAGCGAGAGATGCATGTTTTTCCGGGAAGGCCATCCAGACAGGAAAAGATGCGGAAGTGGCATGCAAGCCGGCCCCCGCTGACACGGGCATTGTTTTCTTGAGAGCGGATCTCGAAGCGAGGCCGCTGGCACGCGTAGGGGATATGGTGTTTTCGGCCGGGCACCAGCGCAGGAGCACCATAGGCCTTGGTGGAGCGGAAATACAGACAGTGGAACACCTTTTAGCGGCTTTATGGGCTCTGGAAATAGACAATATTGTTATCGAAGTCCGCGGAGAGGAGCTCCCGGCACTGGACGGCAGTGCTGTCGGCTTTTTGAACATATTGAAACAGGCCGGCATAAAAAAGCAGCCGGTCACGAGGAATTTCATCAAGATATCGGATCCGCTGTCGGTCGAAGAAGGTGATTCTTCTCTCGTTCTTTTGCCAGGAGACGGGTTCAGTGTTTCCTATTTTATAGACTATGACTGCGATTCCATCGGGAAAGAGGAGTTCACTATAGAACTCGACGGGGATTCGTTTGAAAAAGAGATAGCGCCAGCGAGGACCTTTTGCCTGAAAAAGGAAGCGGAAGCCCTTTTAAGAGCGGGGCTGGGCGGGGGAGCTACACTGGAGAACACGCTGGTTATGGATGACGGCGGCCCGATAGGCACTTCCCTGCGTTTCAAGAACGAGCCGGTGAGGCACAAGGTGCTGGATCTTGTCGGCGATCTGTATTTGCTGGGATCGCCCATAATAGGAAAGGCCGTGGCAAGGAAATCCGGCCACAGGCTGAATGTCAGGATGGTAAAAGAGATATATGAGCACTACATAGCGCCAGCTGCTGGCGGGAAGAAGGAGCAAAGATGAGCGAGAAAAGGATGAATATCAAGGAAATCATGGAACGGATCCCACACAGGTATCCTTTCATTATGGTCGACAGGGTGATCGATTACGAAGAGGGAAAGTGGATCAAGGCCGTAAAGAACATCACTATTAACGAACCGTTCTTCCAGGGACATTTCCCCGGCGAACCCATCATGCCCGGTGTATTGATGATCGAAGCATTGGGCCAGGCAGGAGGGATACTGGTCCTCTTGAACGAGAAGCCCGAGGATAAGTTGGCGTTTTTCATGAAGATGGATAACCTGAAATTCCGCAAACCCGCGGTCCCCGGGGACCAGCTTATACTTGACGTCAAACTGGTAAAGATCATCCGGTCAAGTATCGTGAAAGTCCACGGTGAGGCCACAGTGGACGGTAATGTTATCTGCGAGGGCGATCTCATGTTCAGTATTGTGGACAGTAAGGCGATATGAAAAAATTAGGGCTGGTTGCCGGGGAAGGCATCCTTCCGGTAGAATTTTTGCAGGCGGTAAGAAAACGGGACGAAAAAATTGTGGTTTTTGCCGTCAGGGGGATTACTTCGCCACTGGTCGAGGAGGAAGAAGCTGATAAATTATACTGGCTGGACACGGGACAGACCGCGAAACTTATTTTTTTATTGGTCAGGGAACGGGTC
>Ga0208325_1000023_pt1 | contig 36665 bp, 33 predicted proteins | sample PL_2010_330m_FD_185486 | JGI IMG/M metagenome (GOLD analysis project Ga0208325, IMG submission 185486) | Freshwater microbial communities from Powell Lake, British Columbia, Canada to study Microbial Dark Matter (Phase II) - PL_2010_330m... | ecosystem: Environmental > Aquatic > Freshwater >...
TTTCACAACGATGCCATGGCGCACGCGCTACTGGACAGGCTTATAGAAAAATCCGAGGTATTTCATTTGGAGGGGAAAAGTTATCGAGAAACACATCGCAAAAATTTAAAGCCTTAATGGCACTCACATAAGTTCGCGACTGGTATTATCAAGCCCTTTTCATTGAAAAGGGCGTAAGGAGAAGTGCGCATAAAATCGAAAATATTACAATTAACTCAAAGACTGGTACACTATATTCCGTCGATATTGGTACACTTTTAAACCGTCGTCAACAATCTCTCATCGCAACGATCATTTCGAACGGCATTCTTGCTTCTCGAGAAATTTGTTTGCAAAAAGACCTGCCTTTTTCGCCGGCGTTTTCATCCATCCAATCAGAATCACTAAAGACAACCCAAGGAGAAACCAATTCTTCTTTTATGCTTAACACGTCATAATCCGTAAGTTCTGTCACGGCTTTTTCTCCTATCAGATTATTAAGATCCTTTACTTTCCCCAAGATCTTCTCTTCTATCTGGCTTGCACGAACAAGCACATCGTCTTTAAATCCCCATTTTTGACCTTTTGTTAAGCTGTCGGATTCATTCTTTCCGCCGGAGTACATGGGTTTTCCGACAATGAGATATTCCCGGTCTTTGTATTCTTTTATTAATTTCGGATCCACCGTAAGTTTCGGGACTTTTACGCCTTTTCTGGAGAAGAAGTGATAGTTGATGGCTTGGCATACAAGTAAATGTTCCTGTTTTTTTTTAAAAGAGGAAAACCATGCCCGGGAAAGTTTCGGGAATTCTTTTAACAAACTTGCCCCTTTTTCAGTACCTGCTCGGCTAAAAACCCACTTCATTCTTTTACTAAAAGTCCGGTTGTTATATCGCGTAGAGTCGTAAAAACAATATGACTGAAAAAACCAAAACAAAATATCGTCACTGATTACATTGTATCGCCCGCCGATTTGGTTGGCGATATCTTCATCTCGTTCCTCTTTTATCTTCTTCTTGCCTTTTTCGACGTACCACCCGAGATGTCCTCCGCCTTTTGGCGTGTTATATTGTTTTTCCACCTCTCCTTGCTTCGATATTTTATAAACTGCCACACTCAACGTTTCGTCTTTCCACAAATCCGCCATTTCATGTTTTGCTATTTGGTAAAATATCCCCCAAGCGAGACTGCTCGTCCGGACAGCGCCGTCTTCGAATGTATAATCGAACCAAACATCGTTCTTTCTTATATGATTCCACATCTGGACAAGTTTTGTGTGAATGATGAGCCTGTGCCGCGTTTCCAAGCCATACTGATATTCTTCTATACGCGCGAGCGGAAGTTCCCCTTCTTTTCCTTTCTCCAATTCATAGTATCCCTCCTCTATTTCGAGAAGTTCCGCGGGAATTTGGGCTTCGTTATCTCTGTAACATTCGAGGGCATCTATCAAATCCGTTTTGTGCAATATTGGATTCTTCTTCCAGCTCGCGGGGTAATATTTAGGGGAGGAGTTAAACGTCATATTTTCAATCTCCGGTTCCTCTCCAATAAACTTACGAATCTGCAATTTGCCCAAAACCCTGTCAATCCAAGTACCGCCGGGGCCGACTTTCGCTCTCCAAAGCTGCTGGGCGCCGGCGTACATAGCGTTTCGTACGGCCGGATTGATAGAACCGGGCTGTACGTTCAACGCGTAGGATATATTGTTTACCAAAAATAGAATTGCTACGGTCAGACTGATGATCTTTTTCATTTTGCTTCTCCTGTGGTAGATGATAGTGTTGTTGTTTGTGACTTTTTTAAGGAAACGACGTGTGCAGATTATAACAAAAATCAAGAGAAGGTGTCAAGAAAAACCGACTGTTTTTGGTTTAACTATACGAGGATGTGTCTCCATAGAGATCCCAGGTCCCTTCGACAGGCTCAGGACAGACAAGGCCGGGATAGCAAATTAGGCGGTCGGGATGGCAATGTTTTTGAGAAAGGATAGAGATCCCGGAGTGGATTGTCAACTGTAAACCCTGTATCCGGTTCGTCCCATTCTCTCCCCCTTTTTCCAAGGGGGGACACATTTGACGTACGGAAAGCACGGGTTATTCCGCAAGCAGGAATTGGATCAAGCGTTCTCTGTCTTCGTCGGAAAAGTATTGTATTTCTATTTTTCCTCGTTTTTTTCCTTGGAAGATATTTACTTTGGTGCCTAATTTATGTCTCAGGTCTTCTTCAACGCGCGCGATTTCGGGAGATTTCGCTCTGTTCGCCCTTTTTTTCGGAAGGCTTATACTGTTGTTTACCAGATTTTCCGTTTCTCTTACGGAAAGGCCTTTCTGCTCGATAAGCCGCGCGATCTTACCTCGTTTATACTCATTTGAAAGAGCTAAAAGCGCTTTCGCGTGGCCGGTTGAAATTTTTCCTTCTTCAATGCTTTGTTTTATATCGTCTGAAAGCGCTAATAATCTCATGCTGTTCGAAATTGTTGTTTTATTCTTTCCCATCATTTGTCCGACTTTATCTAAGGTGTATTCAAACTGATTGATCAGTTCTCTATACGCTCTCGCTTCTTCTATGGGGTTCAGCTCTTCTCTTTGGATATTTTCAATTAGTGAAAGTTCAAGACTCCCGACATCATCAATGTCCATCCTGACTATCGCGGGAATTTCGTCCAAATTCAGTTTCTGCGCCGCGCGCCATCTTCTTTCTCCGGCAATAAGCTCAAACAATTTCCCTGACGGCCTGACCAAGATAGGCTGTATCACACCTTTTTCTTTCAGCGAATTCATCAGGTCTTCCATGCTTTTTTCCGCGAATTGTTTTCTCGGCTGAAAAGGGTTGGGGACAATATCTGTGAGTTTAATTCTTTCCACCCTTTCTTTGCTTTTACCGGCGCCTGTCTCGGAAATTAAAGCTTCCAGCCCTTTTCCTAATCTTTTATTATCCATGAGCACCCTCCAAGCTTGTTGTAAAGTCTTCATTTATAATTGTTTCCGTGATTTTTTCTTTTTTGTTTCCCGCGTTTATTATTTCCCTCGCGACTTCTTCGTATTTGTATGCTCCGATCGTACCCGGCGCATATAACGCGATGGGTTTCCCAAAACCCGGGGCTTCCGTTAGTTTTATTGTTCTCGGAATTATTGCTTTATACACTTTGTCGCCGAAATGCTTTTTTACTTCTTCAATTACTTCTTTTGTTAAATTTGTTCGGTAATCCGCCAAAGTCATCAAAATACCTTCTATCGTAAGATCCGGATTCAGATTTTCCTGAACCAAATTTATGGTCTTTACCAGCTGACTTAATCCTTCTAAAGCGTAATATTCGCATTGGATAGGTATAATAACTGAAGTCGCGGCGGTTAACCCGTTTAGTGTCAGAAGCCCCAAAGAGGGAGGGCAATCAAAAATAACAAAGTCGAAGTCTTCCTGGATTTCTTGCAGGGCTTTTTTAAGCCTGTATTCCCTTCCCATCATATTTACCAATTCAACTTCCGCTCCCGTTAAATCGATATTGGAAGGAACCACAGACAATAATTCAATTTCTGTTTTCTGCAAAACTTGTTTAATATTCACTTGTTCATTCAAGACATGATACACGCTAAGTTCAAGCTCGCTTTTTTTTATGCCGATCCCGCTGGTAGCATTGGCTTGGGGATCTAAATCTATAAGAAGGGTTTTCTTTCCGCAGAGAGCAAGATATGCCGCAATATTCAAAGCTGAAGTCGTTTTAGCAACTCCACCTTTTTGATTACAAAAGGCTATTTTCTTCATCGGCATCGTCTCCAAGATAGGGAAGTGAGAGCATCTCTACAATTGATCTTTCCACGTGGAATTAAAAACACTCGCATTCCAACTCGCGAACAAATGTTCAGTTAGGCAACTATATCAGATTTTTTTTCGAAAGTCAAGTTATGGAGAAAAAATGTTTAGTGAAAAGAACAAGGGAGGACACATGGGGCCGCCTCTACGGTGTTGGCGACGCGAAATGGATTGTAAGACAGGTCGTTTAATGCCGTAGGGGCGCACCCGTGTGTGCGCCCTTATATCGAAACACAAACAAAAGGTGTCTGCCGAAGGCAGTCCCCCTTCACGCTACCTTTCCACGTGGAAATCATTTTGTTTTGTTAAGGTGCTGTTGAAGGGGTTTTGTCGAGCAGAGTGTCCGTTCCGGCTTTATGTCTTTTTAATCGTCACTTTTATTTTTGTGGGGGTGGCGCCTTCCATACCGAAAAGCCCTTTTTTCTCTTCGTTGAGAACCTTGATGCTTACTTCCTGCCGCTTGACACATAGGACTTCAAGGGCTTTTTGAATCGCTTCTTCCAGCGAACCTGCTTCTACCTCTATGGAGTTTCCTTGCTGTTTTTCTTCCATCTTGTTATTCTCCGGTTCTTCTTACAATAAAAGTTTGTTCCGCTGTCATCAAAACTGTGTTTGTAAGCCAGTATAGAACCAATCCTGACGGCATTTGGTAAAAGAGAAAACCGAAAATGATCGGCATAAACATCATCATCATTTTCTGCTGTTTCGCTTGTTCCGGGGTTGTTCCTTCCCCTGAAGCTTGTGAAATTTTCTGCTGAATCACCATCATTCCCACCATAAGAAGCGGTAAAATATTAACACTTGCCCCGATTACCGGTAAAGAAAAAGGTAGAGGGACAGCGTCCGGTCTAGCTAAATTTTTCACCCATAAAAAATGAGCGCCTTTTAGCTCAATGGATTTCATCAGCCCCTGGTACAGCGCTATAAATATCGGCATCTGTAACAACATCGGAAGACAGCCCCCGAGAGGATTTACATTGTACTTCTTGTACAGCTCCATTGTTTCTTTGTTCAGCTTGTGCGGGTTATCTTTGTGCAGTTCCTTTAATTTCGCCATATGGGGTTGAATCTTTTTCATTTTTTGCATTGATGAAAAACTTTTGTAAGTAAGCGGAAACAGTATAACGTTGATCAATATCGTTAAACATATTATCGCCACACCCCAATTATGTACCATATTGTAGAAAAAGTTTAAAATCGCCAATAAGACTTTACTTACCGGTCCAAAAAATCCATAATCAACAATCCCTGACATATCTTCGTTGCCTAAAACCGCGATCTTTTTATCATCCAAAGGTCCCGCGTATAAACAGTATTCACTTGTTATTGTTTCACTCGGTGCAATTCTATAACTTACGCTATTCAATCTGGTTACCAGATTTTCTGTTCCTTCGGGCTGAACAATTAAAGATTTTGCCGGTTCAAATGATTGCAGAATAAGCGAAAAATATCGATTTTTTAAAGCAACCCACGGGATTGTTCCATTTTTTTCTATTGTTTTTTTGCCTACTTTTGTTTTCCATGTTTTCCCATCAATTAACGCGTTTGCTTCTAAAAAATTCCTTCCGGCAACACTATCCGCTTTTTTAAGACCGGAAGGACCGGTGATCTGATAGGAGAAAAGAATATCGTGCGAAGAGAGATTTTTAACACCAACACTTAACCCTATATAGTCTAAAGAGTTGCGAAAGGAGTATTTTTTCGTGACGGAAAGCAGACCCTCTTCCACCATGGTATATTCAATAAAGCTTTCCCCTTCGGTTCTTCTGAATTTACTTATATCTAACTCCGGCAAGAGCGGGCTTCGCATTGAAAAAATTTGATTATCGGGCTCGTTCTCTTCCAATAGCACTTCTTCCGGGATATCACCACTATATCCTTTTATGGACAATTTCTTTAAGTTGCCTCCGATATCCGAGAAGATCATCTTATATTTTTCGGTCTCTATTTCCGTAATATCCTCTTTTTGGAGGCTTTTGTTTTTCGCTTTTTTCCCGGGAAGAAAGTCTCCCTGACGGCTTTCTCCGGCGGTTTGAGAAAGACCGGAGGTCGCCGCCTCTTGGCAAGGGATCTCCATCTGTCTTCTATGAGAAATCTTTTGAAACACCAATAAAATCATTAATGATAGAGCAACCGCTATAATTAACCTTTTTTCCATGAATTATCCTTTTCTTTATGCTTCTCTTCAACAACTGAATCTATCCCTCCCGCGGCAAAAGGGTGGCATCTCAAGATCCTTCGCGCGGCCAATACCGATCCCTTCATCACACCGAATTTGTCGATCGCTTCCTTCGCATATTCGGAACAAGTAGGAAAATATCTACAGCTTCTTGGAATATAAGGACTTATGAATATCTGATATCCTTTTATCGTGGCTATTAATATTTTTTTCACTCAACCCCGTCTATTTGCACCATTAAACTTGTCAGGTCTTTCCGTATCCGACCGGCTATTTCTTTCCGCGGCAAATCATGTACAGTTTTCATCAGCCGCGCGATTATACGAATATTAGTATTTTTTTGGATTGTTGATTTTCGCAACTCCGCGTAAATGAACCGTTTAACGTAATTACGAGTTACGGCGCGCGGCGCGTATTTTTTTGAAGTTGTCACCCCTGCCGATATGCGGGATTCGCCGGAAGTTTTTGTCACATCCGCGTATAAAAAAACCGTCTCTCCCCGCAGTTTCCTGCCGTTTTCTATGAGAAACCTAAACTCTTTCGTTTTTAAAATATGTTTTATCTTCACGCGGATAAAACTTTACGCCCTTTTTGGCGGCGTCTTTTTAGAACCTGCCGGCCGGAAGCGGAACTTGACCGTTCACGAAAGCCATGTTTTCTTTTACGCTTTAAATTTGATTTATTTTTTAAATTCTTCTTCATGCCAAAACTCCTATTAAACGCGGGAAGCCCGCTTTCTTAAAAAGTTCCAAAAGTATCCGCCGTTCCGATCGATAATTAAACCTCATGATTATATCATACCGCGAATCTAAGTCAAGAAAAATGAAAGCCACCCTTACGCTGTTTGAATTGATGCGCGATAGAATCGTAGGGGTGGGTTCCAAACCCGCCCTTGTTTTTTGATGTTCGTCATATTTCATGGACTTGGCGAAAACGGACGTTTATGTGAAAAGATCAACATCGTTTTGAATTGATTCGCGCTCGAATCGTACGAAATTGGCTTGCCGGGCGTTAAAAAACTTCTTGCATTGACTTGGGCTTGCGTATATAATGTCTTTCAACTCGGAATTAATGAATTTTCTTGTTTTGTCGGGTTCTTTCGTTTGCTAACAGCCTGTGGATAACTTGTTGATATCCGGTGTGTTTCATGTGGACAAGCTTGTTTTTTTGTGGATACGTTGTATAACTATTCTCTCTTCATAAACAATGGAAAATTTCTGGAAAAACGTTTCTTCTCTTATAAGGTCCGAGGTAAATGATCAAGTTTTTGACGCGTGGTTTGATCCTCTGACCTTCATCTCAAAAGACGCTGAATCCGTAATGATCGGCGTTCCCAATAAGTTTTTTGAAAACTGGATTAGGGAGAAATATATAAGTCTTATCAAAACCGCCGTCCAACAGGTATCCGGAGAAGTTCTCGCTATTAATTTTAAAATAGTTCCCCTCCCTGAAGATAAAATGTCTCCCACCGTGGAGAGAAAAACCGTTTCTTCTTTCGCGATCACTAAAAAAGAAACTCCGGAAGAATCCGAAAAAGATCACTCTATCAGCTGGCTACGCTCTGTTTTCGGCTCTTCCCGTTCAGCGCACGATTCGCGCGCTCACAATGTCGGACTTAATCCGATATATACTTTCGACAATTTTGTTGTCGGCCAGAGCAACCGTTTCGCCCATGCCGCGGCTCTTGCCGTTTGCGAAAAACTTTCAAAGATGTATAACCCTTTATTTCTCTACGGCGGAGTGGGCTTGGGAAAAACCCATCTTATGCAGGCGTTGGGACATGAAATCTTAAAAAATCATCCGAAAGCGAAAGTGCTTTATATTTCAAGTGAAGAATTTACAAACCAGCTCATAACCGCGATACGCACAAAAGCCACGCCTAAGTTCCGCGCTATGTACCGTAACGTTGATGTCCTCTTGATCGATGACATCCAATTTATCGCGGGAAAAGAATCTACTCAGGAAGAATTTTTTCACACATTTAACGCTCTGCACGACGCCCATAAACAAATCGTTCTTTGCAGTGACCGCTCCCCCCGAGAAATCAAAAGTCTGGAAGAGCGCTTGATCTCCCGTTTCGCGTGGGGTTTGATCGCGGATATCAATCTTCCGGATTTCGAAACAAGAATCGCGATTATGGAAAAAAAAGGGGAAAGCACTTCTCAACAAGTTTCGAAAGATGTTTTATATTTCCTCGCGGAACATATAAAAACAAATATACGCGAAATGGAAGGAGCTTTTATCCGCGTCGTCGCTTACGCGAAGCTTACGGGAGAAGCCGTTAGTGTTCCTCTCGCGAAAGAAGTTTTAAAAGACATGATCTCTCAGGAAGAAAAAAAAATATCGATAGATCTCATACAAAAAACCGTTTCTTCTTTCTTTAATATCTCAAAAGAGCACATGTTAACAAAAAAAAGAACTCGCTCCATTTCTTATCCCAGACAGCTCGCGATGTTTCTCACTCGGGAAATGACAGACCATTCTTTCCCCGACATCGGCACTTTTTTCGGGGGAAGAGACCATACGACAGTATTGCACGCGTGCGATAAAATAGGGAATGAACTTAAAACCGAAGAAAAAACTCGAGGGGTAGTACAAAAACTCCGAGAACTGATTGCGGGATAGCCCTCAGGGTTGGCAGATTTCGGGTGATAGATAGTGGGAGTTCAACCTCGTAGGTTGGTAGTAAAGAACACTACCAACCTACGAGGTTGAACTCGGGGTATTTTGTTAATGGTGCCCGTTCTTTCGTTCTTTTACATCTTTATTTTACTTGTGGATATCTTTTTTTTACATAGATAGTTATCCACAAGTTGTTATTGTTGTATCTTGTTTATTTTTAGGGTCTTGTAAGGTTATCCACATATTCACAGCCCCTTTTATTACTACGACTATTTTTTTTAAATTTTCAGAACAAAACTAAAAGTATCAATAGAGCTCCCAAATCAAGGTTATTTGAACAAAAAAGGTCTAATAAACTTTTTATTATGACCTTCATCTTTAACAGGAGGATGAAATGGAACTAACTATCTCAAAAGCCAACTTATCAGAGGGTATTCAAACTGTACAAAACGCGGTTTCCCAAAAAAGTAGTCTTCCTATATTGGGGAACGTTTTACTTGAAACAGGCAAAGACAGTTTAAAATTAACAGCTACAGATCTTGATATAGGGATCTGTTCCATAGTTCCGGCTGAAATTATCACAGAAGGAGCGACAACCATTCCGGCTCGAAAGTTTTTCGATATAATAAGGTCTTTTCCGGAAGACAGTGAGATCTCGCTTTCTATGAGGAAAAACAATTTTGTGAACATCAAAAGCGGAAAAGCGCAGTTTCGAATTATAGGGCTCCCTAAAGAAGAATTTCCGCTTCTCCCTGAATTTAAGGATAAAGATTCAATCGTTATTGAAAACAGCACTCTTAGAGAAATGATGAATTTAACAGAGTTCGCGGTAAGTAAAGATGACACCAGGTATGTTTTAAATGGAATGTTGTTTACTATAAAAGGAGATGAAATTTGCATTGCCGCGACTGACGGAAGAAGGTTGGCTGTTTGCAGAAAAAAACTTCCCAAAAAGACATTAATAGACAGAGAAGTTATAATCCCGACAAAAACCGCGCAGGAAGTGAGGAGATTGCTGGCGGAAGACGGGGAAGTAGGTATTAAATTCAGCGACAATCAGGTTCTTTTTTCTTTTCCGAACAGTTTTATTTTGTCCAGATTGATAGAAGGAGAGTATCCTAATTATAAAAACGTAATTCCGGTGAAAAGTGAAAAAGAAATAAGGGTGGGAAGAGAAGATTTTTTATCGGCGACAAGACGCGCGAGTATATTTACAGACCAGGACTCTTTGGCCGTTAAACTCAGTATAAAGAAAAAAAGGCTGACAATATCTAAAAACACACCTTATTTGGGAGAGTCTAAAGAGGAAATCTCGGCGGAGTATTCGGGGTCGGATGAAATAGAGATCGGTTTTAATCCGAAATATTTGACTGATGTTCTTAGAAATTTATCGGAAGAAGAAATAATTTTTGAAGTAAACGATGCCAGTAAACCGGGAGTTATCAGAAAAGGGGAAGAATACACATATGTAATTCTTCCTATGCAAGTGACAACTTGATAGTGAATAGAGAGATAAAAAAAAGAAAAAATAAGCCTCCTGAAGGAGGAAAACATTCACTGAGAGAGCGGGAAGTATGATAAAAAGACGCGGACCCGGGGGAATTAAGGATGTTGTCGGGTCTTTTCTTAAAAAGCTTGAAGGAGGCGCGGCGAAGAAGGGAAGCGCCGTGATAGCGGCGTGGCAAAGCGTCGCGGGAGACGAAGCAAAAGACCACTCACAGCCGGTGAGTTTTAAAAAAGGAAAACTTGTAATTGTTGTCGAAAATTCCGTGTGGCTGTATAAGATGACCCTTGAAAAAAGAATCCTGTTAAAAAAATTTAACGAGCAATATGAGGGAAGAAAAAAAGCGGAAGATATCAGATTCAGAGTGGGAGTTGTTGAAGATCAAATGTGGTAGGGGCACGGCATGCCGTGCCCCTACGATGAATTAAGAGGATGTTGGCGGGGTTTGTAGGTCATTCGTGGGGGCGACCTCGTTAATGACGGAAAAGGGCATTGCCATTCGTAGGGGCGGTCCTGCGCGCGCGCCCGCCCGTAAATAGTGTAGAAAGGAAAAATAATGGTTAAAGAAAAAGAAAATAAAAAATATGACGCGGCGACTATTCAGGTTCTGGAAGGGATAGAGGCCGTCCGGAAACGGCCCGCCATGTATATAGGAGACACGGGAAAAAGAGGGCTTCATCATTTGGTTTTTGAAGTGGTTGATAACTCTATAGACGAAGTGATGGGCGGATTTTGCGATAAGATAGACGTTATTATACACGCGGACGAAAGTATCACTGTAAAAGATAACGGAAGAGGGATCCCCGTAGACATGCACGAGAAACTTCAAAAACCCGCGGTTGAAGTTGTAATGACCACACTTCATGCCGGCGGAAAATTTGATCATCGTGTGTATAAAGTGTCCGGAGGACTTCACGGTGTCGGGGTGAGTGTTGTTAACGGGCTTAGTGAATGGTTGGAAGTCGAAGTGAAAAGAGACGGAAATATACATCATCAGCAATATAAAAAAGGGAAGGCCGCGTCAAAAGTGAAAGTTTTAGGGAAGACAAAAACAACCGGGACGAGTGTTACTTTCAGGCCCGATGAAGAAATTTTTAAGGAAACAACGATTTTCAGTTTTGATATTTTATCGGTTCGCTTAAGGGAACTCGCGTTTTTAAATAAGGGAGTGAAGATATCGATAAAAGACGAAAGAACGGAAAAAGAGGAGGCGTTCTTCTATGAAGGAGGTATCGTTTCCTTTGTTGAACATATGAGTAAAAACAAACAACCGCTCCACAGCAAAATTATTCATTTGGAAAAAGAAAAAGATGACGTTATCCTTGAAATAGCGATGCAGTACAACGAAGGATATTCCGAAAACATATATACTTTCGTCAACAATATTTCCACGACCGAAGGAGGGACGCATCTGACGGGATTTAAGTCCGCGCTTACCAGAACCATAAAAAATTACGGAAAAACTCGAGGACTCGTAAAAGGGGAAGATGTTTCAGGAGACGATACCCGGGAAGGAATGACGGCGGTTATCAGCGTAAAGATACCAAATCCGCAATTTGAAGGACAAACGAAAACAAAACTGGGAAATTCCGAAGTCGAAGGAATTGTTGAAGCGGCGGTTAACGAAACACTCGGAATATATTTGGAAGAGAACCCCGCGACGGCCGGAAAAATCGTAAAGAAGACACTCACCGCGGCAAGAGCGAGAGAAGCGGCGAAAAAAGCGCGGGAATTAACGCGTCGAAAGGGCGCTTTAGAAAGCGGGTCTTTGCCCGGGAAATTGGCGGATTGTTCGGAAAAAGACGCTTCACTCACGGAACTTTATCTTGTTGAAGGAGATAGCGCGGGAGGTTCGGCGAAACAGGGAAGGGACAGGAGATATCAGGCGATACTTCCTCTCAAAGGAAAAATACTTAACGTGGAAAAAGCGAGAGTGAATCAAGTTTTAAGTAACGAAGAAATAAAAACAATGATAACCGCGCTTGGAGCGGGGATCGGGGATGAATTTAATGTGGAAAAAGTTCGGTACGGCAAAGTTATCATTATGTGTGACGCCGATGTTGATGGATCTCACATTCGAACCCTTATCTTGACATTTTTTTTCAGGCATATGAAACAACTTTTAGACAAAGAACATATATTTATCGCTCAGCCGCCGCTGTATCGCGTAAAAAGAGGAAAGGCTGAACAATATATAAACACCGAACAGGAAATGAAAACGTTTCTTTTAAATCAGGGGATGGAAGGGTTGGAATTAACCGCCTGCGCGGACGGAAAAGCCTTTACTCCGAAGAAGACGAAGGATCTTTTAGAACTTTTGGTAAAACTTGAGAAATTATCGCACGCTATAGAAAGGCGAGGAGTAAAGTTTGGGGAATACCTTGAATCAAAACAGGAAAAGACAAAAAAACTGCCGTTATACAGAATAAAAACGGCGGGAGAAGAAACCTATTTGTATAGCGACGAAGAAATAGCGGCATATAAAGGATCCGGAGACGCGGAGAAAGAAATCGAAATGGAAGGCGACTCCGCGGCAAAAAGCAGAGAAAAAAACACCATAATCGTGCAGGAATTCTATGAAGCGAGGGAATTGGAAAAGATGTCGAACGAAATGGAAAAATATGATGTAGACATCAGCGATTACGCGAAAAAACCGGTAGAAAAAAAAGATGAGGGATCGAAGAAAATAAAAAAACAAGTGAAACCGATATTCGTACTGGCTGATGGAAAAGAAATTTTGTCCTTGAGTGAGCTTTTGTCCCATGTTCTGAAAGAGGGAGAAAAAGGGCTCGCCATCCAAAGGTACAAAGGGTTGGGAGAAATGAATCCCGATCAGTTATGGGAAACGACGATGGATCCGGAGAGAAGAACTCTCCAAAAAGTAACGATTGAAGATGTTGTTAAAGCGGACGAGATGTTCACCGTGCTTATGGGGGATAACGTAGAAAGCCGACGGGAATTTATAATGAAACACGCCAGAGACGTTACGAATCTGGATGTGTGATTAGGGTACAAGTTTCAGGTTACAGGGAACAGGTTGCAGGCTCCCCGCCGAAGGCGGGCCCGCCTTCGGCGGGAAACCTGAAACCTGAAACTTGAAAAGCGGGAGAAAAAAATGTATACACGGAATGAAAAGGTAATACCGATCCATATTGAAGAGGAAATGAAAAATTCTTACATAAATTACGCGATGAGCGTAATTGCGGGGAGAGCTCTTCCTGACGTAAGAGACGGGCTTAAGCCTGTACACCGGCGCATTTTATACGCGATGAAAGATATGGGGATGTTTCATTCCAAACCGTATAAAAAATGCGCGAGAATTGTCGGAGAGGTGCTTGGTAAATATCATCCTCATGGGGATTCGGCGGTGTATGACGCGTTAGTGCGAATGGTGCAGGATTTTTCTCTCAGGTATCCGCTCATAAACGGCCAAGGCAATTTCGGATCCATAGACGGGGATCCGGCGGCGGCAATGCGATATACGGAAGCGCGGATGCAGAACATAACGGAATGGCTGCTAAAAGATATTGAAAAAGAAACTGTCGGGTGGAAACCGAATTTTGACGGTTCGCTTCTCGAGCCGGAGGTATTGCCTACGGTTCTGCCCAATTTACTCCTTAACGGGTCAAGCGGTATCGCTGTCGGGATGGCGACAAATATTCCTCCGCATAACTTAAGGGAAGTCGCCAGCGCCGTATGCCATCTTGTCGAAAACCCGGAATGCGAGATCTCGGATCTCATAAAAATTATCAAAGGGCCGGATTTCCCGACAGGCGCGCTTATCTGCGGCAGAGAAAATATCGTAAAAGCTTATAAAACCGGTCGAGGTGTTTTGAAAATGCACGCGAAAGCGCATGTAGAGCAAAAAAAACAGGGTAAAGAAACTATTGTGATTACGGAAATTCCGTATCAGGTGAATAAGACCAGGCTGATCATGTCGATCGCGTCTTTGGTAAAAGCTAGAAAAATCGAAGGGATTTCCGATCTGAGAGATGAATCGGATCGGGACGGGATGCGGATAGTGATAGAGATAAAGCGAACGAATAACGCGGAAGTTGTAATGAACCAACTGTATAAACACACTCAAATGAAGGAGACTTTCGGAATAATAATGCTCGCGATCGTTGACGGACAACCGCGGGTTCTCAATCTTAAAGAAATGCTGGAATTATTTATTCTCCACCGCAAAGACGTTATAGTAAAACGCACAAAATTTGAATTGGCGAGAGCGGAAGAAAGAGCGCATATTCTTGAAGGGTTAAAAATCGCGTTAAAGAATTTGGACGAAGTTATTAAATTGATCAAGAAATCAAAAGATCCTGCGGAAGCCAAAGAGGGTCTTATGAAAAAATTCGGACTTTCAGAAAGACAGGCGTTGGCTATTCTGGCAATGCGCCTCCAACAGCTTACAAATCTGGAAACGGAAAAAATAGAAAATGAATATCTGGAACTTTTAAAAGTGATCGAAAAATTAAAAGGAATACTGGACAGCGATAAAAAGGTGATGGCGATCATTAGCGATGAGACGCGTGAGATCAAAGAAAAATTCGGAGATGAAAGACGGACGGAAATTACCGGAGCGGCGGAAGATATCGACATTGAAGACCTGATCGCGGAAGAAGACATGGTTATTACTTTGAGCCACGAGGGATACATAAAAAGATTTCCCGTCAGCGGATATAAAAAACAAGGTCGGGGCGGGAAAGGGATAACGGGGGCGGAAACAAAAGATGAAGATTTCATAGAACATCTTTTCGTCGCTTCAACGCATGACTATATGCTCGTTTTTACTTCTCGAGGAAAACTGCACTGGCTTAAAGTTCATGAACTTCCGCAGGTCGGCCGCAGAACTAAGGGACGCCCGATAGTTAACCTTTTAGGTCTTTCTCAGGATGAGACTATTTCGTCCGTTGTGCCGGTCAGAGAATTTACGAAAGGGCATTTCGTGGTGATGGCGACAAGACAGGGAAAAATCAAAAAGACATCTTTAGACGCGTTCAGCAATCCGCGCAAAGGCGGAATTATAGCCATCGCACTCGGCTCAGACGACAGATTGATCAGTTCCGTTCTCTCCGAAGGAGGCGACCAGCTCTGCATCGCGACCGAACAGGGAAAAGCGATCCGTTTTGAGGAAAAAGATATTCGTTCCATGGGACGAGGCGCGCAGGGGGTAAAAGGAATTACTCTCCGAAAAAACGATAGAGTTGTAGGGATGGTGAGAGTTGAGGCTTTGGGAACACTTCTTTCTGTAACCGAAAGAGGATACGGAAAAAGAACGGAGTTTGAAGAATACCGTCTGCAGTCAAGAGGCGGCAGTGGCGTGATCAACCTGAAGATCGTAGAGAAAAACGGAAAAGTCGTCGGAATAAAAACCGTGCGCGAAGAGAACGAAATTATGCTGATATCCATACAAGGCATGGTGGTAAGGGTGGCCGTTAAAGGGATAAGCAATATCGGAAGGGCAACGCAGGGAGTTAAACTTATAAACTTAAAACCCGCGGACAAGTTAACCTCCGTCGCGAACGTTGTCGCCAAAGAGGAAGTGGAAGTTCCTGATACGGATACGCCTTCCGATGAACCGGAAGAATAACTGGGAGTTCATCCTCGTAGGTTGGTAGTCATTCGTAGGGGCGCACCCATGTGTGCGCCCTTACAAAACGGGGCTTGGAGACATTTAGAGAAAAAACTGTTGCAAAACGGGAAGAGATTTTGTACAATAAGGGGCGTTTCTGTCCGTATTTCCAGGAGATATGAGAGTGACCGCGCGCGGAAAAAACATATGGAATTACCGCGTCCCCATCGTCTAGCTCGGTCAGGACACCAGATTTTCATTCTGGCGACAGGGGTTCAAATCCCCTTGGGGATGCCATTATTTTTAGTCGTCCATAGTGGGCAAAGCCTGCAGGAAGACGAACAAAAGGGAGAAGGAAACAAAAAGCCCTCTTTACCTTACTATCTCGAGGGAGGGCTTTTTCTTTTTTTAAGATCTCTGCATAACCATCGTTTCTTCCCATCCGTCATTCTGAATGAGGCGGAGCCGAGTGAAGAATCTCGCTTAAAAAGAGATTCTTCGCCCGCCTTCGGCGGACTCAGAATGACGAGAAAATAGCCGTCGAGAGGTCTTTCTTTGAAGGCATTTTTCCAAAAGGCTCCTGCGGGATAACAGGAGAGGTTGTTTTGAGGTGAGATCTGCGGCGGAAAAAAGGCGGCGAGATGGATATTGAACAAATGTGGCAGAAAGCGCAGACTAAAACGGAGATAATTCGGCCTAGAATTAGGCCTCTTCCCACGTTTACAAGCACGAGAGTTCCGTATATTTTTCTCGCGGAATCCGTTGTTAACGAAGGAAGTACCGTGGCGCGGAACGGAAAAGTGATCGTTGAGAAACCGATGATTTTTCTTCCGGAAGATTTGCCTCAGTTTGAAGGTTTCGATTTTGAGGAAGACTTTGAATTTGAACAATCTTCGATGCAGATGTTTTTTTTGATGAGGGGAATAAGATTTCCATCCCTCAGATATAACAATAAAGTGGAAACACTGGATCTTGAAGATATGTCTCTGTCAAAAACCGTGGAAAAATATAAAAAAGCGTTGGAACGAAAAGAAAATGTGAACGCGGCTTTAATTATCGGACCTGAAGACTGTTGGCAGTTTTCAATAATGATATACATGGCATCTCTGATAGAGCGGTGTATTAAGGGCGATATTATGAATATTATCGGTAAAATCAAAGGATGAAGAAATATATATGTGTGGAATAATCGGATACTCAGGAGAACAAAACGCCCCCGAAGTGCTTCTTAAAGGCTTGGCTCGTTTGGAATACCGCGGCTACGATTCCGCCGGGATTGCCGTATTGAAGGGCGAAGTGATAAAAATAATCAAAAAGCAGGGAAAACTTGAAATTCTAAAAGAAGAGATCAGACTGCGTCCGCTTGAAGGGACCACAGGTATCGGGCATACCCGATGGGCAACGCACGGAGAACCGAGTGATAGAAACGCGCATCCGCATAATGATCATCGGGAAGATGTCGCTATCGCTCATAACGGGATTATCGAAAACTATAAACAATTGAAAAAAGAGCTGGAAGAGAGCGGACACATTTTTAAATCCGAAACCGACAGTGAAGTTATCGCGCATCTTATCGCGAAAGAATATAAAGGGGATCTGCGGTTGGCCGTTAACGAAGCGGCAAAACAACTGAAAGGGTCCTTCGCTATTGCCGTGATGCATCAGAACGAACCGGATAGAATTATCGGCATTAGGAAAGACAGCCCTTTGGTCGTCGGACTCGGCAAACACGAAAACTTTATCGCCAGTGATATTCCCGCGGTTTTGGAATACACAAAAGAGATAATATATCTTGAAAACAATGAAGTGGTAGACATAAAAAAAGGGAAATGCGCGGTATATAACGAAGAAGGCGTGCCGATAGAGAAAATAGCGACCACAATAGAGTGGAATATCGCGCAAGCGGAAAAAACCGGATATAAACATTTCATGCTGAAAGAAATTTTTGAACAGCCGGAAGTGTTGAAACAGACGTTCAAAAAAAGAATAAAAAATAACAAGGAAGTTGTTTTTGAGGAATTAAGGATAAGCGAAGACGTTTTTAAGGAGACGAGGGATATCACGATTGTCGCCTGCGGAACCGCGTATCACGCGGGGTTGACAGGAAGATATATGCTTGAAAAATACGCGAGACTTTCTGTCGGAGTCGACACTTCAAGTGAGTTTCGGTATCGAGACCCATTAATAACCAAAAACACTCTGGTCATAGTTATTTCACAATCGGGTGAGACGGCGGATACCCTTGCGGCGCTTAGGGAAGCAAAAAAGAAAGGCGCTAAAGTTTTGGCGATATGCAATGTTTTGGGCTCCACGATGGCTCGGGAAGCGGATGGTGTGATCTATACGCATGCCGGACCTGAGATTGCCGTTGCCTCCACAAAAGCATACAGCGCGCAATTGGGGATTTTATACCTTTTTACGCATTATCTCGCGCGCGTAAGGGGAGAAGCGGGGAATTGTCCGGCGGATTTTATTGAAAAACTTACCAAACTGCCGGAACTTGCCGCGAGGATGCTCAAGCATTACCGGAAAAATGAAAATAAAATAAAAGAATATGCCGCGAAGTTTCATCAATATTACTTGGCGAGTGATAATAAAAGCTGTTTTTTGTATTTGGGCCGGAACATAAATTATCCGAACGCGTTAGAAGGCGCGTTAAAGCTGAAAGAAATTTCGTATATCAGCGCCGAAGGATATCCCGCGGGAGAGATGAAACACGGTCCGATCGCGGTAATAGACGAGAACACATGGGTTGTCTGTATAGCCGTAAAGTCCGATACATACGAAAAAATGTTATCAAACATACAGGAAATAAAAGCGCGAGGCGGAATTATTGTCGCTATCGTTTCAGAAAAAGACTTGACGCTGAAAGGAAAAGAAGCGGATTATGTTATCGCGATACCCGAAACGGACGAGATCTTTTCACCGATTCTCGTTACCATTCCTCTTCAGCTTTTAGCGTATCATGTCGCCTCGGAATTCGGATACGATATAGATAAACCAAGAAATCTCGCGAAATCCGTTACCGTAGAATAACCGGTTAACCCCAAAACACCAACCTCGTAGGTTGGTAGTAACATAGTTATGTCAACTACACCACCAACCTCGTAGGTTGGTGTTTTGGCACGCGCTTTTCTCTAAAGGCGCGAGAAATATTGGCGGGATTGACAGATAGAGAGAGCTAATATATAATGTGTTTTCTTGAAAAAGAAGGGCGATTAGCTCAGCTGGTTTAGAGCGCTACCCTTACAAGGTAGATGTCGTAGGTTCGATCCCTACATCGCCCACCAGTTTTAGCGAACGGGAACACGATTTGTTATTCGTCACTTACAAATATGGGGCGGTAGTTCAGCTGGATAGAACGTCGGACTGTCGATCCGAAGGTCGCGGGTTCAACCCCCGTCCGCCCCGCCATAGAAACAAACCAAAAAGCCCTATGACTGCAAAGTTGTAGGGCTTTTGGTTTTATACGGACAGGGGTCACGACAAAGCGTTTCGCATAAATGATCCCTTTCTTCCCATCCGTCATTCTGAACGAGGTGGAGCCGAGTGAAGAATCTCGCTTAAAAAGAGATTCTTCGCCCGACTTCGGCGGACTCAGAATGACGAAAAAATAGCCGTCGAGAGGTCTTTTTTACACGATTGTCCATGGAAGCCGGGGATAGGGGATAGTGGGAGTTCATCCTCGCAGGTTGGTAGTAAAGAGCCACTACCAACCTACGAGGATGAACTTCCACCAACTCTCTTCCGAATAAAATGGGAAAACATTAATTGGAAAAAGCGCTTAATCGTTTAGAGGAATATGGTTATTATCGGGCGGGGTGTTATGATATCAAATACAAAATTTGGTTACGCGTGTTTTTGTTCTTGCATTTTTTTGAATTCATGAGATACTTTCTTTGGCTGAGTACATTTTGGATTGGCAGAACATATATTCGGAAAGGAAAAATGTGTGCTTAGAGATTTTTTTAATCGAAAAGGGGAGGAGTCCCCTCCGGCTTTTATCGACAAAATAGAAGAGTTTGAGAAGATAGACATTGTGAGGCTCAAAGGGCCGATAGATATGTTTACCATTCCCGGGCTTGATGGTTTAAAAGATAAAGCGACCAGAGAGAAAAACTTTTTAAAGAAGGATATTATTCTCGATTTTAAACAGGTTACGCATGTGGACGGCGCGACCTGCGCGATGCTTGTAAAAACCTTGTCACAGCTTAAGCATGAGAAACATCATTTGGTGCTTATGAACGTGTCTTCGAAACTAAGGAATATGATGGATATTTCGATGATAGGAAAAATGTTTAAGATATATGAAACGGAAGAAGAAGCTTTAGAACAATTAAAAAAGGAGGAGAAGATATGAAAGGTATTAAATTCGCCGCGATATGCGCGGTGATGGCTGTTATGGTGTGGTCGTTCGCGGGATGCGGTGTTCCTAAAAGTGAATTTCAAAAGTTGGAGCAGAAATATGATAGCGTGCAAAAAGAAATAAAAAGTTTTAACCTCCAGGCTAAAAAGATCCAGCTCGAAAACGAAGCCCTGACAAAAACCAATGGTGATCTGGAAAAAAAGATCCAGAAACTTTCGGATGAGAACAAAGCGATGGAAAAAAACAATCAGGCTTTGATCCGGGAAAAAAAAGATCTGCAGAAGAAATTGGATGAACCGAAAACAACCGAATAAAAAAAGGGAAAAGTAAACCCTGAAAGCCTATTTGCCAGCTGTCGTATCTTTCTATTCGACATCTCAGGTTAATTTGAGACGTTGAATGTTGGTTTGATGGGGGTGGATAGGCTTTTCGTTTTTTTTGCTCTGATATCAATTAAACTAATTAATAGCACATTTTAAACTACGAAATGTATGTGTATATTTGTGAGTTCAAGCTCGTAGTATTTTGTTAAAGGTGTCCGTTCTCGAGACCACCAACCTCGTAGGTTAGTGGTGTGGGGAGCCGCCACTAACCTACGAGGATGGTGGTGTCGATTGGAGTAGAGAGAAAACGGGGAGGAAAATGAAAAAGACCTTTATTCTTATGGTGATGTTAGGCGCGGTTATTTTTCACGTAGTATTCGTACACGGTCAGGGGGATCAAGAAAACGACGAAAATATTAAAAACATGCTTCCTGGAATGAAAGCTGTTCCGATCGGCTCGGCGAAACTGATAATACCTGAAGGCGCGGAAGTGCGCAGAGTGACACCGGGATTGATCGTGCCGCAGACGGCGGGAGAATATCTCGCGGAAGAAATGCCGGGAATAATGGAAAAGATTGATCAAAAAATCGATCAAGCACAAAAGGATGTTGCCGATTTAACCAAACAAATTTCGCCCTCAAGCGCGGAAGGCCAAGAGGGGGGAAAAGACGAAGAGACAGACGAAAAAGAAGAACAACAAAAAGAGACTACTCCGGGTATCTTGATCGCGGGGTAGCTGAGAACAAAACAGCTCGCGAAAACCGTATCTTTAAAAAAAAACAAGTTCTTCGCAAAAAAGTTTTTGTATCATAGCTTGACTTTCATAATAAAGACAGTACATTTAATATGAGGGTGGTTACCAAGGAGTAACACGCTTACTCTTAGTTTTACAAAAAATGATTGCCCAAAAGGATAGAGATCCCGGTGTTTGTCCGTATAAAATGAAAACGAAAAAGACCCCTCACCCCCAATCTCGTGGGGGCACGGCATGCCGTGCCCCTACAATGAAGTGGAGAAAAAAAAGCTCGGACACATGGGGTCGCCCCTATGAAGATGGCGAGCAGATAAACATAGCAATAGGGATATTATCGTAGGGACAGGGCCCCATTCCTGTCCGAATAAATAGGAGGGAAATATGAGCATAGTGGATACAGTAAAGAGACTGCCGAATCCAGTATTGGTTTTGTTTATCGCGTCTAAATTTTTTATCGGGTTAGGTGTTGGGGTGCTTCTTGCCGGACATTTATACGGCGGCGCGCTTTGGATAATTCTCATAGGTATTTTAATGTCAGTTCCCGGAGCATACATAATTTGGTTTAAAAAATAGTGTTTAGAGCGCGGAGCATGACGAGTCGAGGAACCAATCACAAGGAGGAAAGTAATGCCGTATAACAGCAAATTGGATGAAAAAGTCTTTTCTAAAGTATGGGAAAATGACACCGAGAAATTAACCGTAAGCATACATTCTTACAATAAGGGCCAAAAAAAACTGCAGATTACCAGGGAAAATAAGAATCCCCAGGGAGAACTCCGGTTTGCCAAGTTGGGAAGAATGACCAAAGAGGAAACAGAAGCGGTTCTTCCCTTGATGCAGGAAGCAATTCCCTTTATGGATTAATGGCGGAAAATGTTGAGACTGCTTTTGTTAAGATGTAATACCAAGTACATTAATTAAATGCACAAAATAAGGGCGCCTCCGGAGGCGCCCTATATGAAGTCGCATAAGAGATCCCGGGTCAAGCCCGGGATAGCAAGGTGTGTGGTCCGGAATAGCAATGTGTGTGACTCGCGATAGCAAGATGTGCGGCCGTCTAATTTGCCATCCCGGCCTTGAGCCGGGATCTCTGCTCATTTTATGTAATTGATATAAGACACGTCTCAACAACTTCGATGAATGCAGGCGGTTTGCTTTATGGATAAGGAAAAGTATGGCGATAGTCAGAAAAATTTTTTTCTATATTTTTGCCGCGATATATATTGTTTTATGTCCTTTGATGATACTGTACGCTGTAGGCTATCTCTATAGGCCCGGGATGGCAAAGGGCGTGGTGAAAACAGGGATTATCGCTGTGGCTACGGTTCCCTCTCAGGCGGATATTTCTATGAACAACAGCCGGTACGCCAAATTGTCTCCGGCTGTCATTAACGAACTCCTCCCCGGAGAATACTCAATGCGGCTGGAGCTTGAAGGATATCAATCTTGGGAAGAAACCGTTCCGGTAGAAGCCGAAAAGGCCACGGTTCTGGATAAAATACTCCTCATTCCTCTCCGGTGGAAAAGTGAAGAAGTCCTTCAGGGAAAGATCAAAGACATTATCCCCCTACCCAACACCGATTTTTTTCTCGCGCGGCAAGGGCCGAAGCTCAGCGATTTTTTTCTCTTTGGGTGTAAAGAAGAAAAGTATTGGCCTTTAGTGAAAGAAGACTCCCTTTTTAAAGATCTCAAAGTGGAAGAATACTTTTTTGTTGACGGAAGCGATTCCGGGATTTTTCGAGGGAGTATCGCGGAAGAAGAAAAAGTGGTCCGGATTATTTTTTCCGGGGAGGATAACCAAACGCGGGATATAACCGGCCTTTTTCCCAAGGGAGCGCGGGATGTAAAATGGCAGGCGCGCGCGGAAAATAAACTTTTTGTTTTACAAGCGGAGAATTTAACCCGAGTTGATCTGGATACCGGAGCGGTGTATCCCGCGTACATTCAAAACATTAAGGGATACGGTCTATCCTGCGGACAGTTGTACCTCTTAAACAGCGAAAACCTTTTTCTCGAGACGGATTATAACGATACCGGGGAAAAATTTCTGCTGGAAGATAAAAAATTAGGAGAGGCGCTGTTCGGACAGACGAAAAATTTTGATATAACAGCCGTATCAGAAGACACCTTTCTTTTTCTGGGCTCGGGCGGAGAACTTCTCTCTAACCGTCTTCCGTATCGATTTGCCGACGAAGGTGTGATCGGAATTAAACGCGCTGAGTCTTCTCAGCGCGTTTTGCTCTGGCAGAAAAATAGAATAGGGATACTTGATTTCGAAACGGAAAAAACACAAAATACGGCTTTTGAGAAAGGGCCCTCTTTAAGGTGGGTGCACACCGAAGGCAAGGATATTACACAGGCGTTTTGGGTGTATGAAGAATCCCACATATTGTTCACGGATCAGAATAAAGTGTTTTTGGCGGAGCTCGAAGAATATGACGGGTTTAACGCGAAACAGATCTTTACGATCAAAAGAGGAACGTCCTTGTATTTTTCCGAGGATACGGGAAAGGTATATTATATCAGTCCTTCGGATAGGGAAGGTGTTTCCTCAGGCGTAATTGTTTCGAATGAGGGAAGCGGAACGGCGGCATTTCCCCTGATAAAAGAAGAAGATAAGGAAGAACAAAGAGATGAATAATGAAATTTAAATTTTCCGCGAACAATTTAACCGGAAAAGAAAAACGTCTTCAGCGTTTTTTTGAGATCTTACCGGGATTCACGAGCTGGACGATCATTGTCGGGATGCTGATCTTGGCGTTCCGCTTACCGATCGCCGCGGCTGTTTTGATCATAGCTTTTGATCTTTACTGGCTTCTCCGACTGCTCTACTTGACGCTTTTTTTGATCTTTTCGTATTTCAGGCTTTCCGCGGAAAAAGGAACTGATTGGATGGAAAGGGTTCGGGGTATAGATTCTCTCGATGAGTACGCGCGAATGATCGCGGGTAGAAAAGGAGAAAAAGGAAGCAAGAAGAAAAGTTCTTTATATTTCCTTAAGAAGGAAATCGAAGAGCTGAAGACTTCCGGAGCCAGACGGGCTCTGTCAAAAGATCTGTATCATTTGGTGCTGATCCCGATCGCGAAAGAAACCAGGGACATCGTCGAACCCGGAATAAAAAGCGTCCGAGCGAGTTCTTTCCCCCCGAAACGGATCATGATTGTGCTGGCCTTAGAAGAAAGGGCGGGCACGGGAATTAAAAAGGACGCGGAATACCTGCTAAAGAAATATAAAGACAAATTTTTCGATATGAAGATCATCGCGCATCCTGATGGAAGAATGGGAGAAGCGAAAGCGAAAGGCGCCAACGCCACTTACGCGGCGAAAGAAACAGCGGAATATTTTTTAAAGAAAAAAATTCCTTTCGAAAATGTTATTGTTTCCTGTTTTGATTCCGATACCGTGGTTAATTCCGATTATTTCGCGAGTTTAACCTATTATTTCCAGGTATGCCCGGAAAGAGAACATGCCAGTTTTCAACCGGTTCCGGTTTACAACAACAATATCTGGGACGCGCCGGGCCTCACAAGAGTTCTTGAGGCGGGATCTTCTTTTTTTCAGCTCGTGGAAGCGACCAATCCTGAAAAACTGGTTACTTTTTCAAGCCATAGCATGAGTTTTAAAGCACTGGTGTCCGCCGGATATTGGCCGGTAGATATGATTTCGGATGATTCGGCGATTTTCTGGAAAGCGTTTATTCATTTTGACGGAAAATATAAGGTCGTGCCGATGTATACGACACTTTCAATGGACGCGGTTGTCGCGGATAACTGGATCCAAACCGTGAAGAATGTCTATAAGCAAAAAAGACGATGGGCGTGGGGCGTGGAGAATTTTCCGATAGTAATGCGCGCTTTTTTGAAGAGTAAAAATATACCGCTTTTTTTTAGAATGAAACAGGCATTTAAACTTTTTGAAGGACACGTTGCTTGGTCGACATGGGCGTTTCTCTTGACGTTTATCGGGTGGCTGCCGGCAATTTTCGCGACGAAAGCGTTCTCGCATTCGGTGCTGTATTACAGCGCGCCGCGTATTATGGGGCTCATATTCAATCTCGCCTCCTTTTCCTTGATAACCAGTATTGTTTTAAGTTTACTGCTTTTGCCTAAAAACAAAGAAAAGCACCCGATATTTAAGCGGATAGGATATGCCTTTGAATGGCTGTTGATTCCTTTTACAATGGTTTTTCTGAGCGCGCTTCCCGCTCTGGACGCGCAGACCAGACTTATGCTGGGAAAAGATATGGCTTTTTGGGTTACGGATAAACAAAAAAAAACACCGAGACGGGAAAAATGAAAAGATTGATCTTGGCGGGGCTGATCGTCCTCACCGCGGGCTCTGCCGCGGCGAAAGAGATCTCCTCCCCGCGCGTAGGAACGACTTATAGTCCGATCCAAAGTGTGTATCTGGGGTTGGATTGGAAAAAGACATATCTTGACGTGCTTGATACCGGTTTTGATATCATTCGGCTGGGCGCTTATTGGAGTGAGATCGAGAGAACCGAAGGCGTTTATGATTTTGACGCGCTTGACTGGCAGATCCGAGAGGCGAGGCTTAGAGGGATCCCGGTAGTTTTAACCGTTGGAATGAAAGCTCCCAGATGGCCGGAATATTTTCTGCCGGGATGGCTTTTAAAGCGAGCGCGTCTTCCGGCGAGAAGCGACGTTTCTAAAAATAAAGAAGTAAGAAAACTGACGCTTGGGTTTATAGAAAAAACGGTATTAAGATACAAAGATGAACCGGTAATTTCCGTGTGGCAGGTTGAAAATGAGTCGTTAAATCGTATCGGGGAAAAGTCGTGGTATATCGGAACGGATTTTTTGACGGAAGAAGTAAATCTTGTAAGAAAACTTGACGGAGGAAAACATCCGATCCTTATCACTGCGGCGACCTATCCGAATAAGTTTCTTCGGTTTCTCGCGGCGATTTTTTCATGCGCCGATCCGGTCGAACAATATATGGACATTGCCGATATCATTGGGATCAATGTGTATCCGGTGATCGGGTATAAATTTTCGCGTATCGGAATGTATTTTAAAACCGGAAAAGAAGAACGGATAAAATATTTTTCTTCGTTAAAAAAACATATAGAAGAAAACGGAAAAAAAGTTTGGGTTACGGAGCTTCAGGCGGAACCGTGGGAACCGGGGTGTCTGGTTTACAAGGAAAAAAGGGTTCCCCCCACAGCTGAGCCGGAAGTGACCGGGCAGTTTTTTATGGAATTAGACGATATCGGAATAAAAACAATTTTTCTCTGGGGAGTGGAATATTGGCATTTCAGGGAATTGAAGTATGAAGACGAAAAGTGGAAAGAGTTGTTTTTTAAATTGAAGGATAGGAGAAAGTAGGGGCGGCACTGTGCGCGCGCCCGTAATCGATGAATGGTGAAATCGTCCGCCACTAACCTCGTAGGATGGCAGCAAAGAGCACTACCGACCTGCGAGGATGTTGGCTGGGTTTGTTGGCATTCGTAGGGGCGCACCCATGTGTGCGCCCCGGCAGCGCGTAACGATATTAAAGGAGGGTGAGATGGAACAAAACATTTCGAAAAACGCGGAAAAAACCAATGTGTTTGTTTATGTGATCGCCGCTATCGCGGCTTTGGCGGGTCTGCTTTTCGGCTATGATACCGGGGTGATTTCCGGAGCCATTCTTTTCATCAAGGATCAGTTCGCTCTTTCTCCGCTATTGGAAGGAATGGTGGTTAGCGCCGTGCTTTTAGGCGCGGTTATAGGCGCGGCTTCAAGCGGGCAGTTATCAGATCGATTTGGAAGGCGCCGGGTGCTAATAGCGACCGCGATAATTTTTACTTTAGGGTCTATCGGGACCGCGATGGCGCCTACGGTAGCCTTTTTAATAATGGGGCGCGTCGTTTTAGGTCTGGCGATAGGAGTGGCCTCTTTCGCGGCGCCTCTGTATATTTCGGAGATCTCCCCCATACACATTCGCGGCGCCTTGGTATCTCTTAATCAATTGGCGATCACTTGCGGTATTGTTCTTTCTTATGTTGTCGATTATTCTTTTGCCGGAGGCCAAAGCTGGCGATGGATGTTCGCGATAGGAGTTTTACCGGCGGTCACATTGTGGATAGGAATGATATTTCTTCCTCCAAGTCCCAGATGGCTTATGAGCCGGTCTTTAGCGGACAAGGCAAGAGAAGTTTTGAGCCGTGTACGGGGAACTTCGGATGTCAGCGAGGAACTGACAGCAATACAAGCGACTCTCAGAGAAGAAAGCGGAGGGTGGAAGGAACTTTTTCAGCCATGGCTCAGATTGCCGCTTTTTATCGGGCTTATATTGGGACTTTTTCAGCAGATCACGGGAATAAACGTTGTCATTTATTACGCGCCGACAATATTCGAATTCGCGGGATTTACTTCAGCCGCGGTTGCCATTTTAGCGACCGCCGGTGTGGGGATAGTAAATGTTTTAATGACGATAGTCGCCATAAAACTTGTGGATCGAGTGGGAAGAAGACCTCTTTTGGCGGTAGGGCTTATCGGAATGGCCATTAGTCTCAGCGTGTTAGGTTTCGCGTTTTCTCTGCCGACTTTAACGGAAGCCCTGAAATGGATCGCTGTCGGAAGCCTGATGCTTTATGTCGCTTCATTCGCGATCAGCTTGGGTCCCATATTCTGGCTGATCATTGCGGAAATATATCCTCTTAAGATACGCGGCCGGGCAATGAGTCTCGCGACTATGTTCAGCTGGATATGCAACTTGGCTGTCGCCCTGACGTTTTTAATTCTTATTCAGAAATTAGGGCGTGCCGGTACTTTCTGGATGTACGGAGCGATCTGTATCGCGGGATGGTTTTTTTGCTACTTTTTTGTTCCCGAAACAAAAGGTCGCAGTTTGGAAGAGATAGAAGAGCACTGGCATTCGGGTAAATCTCCGAGAGAATTGGGGAAATAGTTTGATGGTTGGCTGGTTGATGGTTGGATGGTTGATGGTTGGCTGGTTGGTTAGTTGATAGACTAACCAATCATCAACGAGTCAACGAACCAACGATCAACGAGTTAACGACCCAACGATCAACCAGTCAACGAACCAACCATCAACTAACAACACAGGAGGAATAAATGAACATAGGCATTATGACAGCGTGGAACACGACAAGCGGAGTGGCTATGCACGCGGAACCCATAGGTAAAGCACTCAAAAAAATGGGACACAAAATAACCGTTTTTACTTTTCTGAAAAACGATTGTCACGGTGAAGGGCCGACGGCAAAAGATGAAAATTATGTTATCCCGTGTTTCGGAACCCGGCCTCAAACCAACACCCTGGATCCCCGTCCGTTCTTAGAAGAGGATTACGATATTCTTCTCGTGGAAGATCTCGGTATGCTTCCGGCGGAAAAGCTGGCGAATTTAATGACGATAATAAAAAAGAAAGCGAAAGTTATTCATGTAGTGCATGAAAACACGATGTGTAAGCACTCGTGGTTTTATCAGATAGATTGGGATAAAGTGGTTTATTTCGATCACCGCCAGGATTTTTTATTGGACGTATATCCGGACGCGGAATATATTCCTTTCCCGTGTTTTGAATCACGGCGAAAAAATAAAATGGACGCGAGAAAACGATTAAAATTGCCTCTGGATAAAAAGATCATATATGCTTTCGGACACAGAGGATACCATTCCTATTATCGGGATCTGCCTCCGAAACTCAAGAAAAAAGCCTTGCTTCTGCACGTGATCGGGGAGGATTACCAGATGCTGGAAGAATTAACACCGTCTGAGGGGCGGATCGTGAGAAGGAAAGCGATGCTGACAACCGGCGAATTCGATGATTATCTTTTCGCGTCTGACGCGGCTGTGTTCCATAAATTTCAAAGCCGTTTTCACGCGGTAGTTTCATCAACCGTGTTCCAGTCTCTTGGAGCGGGCTGTCCGATCTTTGTTCCTCAGCAATCCGATTTCTTCCATTCGTGGAATAAAGAAGTGATACATTATCGGGATATTACGGCGCTGAACAAAAAACTTACCGATTTTTTGGGGAGTAAGAAAAAACAGCAGGAACTTACCGAAAAAGCCGAAAAATTCGTCGAAAAAAATTCTCCGGAAAAAATAGCAAAAAAATTCCTTAACTTATTCGAAAGGCTCCTCAAAAAATGCTGATTTCGGAAAAGTTTTCAGATGGGGGTGAAATAACATATGAAAGAGATCATTTTACATGAGTTAAAAAGACACGCCCCGTTCACTTTTTTCGGCGCGCTTACGGGGATCGTTATAATGATATGCCTGCATTCGATGCCGTATAAGAGCGCGTATAACGTGTTTTATGTTCTGCATCCGACGCATGTTTTCTTAAGCGCGTTAGTTACAGCTTCGATGTACCGCAACTATAAATGCAGGGAAGACGCGGGAAAATGCAGTCCGTGGAAGATCCTGACGGTAGGTTTTTTCGGGTCCGTCGGGATCGCGACTTTAAGCGATTCGGTCATGCCGTACGCGGGTGAACTTTTACTGAAAATGCCGCGTGCCGAGCCGCATATAGGATTTATTGAAGAGTGGTATATAATTTTGCCGCTCGCGCTGGCGGGAATCAGCATCGCGTATTTTCGCCCATCGACAAAATTTCCGCACGCGGGACACGTTTTGATCAGTACATGGGCTTCACTTTTCCATATCATTATGGCCGGAGGTAAAATAATGTCGGTATTTTATTCCACGGCGATTTTTGTATTTCTTTTTCTTGCCGTATGGGTTCCGTGCTGTGTGAGCGATATAGTTTTTCCTCTGGTTTTTGTCGGGAATAAAACACGCGGAAAAAACAAAAATGAAGACGAATAAACTTGTCGCGGCATTTAAAGGAATGTATACTTTGGAAAAGATTAAGCGCAAGGTGCGAATCTTTTTTAAAAAGAGCGCGAGACATTTTCCTCGAGTAAAAAAAAGGGGGACGTTGTGAAAAAACTGATAAGTTTACTGGTGGCAGGCATGTTTTTATTTTCCTTACTGCAGGTAGGAAACGCGGCGGCGCAGGATGAAGGAAAACAGCAGAGAATATTGGAAGCAATAAAAATGCATCATAATGAAATAGAAAGACTCAAAAGAGAATTAGGCCCTCCTCCCGGAGAAGGCGCGTATGTCGGAGGAGAACTCGCGGAAGTACAAGCCGCTTACAGAGGGGAAAGTGTTTCTTCAAGTGAAGCGGAAGCGGGACAGGGTTCCGGTGAAGCCGGCCCCCCCCTCCCTCCTCGACCCCCGAAAGAAGGACAGCGGCCTCCAAAACCTGAAATGAAAAAAAGGGGAGAACCGGGGCAAGGACCTCATCATCCCGGGCGATTACCCAAACCCGGGATAAAAGAAGGTCATCCCGGAGTTTCAGGTAAAGCCCCGCAATCGGAAATGAGAGGAAAAGCCCCAAAGAGGGAAATGAAAGGCGAAGGTCCGAAAAGGCTAAATAAAGAACGAGGAGAAATTAAAGGAAAAAAAAATAGAGACGCGGGCAAAAAAGAGGCCTCGAGAGAAAGAAAAAACATAGAGAAACAGAGTAAACAAAGAGGTTCCGCGCAAGCTGGCGCCCAAAGAAGTGGCGGCGGTAAACGTACCGGCGGAGCAAAAGCCGGCGCGCCGCGCAAAAGATAAAAGATGGTGAATCCATGAAAAAGATAAGTTTTTTTTATATTGTGACCGCTTTTATTTTAAACTGCGCGATATGTGTTTGCGCGCAGGAAAGGACGGTCTCAAAGGATGAAGTTCCGGCGGGGATGGAAGTGGTGTACATAGGGAACACAAAAAGCATAGTTCCCGCCGGAACCAAAATACACAAAAGAGAAGGTTTCATGATCCTGGAAAGCACCAAGGAATATGTGGGACGAAAGTTTAAAGAAATTCAGGACAAGCTCAGCGTTCTTGAGAAAGAACAACAAGAAATAAAAGATGCGATCGCCGCGATACAAACAGAGATTTCCGCAAAAGCGCAGGATCTGGAAAAACTGCAGAAAGACATTCGAAGAAACACCAAAAAAATCGAAGTTTTAGAAGAAGAAGTCTGGGAAAATAAGCCATAGCGGCGCGGTTCCCGCGCCTCCTAAAACATTAACCGCTCATCTTACAATTCATTCCGCATTGCCAATTTCATAAGGTCGGTCTCATGCGTCCGCCCTTCTTAACCATAATTTAATATAATGCTAATGCAATCTTAACAGTCTTGGTGTATAATTTAGGAGAAAGTAAAGGAAGATTAAAGTTGTCGTTACGGGAGGTGTGTAATGGACAAAAAGAGGATACTGATCATTGATGACGAAAACGGTTTTACTGAACTGTTAAAGGATATTCTTGAAGAGACCGGCAGATATGAGGTTGAGACGGAAAATGAAGGACGGCTCGGATTTTTTACGGCTAAAAATTTCTGTCCGGATCTAATTTTGCTTGATGTGGTAATGCCCGATATTGACGGGTCTGTTGTCGCGGGTCAACTAAAAAGTGATAAAGAGACTGAAAACATCCCCATTATATTTTTGACGGGCACCATTACTCCTGATGAGGCAAAAGAACAGAAGGATGGAAACGGCGGACGGCTTTATTTAGCAAAACCCGTAGTTTTAAAAGAACTGATGCAATGTGTTGAAAAGAAAATAAGCATGACGGAATAATGAGCAAATTGGACGGCCGGGATGGCAAATTGGGTGTTGGTTTGGATTGATTTCGTGAATGTTCTAATGTATACTACTGTTTTAACGCAACAGAGGTTCTTGCCCCCGAGGGAAATCGTTTAACTTTTACTTAAGTATAGAAAAAACTATGTTGAAAAATAGAGGCATCGCCTTTAAACTCACGTTTTTCACTCTCGCCAGCTGTACAATCATTTTCTTTATTATCTTTGGATACAACTACTTCTTTTTCCGAGAAATCATTTTGGACAAAATAGAGGAAAACGCGGATATTTCGGCGATGGCCGCGGAGTATAAAATACAAACAGTACTCTCTTCCGTTCAGAAAGTTCCGGCACAAATCGCCAATTCTCTGGAGAGTTCTTCTTATGACGAAACACGCCTTCTGGAGGTATTGAGAACAGTTGTTAAAAACAATCCTGAAATATACGGATCAACTATCGCGTTTGAGCCTTACGCGTTCAGCAAAGAATTGTTATATTTCGCGCCGTATTTTTATAAAAGTGGTGAGGACATAAAGTTTACGCAGTTGGGAAGCGAATCATATCAATATTTTAACAGGGATTGGTATAGCGTTCCTAAAAAACTGGGTGAGCCGGTTTGGAGCGAACCATATTACGATGAAGGCGGCGGAGAGATCGTAATGTCGACTTATTCAGTTCCGTTTTATAAGAATGCTGAGGGAACGAAAAAGTTTATGGGGATAGTGACGGTGGATGTGTCTCTCGTGTGGCTGCAAGAGATAGTTTCATCAATAAAAATAGGAAAAACCGGATATGGGTTTTTAATCTCCAAACAAGGAACAATTGTAACTCATCCGAACAAAGAATTCATAATGAACAAAAGTTTTTTCAGTACTGAAAAGAATCGGATGTTCTTTTCGCATGAACACATAGAGAAAAGTAAGATACCGGTCGAACGGGGATTTGAACAATTTCGCGCGGAAGGAACAAAAGAAAAAGTGTGGATATTGCATATGCCCATTCTTACAAGCGGATGGTCTCTGGGAATAATCTTTCCTGAAAAAGAGTTAATGGATGTTCTTTTTAGGTTAAACAGCGTTGTGATCGGATTGGGATTAGCCGGTTTTTTGTTCTTATACATAGTTATTCTTTATATCTCGGAGGCAATTACAAAACCGCTTAGGAGTTTAGTCATAGCGACAAAGGATATCGCGCTCGGGAATCTCGATTTTAAGATTCCTAAAGTTGGAGCTAATGATGAGGTGGGGCAACTCACTGAATCATTCGTCAGTATGAGAGGCGCTTTAAAAACACACATCCGGAAGATAGCCTCTCTTGCCGCGGCGAAAGAAAGAATAGAAAGTGAATTAAAGATCGCGCATGATATACAAATGCGTATTGTGTCAAAAAATTTCCCGCTTTTTCCCGAACGGAAAGAGATCGATGTATACGCGGTACTTAAACCGGCGAAAGAAGTCGGCGGGGACTTTTATGATTTCTTTTTTATCGATGACGACCGTCTTTGTTTCGTTATGGCGGATATCTCCGGCAAGGGCGTGCCCGCGGCGCTTTTTATGACAGTCGCTAAAACCCTTATAAAAGCCGGGGTGAAACAGACAAAATCTCCGGCGGAAACGATAGGGCGGCTTAATAAAGAATTTTTAGAAAGCGATAATTCCGGTATATTCCTTACGGTGATTTGCGGTATTTTAAATATACGAAACGGTGAAATTTTGTATGTAAACGGCGGGCATAATTATCCTCTTATTATTAACGAGAATAAAAACAAAACCGAGTTTTTGAAAAAAGGAAGTTTTTCCGCCGTAGGGATCAATGAAGATGCGGAATATAGCGACAGCAAGGTTATTTTAGAGCCGGGAGAGATGTTTTTCGCGTATACGGACGGAGTTACCGAAGCGGTTAACGAGAAAAGAGAAATGTTTTCCGAAGAGACCCTGAAAAAAGAAATTGAGAGCATAAGAACTAAGACGTGTAGAAATTTAACGGAAGAGATCTTGGGAAAAGTAACAAAATTTTCAAAAAAAGTTTCTCAATCCGATGATATCACAATAATGGCGATAAAATATCTGAAAGGGAAAATGTAATATGAAGATAAAAAGAGACGAAGTATTATTGAAAAATGATCTTTCGGAGATACGGAAAATAAAAGATTTGGTCGAAACTTTCGGTGAGGAAAATCGATTATCCAAAAATGAGGTCTTTGACGCGAACCTGGCGCTTGAAGAGATCGTTGTGAATATTATTTCGCACGGGTATGAAAAAAGCGAGGTTCGGTGGATAAAGATAGATATTTTTATTGACGGCGGAAATTTGATCTTAAAAACGGAAGATGACGGAAAGGGTTTTGATCCTACCAAAGCGCCTAAAGCGGATTTCGAGCAGTCTTTAGAGAAAAGAACTATCGGGGGATGGGGCATCCATATAGTGAAAAACATAATGGATAAAGTGGAATATCAAAGAAAAAACAATAAGAATATTTTTACTATGAAAAAAAATATAAAAAATACGCGCTGAGAACACGGCTGAGAACACGATAGAAATCGTTTCCGGTTTTTTCTTAAAAAAAAAGGGGTAAGGGATGAATGGTCTGCTTATCGGCGGTATTGTGCTTTTCGTCGGATTTATTTTTGGAGAAATAGCGCAGAAAATCAAGCTTCCCAAAGTTACAGGGTATATCTTGGCGGGTGTATTTTTAAATCACGATATTTGTAAGTTTGTTCCGGTCAACATCGCGGATCGGACAAATCTTATCGAAAACATGGCGCTTGCCTTTATCACGTTTTCGATCGGAGGCACTCTTTTATATTCGCGAGTTAAAAAATTAGGGAAAAGCATTTTATCCATCACGCTGTTTGAAGGAGAATTTGCGTTTTTTGCCATTGTTATCGGGTTCTTGGCGATTCTGCCGATATTTACCCACATACCGGGCGCGAGCTGGGCGACTGTTTTTATTCCGGCCGGTTTACTGATAGGATGTCTTGGGGCGCCTACGGATCCATCCGTGGGGCTGGCCGTAAAACACGCCTATAACGCGAAAGGAGAAGTTTCCTCGACGATGTTAGGCGTTGCCGCTTTTGATGATGTTTTGGGTATAATAAATTATAGCATCGCGATAGTTCTATCCGCGGCAATTGTACAGCATCAGACATTCAATTTTCACGCGGCTTTTCTTTCGCCTCTATGCATTATAGCGGGTTCTGCGGGGCTCGGCGCGTTTTTTGGATTGGCGTTTAATTTTATTATCTCGAAACTGAACAGAGAAAAAGAGACCGAAGGCGTATTGATCGTCATTATACTCAGCCTATTAGCTTTATGTTTCGGGCTTTCGACAGTTCTCGGAGTGGACGAACTTTTGTCGACGATGACTATGGGCATTATCGTGGTGAACTTTAATAAAATGCGGGAAAAAATTTTTCAAATGATGGAACGATACGTTGAAGAGATGGTGTTTGTTTTGTTTTTCACGTTAAGCGGATTGCACCTTAATTTTTCCGTTTTGAAAAGTTCTCTCATTTTGATCGTGTTTTTTTCTATTTTTCGAATGATCGGTAAGATCATGGGAACAATGGTTGGCGGCGCGTTCGCGGGTTCTTCGGCAAAAGTACGCAAATATACGGCATACGGATTGATCCCGCAGGGCGGCATAGTCATAGGGCTTGCCTTGATGATACACCAGAATCCGGTTTTTACGGATATCGCCGATATCATAATAAGCGTAATTGTAGGCGCGACGATCATAAACGAATTTTTAGGTCCGATCTTTATTAAAAAAGCGCTTAAAAAAGCGGGCGAAATTTAAAAAAGGAAAATAGCTGTGGTAGAACTTGTAATCTGTAAAAGGACAAGGTAAAATACAGTATGATGTAAGCAGATATTAAAAGTAAGGCGCGCGCGTGATCGAGGGGAAGTGTTGAGAAAAATTTTTTCGGGAATAATGTTCGTAATAATATTCTTCGCGTGTTTCGACGCGAACGCGTTTCATTTTGAAAGTTATAAATGGGGAGAAACAGTTTTAGAAGTTAAAGATCACCTGCAGATTTCCGGCAAAAAGATATTAAGCGAATCATCTTCCGGCATAGAATATGAAGACACGCTTTTCGGCGCTGGATGCAAGGTGTATTTGTATTTCACCTCTGGTTTTGACGGGCAATTGGCAATGATAGGAGTAAGGTGGAGTGATAATTTCGCGGGCGAAAAAGTGAAAGCGGCGCTTATCGAAAAATATGGCCGGCCGCTCCAACCAAATGACTATACCGAAAAATACATTTGGCTGGGAGAAGAAGACAAAAATGAAATAAGACTGGATTATGACGACTCTCAAGTGAAGTTATATTATTTAGGCGGCCGATTTTATAAAGAATTCGAAAAAAAAAACGAGGAAAAGCCCGCCGGCGAACTAAGTGAGATCTAAAAATGTAAATTTCCCGCCAAAAGACTCCTTGATGTCAAAAAGCCTCCTCAGAAGAAGTAAATAGAGCCCTCCATAAGCCGGAAAAAAATCTTTTCTTGCGGTTTTATAAAAAACAAGTATAATAAATTTCCACCGGATAAGTCTTGTAAAAAGTGCCAAGATAGCTCAGCCGGTAGAGCAGGGGACTGAAAATCCCTGTGTCGGCGGTTCAATTCCGTCTCTTGGCACCATAAACAAAAAAAGAGGGACGTCTCCCAAAAGGAGATGTCCCTCTTTTTTTTTAGTTGATCCTCCATTGTCTATTCTTTGATTCTATTGATCTTACCTTCTTTTCCCGTTTCCTACCTTTAATTTCCCTTTCTACCGCTTCGTAGGGGCGGACCCATGTGTCCGCCCTTTTCTTTATCCGAAATATAAGGGCGCACACACGGGTGCGCCCCTACGGTATTAAAGGGGGCGAATATCCTGTAAGACCATTATATACTTGAAAAAGTTTTTAATTGATTATACAATCTATCACGATAAGAGATGCCC
>Ga0208325_1000024_pt1 | contig 36581 bp, 39 predicted proteins | sample PL_2010_330m_FD_185486 | JGI IMG/M metagenome (GOLD analysis project Ga0208325, IMG submission 185486) | Freshwater microbial communities from Powell Lake, British Columbia, Canada to study Microbial Dark Matter (Phase II) - PL_2010_330m... | ecosystem: Environmental > Aquatic > Freshwater >...
AATTTGAATATTATTTGTATCTTGTATCTTGGTTATTGGTTATTTACATGCCAAGGGGGCCCCTTGGCATCCCGAGGGCTTTTTGGTGTCACCAACACTAAATATGGTTATGCGGTCTCCGTCACAATTACGGACGATGCGGAGAATTGACTGGGGGCGGAGGGCTTGCCCCGAAGGGTGGGGTGACCCCGCTTCTACGCAAAATTTGCGGAGCAAATTTTGTCTGCGAACGAAGTACGGTGCGAAGAATTGCCTGAGGGCCTTGCCCTATGCGCCCACACACAAAAAACCACACCCCAGCTTTTACACTACTTTTTACCGCAAAAGACGCGTTGGGAGTGTTTCGTACGGACTATGTCCGGTAGAAACACTCCCAACGTGTCCTATCCAAATACATTGCAAAGGAATTTCGAGCGGGTTCTTTGCCCATCTCCGAGAGCAAGGCCCTCAGGCAATTCTCCGGGTCGTTCAAGGCACGGGGGGAGTCGGGTCGTGCGAGGCGATGGGCGGACGTTTCGCGGGGCGCGGCGAAGGGCGGACACGTAGGTCCGCCCCTACGAATTTTATACACGGGCAAACCTTGGCGAAAAATCTTGAAGGTAGCGGATAATTTTGGTATCATCTAATCTGTTTATTAACACATATTTCATGGTGGGGATTTAATGAAAGATTTTACAGGACGGGTAAAAATGAGACCGGTCTTCCTTGCGGCAGGAGTTGCTTTATGTTGCGCGGTAGTCTGGACCGGTTGCGGGCGACAGCCGGAAAAAAGTGTTGTTTTGGCTATGATCGGCCGTCAAGGGATAACCGTAGCGGACTTTGAAGAGAGGATATCAAATCTCCCGGTCAGATATCGCAGTGTAATTAACAACCAGAAGGCAGAATATCTGCAGGAATTAATCAACGATACGTTGCTTTATCAAGAAGCAGTCCGGAGAGGATTGGACAAGGACAAAGAAGTTAGGCAGGTGGTTGAGGAGGCCAGGAAAAAGATACTGATAGCGCGGTTATTAAAAGATGAAGTTGATGATGTTATCAGCATCACGGAAGAAGACGTCATAAAGTTTTATAACGATAACCACGCGCAATATATGACCCCCGAGGTCATGCGCGTGTCCCACATTCTGGCTACTTCGCCGGAGAGTGCCGAACGCATTTCGGAAGAACTCAAGGCCGGCGCGGTTTTTGAGGATCTGGCCAGAATGAAATCCATGGATCCTACGGCTCAGAAAGGCGGCGATATCGGGTATTTCCCAAAAGGACAGCTGATTCCGGAATTTGAAAGCGCTTGTGCGCAACTGGAAATAGGCGAGACAAGCGGAGTGACAAAGACAAAACTCGGGTATCATATTATAAAATTGACGGATAGGAAAGAACCGCAGCAAAGGCCGGTCGGACAGGTTGCAGAGGAGATAAAATCCCAGCTGCGTATCGTGGAACGCCAGAGAATATTTAATAAACTGCTCGCCGGATTGAGAGAAGACGCCGATATCAGGATTAATGAGGAAGCGTTAGTAGCGAAAAAAAGCGACACGTAAGGGCGAATGATTATTCGCCCGTACGAATTTCATTATTTGACATTATTTGTATCTTGGTTATTTAAATAGTGCTGAAAGTGAGGAGTGTATGAATTTTTCCAAAAAGATTAGTAGCGTGCTGCTTATTATATTAGCATGCTCCGTGTTATTGGCCACCCATGTCGCGAATGCCGCGGTTGTGGATAAAGTAATGGCAGTGGTCAATGATGAGGTCGTGACACAGCGGGAATTTGACAGGACATTCTATCCCATACAGAAAAGTTATGAAGAAAGGTTTAAGGGCGTGGAATTGCAAGAACAGTTGGAACAGGCCAGAAAAGGCCTTCTGGAACAGATAATAAACTCCAAGCTCGCGATTAGCCTGGCCAAAAAAGAAAAAGTAAAGGTCAACGAAGAAGAGCTGAAAAAACGCATGGATGCAATAAGGTCTTATTACGGTTCTGAAGATGAATTTTTGCGGACCCTCGATGCTAAGGGCACCACTTTAAGCGAGTATAAAAAGGAAATGAAGGACCAACTGTTGGCGCAAAAACTTGTTGAACGAGAAGTCTCGTCAAGGGTTGTAATCTCACCGACCGAAGTGCAGGACCTCTATATCAAGAATAAGGAAAAACTCATAGCGCCTGACCGGATTAAGGTGAGGGGGATTATGATACGCAAGTCCGCGAATAATGAGGGTGAAAATTTGTCAAAAAAAATAAAAGAAATAGCTTCGGAAATAAAAAAAGGAAAGAGTTTTGCGGTGGCGGCGACGGAATATTCGGAAGGGCCATACGCGAAAAACGGCGGTGATATGGGATATGTGTCTCCCGGGCAGATAATTCCGGAAATAGACGAAGTGATCTTTAAATTAAAAAAAGGAAAAGTATCAGACATTGTAGAAACGAAATTGGGGTATCACATATTTGTGGTTGAGGACATACAGAAAGAGCATGCGATGGAGTTTAATGAGGTCAGCGATTTCTTGCGTGAACAGCTATTTATGAAAAAATTTGAGGAGGGTATGGGTAAGTGGATTGATGAGAAACGAAAGAATGCGTATATTGCCTACAAGTAAACCTCTGGTGTTCGTGACCATGGGGGACCCGGCTGGCATAGGGCCGGAAGTGATAATGAAATCAATGGCAAGTTCCGAGATTCGGGAGCTTGCCGTTTTTGTTGTTGTGGGCGATGCTCGCGTAATGGAGGGCGCGGCCTCTTCGGCATGTAGAAAGAATCTGGTGTTTCACCGGTTTACCGCAGCGAAGGATATCCGGCTGAATAAAAAACACATAAATATTGTGGATCCGGGCTTTTCGAAAGGCGAAGACACTCCCGGCGTTCCCACGGAGAAGGGCTCTATAAAAGCGTTGAAGTGCCTGGAAATTGCCGTTAGGATGATCCGGAAGGCACCGCGAGGCGCGGGGAAAGCAATGGTGACTGCCCCTGTCAGTAAAGAAGGAATTGCGCGCGTTTCGCCAGGCTTTCGGGGCCATACTGAATATCTTCAAACTGCCTATTCTTCGAAACTGGTCACGATGGTCATGGTTGGGGAAAATATGTGTGTTGTTCCGGTGACAAGGCATGTCCCGCTGAAGGATGTTCCCGCAGGATTGTCAGCGGATCTGATAGTGCAGACGCTGATCCAGGTAAGCAAAAATCGCCTTCTTATAAGCGGTAAGAAAAACCCCCGTATCACTGTGTGTGGCTTGAATCCGCATTGCGGTGAAGGCGGCAAAATAGGGAACGAAGAGATAGACATGATTGCGCCGGCAGTAAAAAAGGCGAAGGGTTTTTACAACGGCATAAATGGTCCTCTGTCAGCGGACACGGTGTTTTATAAGGCCATGAAGAAAGAAGTGGATATAGTTATCGCGATGTATCATGACCAGGGCCTTGCCCCCTTTAAAATGGTGGAGTTTGACGTTGGAGTTAATCTGACGCTGGGGCTGGGCGATGTGAGGACTTCGCCGGATCATGGCACCGCGTTTGATATAGCGGGAAAAGGGATTGCCGGGGCCGTTTCCATGGAAAGGGCCATTAAACTTGCTGTTAAGGCCGCGCGGTTGAAATGGACTTAAAAGAGCTCAAAGAGATATGGCGAGAACATGGTTTTCGCCCCAAGAAAAAACTCGGGCAGAATTTTCTTATTGATAAGAACGTAAGGGATAATATTCTGCGCAGCATTTCCCCGAAAGCCGGCGGCACGGTAATCGAAATAGGGGCAGGTTTCGGGGTCATGTCTTTTCTTGTGGCCGAAAGATGCGGCAGGTTGATTGCCGTTGAGAAAGATACCCGAATCTGCAGGATTATAGAGCCCCGCCTCAAGAGAAAGGGTAATATCACACTTCTCGTCGCGGATATACTTGATGTGGATTTATGCGCTTTTACGGAAAAAAGAAAAAGGGCCACGGTATTCGGAAATATTCCGTACTACGTTTCCACGCCGATTATTGAGAAGATTATCAAGAGCCGGAGATGTGTGGATGAGGCCTATCTTGTGATGCAGGAAGAGTTGGCGGACAGGATTGTTTCCGCCCCGGGATCCAGGGCGTGCGGGGCGATTAGTTTTTTTGTCCAATTCTACACCAAGCCGGAAAAGCTTTTCAGGATAAAAAAGAATTCGTTTTACCCGACGCCTAATGTGGGGTCATGCTTGTTGAAACTGCGTATATTGCGTGAGCCAAGTACTTCCGTCAAGGATGAACGCCTCATGTTCGCTCTTATACGGAAAGTATTTTCAGAGAGAAGAAAAAAAATAATAAATCCCCTGTCCGGAAAAGGGTTTATGTCTATAGAAAAGGGCACATGGGAAGAGGTGTTGAGACGTTGCGGCATTGATGCCGCAAGCCGCGCCGAGAATCTGTCTCTCGCCGACTATGCGAAAATGGCTGATATGGTAGGCGAGATTACCTGCGTCCGTCCGGATTGACTTGGGAATTGTTATATGATAGGGTTGTAGTGGAATGAAAAACACCGGCAAAAAAAAGACGATCACAGAAGATATAGTCCGGCACGCGGCAAAGCTTTCTCGTTTGCATATCGACGAGTCAGAGATTGCAAAGTTTCGTGAACAACTTGCACGCATTCTGGAATATATAACGCAATTAAACGAGGTGGAAACAAAAGATACTTTTCCGACCACGCATGTCCTTTCTTCTATGAAAAATGTGTTCAGGAAGGACGAACCGGCAGAGTCTCTCTCCGTGGAGGAGGTTATGAGCAATGCCCCCGAGAAAAAAGGAAATCTCTTCAAGGTCCCCAGGATCATCGGAAATCCCTAGAATGGAAGACATACTTTCAAGCATAGACAGTTTTAGACAATGGCTCAAAGAGAGATCGGAGCCGGCGGAGGTCTCGGCCCGTTTTCTGGCGGAAAGAGCGGCTGCGCTAGATAAGGATATTAAGGCTTTCATGCGAAGCGATGTGGCAGCCGTTATGGCGCGGTCAAAAAAAGCAGCAAAAGCCGTGCAAAACGGGCGGTTGAACGGGGTTCCCATCGGCGTTAAGAACAATATATGTATAAAGGGGGCTCTTACCACGTGTGGCTCACGTATTCTGGAAAAATTTCGTCCGCCATATGACGCGACTGTCATCGAGAAACTGGAAAATGAAGGAGCACTTTTGATAGATGGGGCGAACATGGATGAGTTCGCCTTCGGTTCTTCCTGCGAGACGTCATATTTCGGTCTCACGCGTAATCCGTGGGATTTATCGCGAACTCCGGGAGGCTCCAGCGGGGGGTCTGCCGCCGCTGTGGCAGCCGGAGAGGTAGTTGCTGCAATCGGATCGGACACGGGAGGATCAATCCGCCAGCCTGCTGCAATGTGCGGCGTGGTAGGTTTTAAACCAACATATGGAAGGGTGTCGCGTTACGGGCTTATTGCCTTTGCTTCCAGTCTGGATCAGATTGGTCCCATAACCAGAAATATAACCGATTGCGCCATTCTTCTTGAAGTCATGTCCGGTTATGACCGCAGGGATTCAACTTCTGTTAATCAGCCCGTTCCGTGTTTTTCCAAAAATCTTTCGCGAAAGATAAAAGGGGTAAAGATCGGTATCCCGGCGGAATATTTTTCTGTGGGTATGGATGAGAAAGTGAGAAAACGTATTGAGGAGGCCATTGAGGTTTTTCGGAAACTTGGGGCCGAGATTGTGGACATTTCACTGCCGCACACGAAATATGCCGTCAGTTGTTACTATATTATCGCGCCGGCGGAGGCCAGTTCCAATCTTGCGCGTTTTGACGGCGTGCACTATGGTTATCGTGATCCCGATGCCGAAGGACTTATTGAAATGTATACGGCCACCAGAAGCAAAGGGTTTGGCGCTGAAGCCAAGAGAAGGATTCTTCTGGGAACGTATTCTTTAAGCAGTGGTTATTACGACGCGTATTATCTCAAAGCGCAAAAGGTCCGGACCCGGATAGCCGGTGATTTCAAAGATGCTTTCGGCGTTTGTGATTGCGTGTTGACCCCCACGACTCCGACAACCGCTTTCAAAATCGGAGAGAAAACGGATGATCCCCTTCAGATGTATCTGTCCGACATATTCACGATTCCGGCTAATCTTGCAGGTTTGCCGGCTGTTACAGTTCCGTGCGGCATTGGAGAGAACGATTTACCGGTGGGACTTCAGCTCATGGCTGCGCCGTTCAACGAAGAGATTCTTATTCGGATGGCCCATGCATTTGAAAGAGACACGGAATACGATAAACTTCTTCCACCGGTTTCGGGAAAAGGGAAGGAGGCAGATGAAGGACTCAGGCGGTAAATACGAGACGGTAATAGGCCTGGAAGTGCATCTGCAGCTTGCCACGGAGACAAAGGTATTCTGTGGGTGCAGAACGGTCTTTGGAGTTGAGCCCAATACCCAGGTATGTCCTGTGTGTCTTGGCCTTCCTGGGGTATTGCCGGTACTGAACGAAAAGGTCTTTGAGTATGCAATAAAAGTGGCGCTTGTCCTTGGTTGTGATATCCAGAAAACGGTTAAGTTTGACCGGAAAAATTATTATTATCCTGACCTTCCGAAAAATTATCAGATCAGTCAGTATGATATGCCTTTGGCGTATAACGGTAAGGTGAAGATACCCGACGGGCCCGAAAAGATGAAAAGTATCGGTATCACTCGCATTCATATAGAGGAAGACGCGGGGAAACTTTTACATGATCCGGAACGTCCATATAGTTATGTGGATCTCAATCGCACCGGCACACCTCTTCTTGAGATAGTTTCGGAACCCGACATACGATCACCTGAAGACGCTTCCCGATATTTGGTTACGCTGAAACGGATAGTAAAATATCTCGAAGTGTCGGATTGCAACATGGAAGAGGGAAGCTTGAGATGTGACGCAAACATATCACTGAGAAAACAAGGGGTATCCGCGCTTGGTTCAAAAGTGGAGATAAAGAACATGAACTCATTCAAGGCCGTTAGAGATGCGCTTGCCTTTGAACAAAGGCGCCAGGCGGATGTTCTGGGTCGGGGAGAAGCTGTGGCTCATGAAACCCGCCTTTGGGATGAAAAGAAGAACATAACGGTTTCCATGAGGTCAAAAGAAGAAGCGCAGGATTATCGGTATTTTTCGGAACCGGATCTTGTCCCGTTTGAAGTTCAGGGCGCTCTCGTGGAAAAGGTACGCAAGGATATTCCCGAGCTGCCGGAAGCAAAAGAATGCCGCTTCCAAAGTCAATACGGGCTGGGGGATAAGGATGCAGAAAACATGACAATTTCACGGGAAACCGGAGATTTTTTTGAAAAAGTTGCCGAGGAGAGCGGTGACGCCCAAGCAGCGTGTAATTGGATAAAAGGGCCGCTCATGATGCATGCGAACGAACACGGCACGGATATCGCCGGAATGGAAAGAGATAACAGCGGGCTTTCAGTAGGGATCGCGAAGATTATAAAAATGGCCCAAAAAGGGATTTTAAGCGGCCTTGCGGCCAAAGAAACGCTGAAAATTTATCTGGATACCGGAAAAGATCCTGCGATGATTGTGGATGAGAAGAAACTCGGTCAGATTTCAGACGAGACGTCTATTCTGGAAGTTGTGCGTAAGGTAATCGCTGCGAATGAGAAATCCGTTGCTGATTACAGGAACGGTAAAACAAACGCCTTGAGTTTTCTCGTCGGCCAGGTCATGAAGGAAACATCGGGTAAGGCAAATCCTAAAATAGCCGGCGAAATGCTGCGCAAAGAGATTGAAAAATAATGTGGGGACCTGTCTTAAAAACAAGATCGTGGATTTTTCTGGCAGTAGCAGCATTGGTCGTCCTCGTTTTCGCGATACGCATTTTTCCGGGTCGAAAAATGAAGCCGCTCGTTTCTCCCGTGGAAATAGTGCAACCGGAAAAGCCCCTGCCCATGGCGGCTCTGATCCTTGATGATTTTGGATATAGCCGAAGGAATCTGGCCGCGCTGAAAGAGGTGGGAGTTCCTTTGACCATGGCGGTTTTACCTCATGCCCCTTATACGGAAGAAGTGTGTGTTTTCGCGGAGAAAAACGGGTTTGAAGTAATTCTGCATCTTCCTATGGAGCCCGAAGGCCAAAATATCCGGGCAGAAGAAGATACGATTGCGATAGGGATGGGCGAGGAAAAAGTAAAAGAGATCATGATAAGCGCGTTTAAGTCGGTTTCGTCGGCCAAAGGCGCGTCAAACCACATGGGATCCCGTGCGACGGCTGATGCCCGGGTGATGTCGCTTGTGCTTGAAGACATGGCGCGGCGCGGCATCTTTTTTCTGGATTCATATACTACGAAAGATTCGGTTTGCGTTGATATAGCACTTGAGAAAGGTGTTCCTTGTATAAAAAGAGACATTTTTCTGGATAACAAGAACGAAGCCGAATATATCAGGGGGCAGATTCTGGAATTTGAACGCATGGTGCTGGACAATGGTTCTGCGGTGGCGATCGGACACGACCGACCGGGAACCATAAGCGTTCTGAAAGAGACCGTTGCCGGGATGAAGGAAAAAGGAATCCGTTTCGTGCGCCTTTCGGAATTTATACAAGAGCGTCGTAGGGGCGGGGTTACCCCGCCCTAACGCGGGGATCGGGATAAAGGGCGGGGTAACCCCGCCCCTACGTCTTTTATTATTATGATTACACTCGGAATTGAAACTTCTTGCGATGAAACAGCGGCGGCGGTAGTTCGCGACGGCCGCGTTCTTTCCAGCGAGATATCCTCAAGCGTGCATCTTCACGCGCGTTACGGGGGGGTTGTTCCCGAGATAGCGTCACGTTTTCATACGGAATTTATTCTGTCTGTGACGAGACAGGCGCTTGCGGACGCGCATTGCGGGATAAAGGATATTGACCTGGTGGCTGTGACGTGTAAGCCCGGATTACCCGGGTCACTTCTTGTGGGACGCGCGTTTGCGGACGCGCTCAGTTTTGCCGGAAAAATACCATTGATAGAAGTGGACCATTTGCAGGCGCATATCATGTCCTGTTTTCTTGGAGCAAGAGGGAAAAATAGGGACGTCACCCTCGCGGGTGACGTCCCTATTTTTCCCTTCGTCGGAATGGTTATATCCGGCGGGCATACCAGCATGTATATCTGCAAATCCTTGAAGGATTTCACCCTTATAGGCAGAACACTGGATGACGCTGTTGGAGAAGCCTTTGACAAGGTTGCCAAAATACTTGGCTTGGGATATCCCGGCGGTCCGGTTGTGGAGGAAAGAGCGGCAAATTTCACGAACGGTAAAGAGATTAATTTTTCGCGCGCTCTTCTTGGGGACGCTTCGAATCTGGACTTTAGTTTCAGTGGAATCAAAACAGCCGTGATGTATTACTGGAGAGATTCCGCGAAGACCGAGGCCGAAAAAGACAAGATCTGTTTTTCATTTCAAGAAGCCGTGCTGGATATAATCGAGGAGAAGGTGATTAGGGCCGTGCGATTCGCCGAAAAAACGGAAAAACTCGCTGTCGGGGGAGGCGTGGTTAATAACGAAATGCTTCGCCGGCGGCTCGCTTCACGCTGCCGCAGAGAGAACATTGAGCTCTGTCTGGCACCCCGGAAGTTTTGTTCCGACAATGCTGCGATGGTCGCGGTGCTGGGAGAAAGCCTGTTTGAAGATGGAAAATGCAACACAGAGAACACTGAAAAGAACTGAGAACACTGATCTCAGTGTTCTCAAAAGTTTCAGTGCGTTCAGTGTTGCAAGGGAGGCAAGACATGACGAGTCTCGTGATATTGTTGAGAATCCTGTTATCCGCGTTATTCGGGGGACTCATCGGCATAGAAAGAGAGATTCATGGATGTGCCGCCGGTTTGAGAACTCATATACTGGTGTGCATAGGTTCAACGCTTTTTATGATGACATCTATCACTGTCGCGATGAAATATAGTCACCTTGGAGAAGTGGATCCCTCGCGTATTGCCGCCGGTGTAGTTACCGGGATAGGCTTTCTCGGGGCAGGAGCCATAATTAGATATGGCGCTTCGATCCGCGGACTGACCACCGCAGCGAGCATATGGGCCGTTGCCGCGGTAGGGTTGGCCGTTGGCTGTGGCATGTACGAGGCGGCAGGTATTACCACAGGTGTAGCTCTTCTTATTCTGATTCTTTCACGTTTGGAAGATCTATTGGAAATGAAGCGCCCCGGAAAGAAACTGGAGGTCTTTCAGCGCGTGGAGGGCGAAACCTGTAAAGCGGAGATAAAGAGCTTGATAGAGGAATATGGTGGCAGGGTAAGACAGATCACTATAGAGGACGGAACGGGCGGACGGAAAAAGATAATACTTGATATAAAGTTGTCCCGCCTTTATTATAAGGATATTATCGCGAAAATATCCGCTATGCCGGGAGTGGAAAACGTGGAAATGCAATAACTAAAGAAAGAAACAAGGTACAAGATACAATGACCAAACAATAACCAATGACCAAATTCAAATAACCAAACAACAAGTTTGAATGGTCTATAGTTTGGTTATTGGGATTTGAATATTATTTGTATCTTGGTTATTGGTTATTGCACAAAGGAGGCAACGATGAGAAAAAGAAAATTTGAAGAGGCGCCGCAGACAGAGGACAAAATATTGGACGTGAATGCCAGCATGCAGGGGACGCTTCGTTTTGATGATCCGGTAAATCTCAGGATTAACGGAAAATTTGAAGGAGCACTGGACACGAAAGGCAGGCTGATGATAGGGCATGGGGCTGAGATAAAGGCCAACATAACCGGTGAAAGTATCTCCGTGGCAGGCCGGGTCAAAGGCAATATAAAAGCCGTGAAAGAACTGATTCTGGAAGAGAATGCCCGTCTTGAGGGAGATATTGAAACACCGAGACTATCGGTCGCCGATGGCGCCGTCTTGAACGGCCGCTTGAAAATGGTGCAGGAGAAACCGTTCGACAGTACCGCCACTTCCGCACATGCATATATGTCAGTTGACCAGCTGGCTAAATATCTGGAAGTTGACAAGAATAAGATAAAGGAATGGGCGAATAATGACATGCTTCCCGCGACAAGAGAAAGTGGCGAATGGGTTTTTGAAAGATCTGAAGTGGACCAGTGGATAGCGGAAGGTAAAGTAAAGGCCTGATATGTTCCAAAAATTGATGACCCTGAACGAATTGTCGGAATATCTGGGGGTTAGCGAAGAACTGTTACTTACCCTTGTTGAGGAAAAAGTGATTCCCGCGTATCGGATAGGAGGGGAATTTCTTCGTTTTCAGAAAGAACAGATAGCCGCAATACGCGCGGAGATAGATTTCCGCATAAACAAATCGGGCGAACAAAACATCGGAGGAATCAGAAAAGAAATCAGGAAAAAGCTTGAGGCATTGAGCAAAGATAGAACGGAAGATACAGTCCATGACAGGGTCACTGATTTCTTCTATTTTAACGACTTCTATATTGTCTCAGGAATTTTGGTTCTTCTTCTCGTTCTTGTGATATTCAGCGGGTAAGTGTTTAGGGGTAGAACCCATATGCGAAATATAGTTATGTGTCTTACCTCTCATGTCTCGCGAGGCAATTTCGCTTGACTTCTGCCCGCAGGACATTATAATTCTTATTATAACCGTGAACATATTGCCATCCTTTTTGGTTAGTTAGATTTCCGACCTTTTTTTAATTTCATCGACATGGATAAGGGGAATCAGAATATTTATCTGATAGACGGGCACGCGCTTTTATATAAAGCGTTCTACGCAATACGTGAATTAAACACGTCCGAAGGTGTACCCACTAACGCTATTTATGGATTTGTTAACATGCTCCGTCGGATTATACGGAATCATCATCCTGAGAGGATGATTATGATTTTTGATATGAAAGGGCCGACGGTAAGACATGAGCAGTATAAGGACTACAAAATCAATCGTAAGCCGATGCCGGAAGATCTTATCGGCCAGATTCCCGGGATCAAGGAGATTGTAACCGCGCACAGGATACCGATATGTCAGATGCAAGGGTATGAGGCCGATGATATAATCGCTACTCTGACCGAGAAAGCGAAGAAAAAAGGCTTCAACGTAAGGATCGTTACCGGAGATAAGGACGCGCTGCAGCTTGTGGATGATAAAGTCACGGTGTTAAGTCCGCAGACAGCTGAAGACAAGATATACGGCATCGGAGACGTAAAAGAGCGCTATGGAGTCAATCCAGAAAACATGACAAATTTAATGGCGCTTACGGGTGACGCCAGCGACAATATTCCCGGTGTTAAAGGAATAGGTCCGGTTACCGCCGCCAAGCTCATAAACCGATACGGCAGTCTCGCCGGGGTATATAAGAATATTGATGAAATTTCTCCGGCAGGCACACGACAGCGGCTTGTTGAAGGAAGGGAGATGGCTGAGATCAGCCTTGAACTCGTGCAGCTAAAAAAAGACGTTCCCGTGGATATAGATTTTGATAAAACCCGGGTAAGCGAACCCGACCGCGAATATCTGGCGGAACTTTTCAGAAAGTTTGAATTCGAAAAAATGCTGAGGGAGATGCTTCCCGAAAAAAAAGCCGGCGGATCGTATGTGGTAGAAAACGATGCGAAGTCCATCAAGAAAATGATGAAGGAAATAACGCAAGAAAAACTAGTGTCACTCCGCGTGGAGGAGTCCTCCGGCGGTGAAAAATCCTTCGGTATCGCTTTTTCCTGGAAAGATGGGCAAGGGGTATTCCTGCGTGCCCGAGGCGAAAAACCGGATTCCCGGGAGATGACGGACTTTATTAAAACCGTTCTTGAAGATGAGTCAATCACAAAGATAGGTCATGATCTGAAAAGAGATAAGATTGCTTTGCGCGCGCATGGTATTGAAATAAAAGGGGACGCATTTGACGTGATGATAGCGGATTATCTTAGCGATCCCGGACGTACGAAGCATGATCTCTCCGGCATGGCGATGCGACGTCTGGAATGCAATCTTTCAGACCATCAAGCCGGGAACGGACGAAGCAAAAAAAAACCGGAAGTTGTTAAGGCATCGCCGGAAGTATGTTCATGTGAAAAGTCAGATATTATTTTGCGTCTTTATCGGCTATTGGAACCGCTTCTTCGCGAAAAGCATCTCACAGAGCTTTTTAAGAAAGTGGAAATGCCGCTTGTGGATATTCTGGCAGGCATGGAAACCGAAGGGGTAAAGGTAGATGTCGCGTATTTGAAAAAACGTTCTGCCGCGATGGGAGACCGGATCACGGACCTGACCGGCAGAATACACCATCTTGCCGGGGAGGAATTTAATATAAACTCTCCGAAACAGGTACAATGCATACTGTATGAAAAGCTCGGTCTGCCGATCGTGAAAAAGACGAAGACAGGGCCCTCTACGGATGAGTCGGTTCTTCGGAAACTGACAGCATTTCATGAGCTTCCCGGGCTTTTGCTGGAATATCGCAAGATGAGTAAACTTAAAAGCGGCTATTATGATTCGATTCTGGAACTCGCGGACAAAAAAGACAATAAACTGCACACCAGTTTTAATCAGACGGTGACGGCTACGGGAAGATTGTCGTCAAGCGAGCCCAATTTGCAGAACATTCCAATAAAAACCCCACTTGGCAGAGAGATTAGGAAAGCTTTTATTGCCGGCGAAAAAGGAAGATGCCTTTTGTCCTCTGATTATTCTCAGGTGGAGCTTCGGATACTGGCTCATTTATCGGACGATGCGGCATTGATAAATTCGTTCAAGAAAGGCGAAGATATTCACCGGGCCACGGCGGCGCTTATTTTTGATTGTGATGCGGAAACAGTAACGGACGAGATGCGTTCAGCGGCCAAAACGATTAATTTCGGCATAATTTACGGTATGAGCCCGTTCGGGTTGTCAGAAAATATGGGAATAGGCATGGAGGAAGCACAAGGTTTTATTAAGTCTTATTTTAAACGGTACAGCGGCGTAGCGGCATATATAGGCCGAATGATTAATGATGCGAGGGAGAAGGGATTCGTGACCACGATTCTTAATAGGCGGCGTTATATTCCGGGGATAAACAGCAGAAACGAGCACGAAAGAAATTTTGCCGAAAGAGTGGCAATTAATACTCCTATTCAGGGGGCAGCTGCAGATCTTATAAAACTTGCGATGATTGAGTGTGACAGGGCACTCCGTAATACCGGGACCAGGATGATTATGCAGGTGCATGATGAACTGATTTTTGATATACCCCAGGAAAAGGTAAAAGACGTGGCGCGCGAAGTGAAAAAACATATGGAAAATGTTATCAGACTTAAGGTACCCCTCAAGGTGGACGTTGAATCGGGAGAGAACTGGTTGAATATGAGCGCTTTGACGATTTAAAGAGGCCAAAGGTGTAAACGATGGGCAAACGTATCATAATAGGCGTAACAGGCGGGCTCGCGGCGGGCAAAACAACAGTGGTAGATATGTTCGTCGCAAGAGGAGCGCGAAAGATAGACGCTGACGAAATTGCGCATGATCTTTTAGAGAAGGACGGCGAAATAAACCGAAAAGTAAGGGATTTTTTTGGCGGTGAGATTCTCACGGAAGGAAAAATAGACCGCAGAAAACTGGCCGAAAAGGTTTTTTTTGATCGGGAAAAATTGGATATGCTCTGCCGGGTGTTACACCCCACGATTATAAAACGCATAAAAGAGCGCGCCGCGATGGCAGCGGAGACAGTTGTTGTAATTGACGCTCCGCTTTTGATTGAGGCCGGGCTGCAGAATTATGTGGATATCGTGATAGTAGTTGCGGCAGAGCGCCAACGACGGATAGAAAGAGCAATATGCCGGGGGATTTCGAAGGAGGAAGCAGGCAGAATTATAGACAATCAGATGCCGTTTTCCGAAAAAAAGAAATTCGCTGATTATATCATAAATGGCGACAAAGATCTGAACAGTACAAAAAAAGGAGTAAGAGAAATATGGGAAAAGATTCGGGAAAAGAACTAGACATAGTGCAGCTGAAGAACATGAAAATATCGGAGTTGACGGAACTCTCGAAAACGCTGAAGATCAACGGGATCAGCGGAATAAAGAAACACGACCTCATTTTTAAGATCTTGCAGGCCAAGATCGAAAAAGACGGTCTGGCATACGGAGAAGGCGTTCTTGAGGTGCTGGAAGACGGGTTCGGGTTTCTCCGGAGCCCTGATTATAACTATCTTCCGTGTCCGGATGATATATACGTTTCTCCCTCACAAATCCGTAGGTTCAATTTAAAAACGGGAGATACGGTAAGCGGTCAGATCAGGCCTCCGAAAGAGGGGGAAAGATATTTTGCCCTGTTGAAGGTGGAGGCGGTCAATTACGAGAACCCGGAGGTGGCAAAAAATAAGATACTTTTCGAGAATCTCACTCCGCTTTATCCCAATGAGAGATTTGTTCTGGAGACAACTCAGAAGGAGATCTCAATGCGGATAATGGATTTGCTCACTCCGGTCGGAAAGGGGCAGAGAGGGTTGATAGTAGCACCTCCATACAGCGGTAAAACGGTTTTTCTCCAGAAATTTGCAAACAGTATCACTCATAATTATCCGGAAGTCAAGTTGCTGATACTGCTTATAGACGAAAGACCGGAAGAGGTTACCGATATGAAGCGTTCGGTAAATGCGGAGGTTATCGCGTCAACATTTGACGAACAGTCGCAGCGTCATACTCAGGTGGCTGAAATGGTCCTAAAAAAAGCAAAACGGCTTGTGGAACATAAATATGATGTTGTTATTCTTTTGGATTCTATAACCCGGTTGGCCCGGGCATATAATACGGTCGTACCTCATTCCGGGAAGATTCTTTCAGGTGGTGTGGACGCGAATGCACTTCACCGGCCCAAGCGATTTTTTGGGTCCGCTCGGAATGTGGAAGAAGGAGGAAGCCTTACGATTATAGCTACGGCGCTTGTTGATACGGGCAGCCGCATGGATGAGGTGATCTTCGAAGAGTTCAAGGGCACCGGCAACATGGAAATACAGTTAGACAGGAACCTTTTTCAGCGCAGAATCTTTCCCGCGATTGATATAAAACGTTCCAATACCAGAAAAGAAGAACTTCTGGTGGAAGACGATGAATTGAAAAAGGTGTGGTTGATGCGCAAGGCGCTCAGCGATCTGGATTCCATGGAAGCGATGCAGTTGCTTATCGATCGATTGAATAAATCCAAAACAAATAAGGAATTTCTTCAGAATATGGGCAAGGCGTGAGGGCGCAGTTTTCCCATTTTCATGTATGGGGTGTAGGGGCGGGTTCTAAACCCGCCCGTGTATAATTGATCATTTTTTTGTGTGTCAGGGCAGGTTTGGAACCTGCCCCTACGATTTTTATTTCCTCTATAATTAGGGAAAACTTGCTGTAGGGTGGGTAGAATTCCCCAAACGCAATAAATGCTTGATATTTGTGAGAATTCCAGTAGAATAGTGCTTTATGTCGCCGGAGAGTGCCGAAGAACGACGGCACGAATAAACCCGAGCGAAAAACACATAAGTCGTCTAATTACGGATAGATAGGCAAAAATGCAACACAGAGGACACTGAAGAGAACAGAAGGCACTGAATTCAGTGTTCTCTGAAAATTCAGTGTTCTCAGTGCCGCAAGAGGAGGAGTAGTGAAAAAAGGGATACATCCGAAGTATAAAGAGTGCACCATGGTCTGCGCATGCGGAAATACGGTTCATACGCGTTCCACGAAGGAAGGCATACACGTTGAGATATGTTCCAAGTGCCACCCGTTTTATACCGGTAAGCAGAAGCTGGTTGATTCCGAGGGGAGAGTGGAGCGTTTCAAAAAACGTTATGCGTCAAAAAAGAAGAAAAACAAGGATTAACACGGAATACAGTGGGTCAAAGATAAAAGGTCAAATGGCAGAGAAGACTATCTGTGTGAATCTGTGTTGCAGAGTGGATAAGGCAGATGTTTGAACAACTTGACAAAAAAAAGACCGAGTACGAGAGACTTGAAAAAGAGCTTTCCTCTCCGGAATGTCTTTCAGATCGCAAGCGGTATCAGGAAACGGCAAAAAAATATGCGGCATTGAAAGGGATAGCCTCGGCATACGACAAATATCTTGCATTAAAAAAGGAAAAGGAATCTCTGGAAAAGCTGATAGAGGATGAGGGGGGCCGGAGCGAGTACGCGGTGCTGGCACGGAAAGAGCTGGGTGATATCAGCGAAGCAATGGATTCAAAGAGAAAAGAACTGGAACAGATCCTTCTTTCGGATGATGACGGAGAAGGGGCGCGCAATATTATAATGGAGATCCGGGCCGGGACCGGAGGTGTCGAGGCGGGTTTGTTCGCGGCCGATCTTTTTAAAATGTATACCAGATACGCGGATGATATAGGGTGGAAAGTATCGCTTATAAGCAGGAGTGATTCTGAGCGAGGCGGGATAAAAGAAGTTATATTTTCCGTAGAGGGCGATAATGTTTTTAAACGCCTCAAATTTGAAATGGGCACTCACCGGGTGCAGCGTGTCCCTGAAACGGAAACAAGCGGGAGAATACATACTTCCGCGGCCACCGTCGCCGTTTTGCCTGAAGCGGAGAACGTGGAAATTGAGATACGGACACAAGACTTAAAGATAGATTCCTACCGGGCAAGTGGTGCAGGAGGACAACATGTGAACGTGACGGATTCCGCCATTCGCATAACGCATCTGCCGACCGGTGTTGTCGTAAGTTGTCAGGATGAGAGAAGCCAGCACAAGAACAAGGCAAAGGCCATGCGTGTGCTGAAAGCGCGGATTCTTGCAGCGAAAAAGGAGGCCCATCGTAAAGATGAGTCCCAGCTGCGGAAAGAGCAGATCGGCTCAGGCGACCGTTCCGAAAAAATAAGGACCTATAATTTCCCGGAAAATCGTCTCACCGATCACAGAATAAACCTGACGGTGCATAATCTGGCTAAGATTCTGGAAGGCTCGTTGGATGGTGTGCTGACAGCCCTTGCGGAAGAAGACAAGAGGCTGCGGTTAAAGTCCGCGGAATAATGTCAAATGACAAAATTCAAAGCACAAAATGAACACAAATAATAAAATACAAAACACAAATAAAAGTTTTGTCATTTGAATTTAAGATTTTGAATTTATTTTGGATTTTGTGCTTTGTCATTTGAATTTAACTCTAAGGTGGCCAATTAATGACGGATAGCGTAGAGACAATTCCGGTGCAGTATCGCGAGGGACGGGCTTCGTTTATGGGAATGTCGGTCAAGGTCGATTCCCGGGTATTGATACCGCGTCCTGAAACGGAACTTCTGGTTACTGTGGCTGCCCGGCTATTGAGTGAAAAAAAATGGTCGAAGCCGTTCGTGCTTGATGTCGGCACCGGCAGTGGCATTATTCCTCTCGGTTTGATGCAATTGATTGATGATTGCCGGATAATAGGAACGGATAAATCTACCGAAGCCTTGACTCTGGCGCGTGAAAATATCATGCACTTTGACAGGGAAGACAGAGTCGCGTTGTTCGCATCAGACATGTTCAGTGGATTTAATCGGACTTATGAGGGCGCTTTTAACTGTGTTGTTTCCAACCCGCCGTATGTGTCGGAGAAGGATTATGGGCAGCTTGATGCCTGGGTAAAAACGGAGCCCCGCCAGGCTTTGTATGCCGGCGCCGAAGGCATGGATTATTTGAACATCATAGCGCGTGAGAGCGGCAGATTTATTACCACCGGAGGGTTTGTTGCGGTTGAGGTTGGTTACGACCAGGCCGAAAAGGTAAAAAAAGCTTTTCACGAACGCGGTTTTAAGGATATTGCAGGTTTCAGGGATTTTAATGGATATGAACGCGTTATTGTAGGGTGGAAACGTGGATAAAATCATCATTGAGGGTAGAAGAAGGTTATCGGGGCGGGTCAAGATAAGCGGAGCGAAGAACGCTTGCCTGCCGATTCTTGCCGCAAGCCTTTTAACCGAGGAAGAGTGTTTGATCAAGAATGTCCCGGATCTTCGGGACGTTTCTACGATGATGGAAATTCTTTCTTCCTTAGGCCGTAGCGCGGTTCGGGAAGAAAACGCGATCAGAATCTCGCGCGGAGATGTAAAAAAAACTACGGCGACATATGAACTTGTAAGTACGATGCGCGCGTCGGTGGCCGTTCTGGGGCCGCTAGTTGCGAGATACGGGGAAGCAAAAGTTTCTTTCCCCGGAGGATGCATAATCGGTCCGCGGCCGATAGATCTTCATCTTAAGGGATTGCGGGCTCTCGGCGCGGATGTTCGTATCAGAGAGGGCTATATATTAGCCTCTGCCGACAAGCTGAAAGGTACACGAATATATCTTGGAGGCCATTTTGGTTCCAGCGTGCTGGCCACGGCTAATACGCTCATGGCAGCTGTGATGGCCCAAGGCGTGACGATAATAGAAGACGCTGCCTGTGAACCGGAGATTGCGGATCTGGCCGGCTTTCTTCTGGCTATGGGCGCGGATATTGAGGGAGCGGGAACGCACACGTTAAAAATACGCGGAGTTTGTGCTTTACACGGCACGGAATATTCCGTTATATCGGATAGAATTGAGGCGGGAACATATATGATTGCCGCCGTTCTGACGGGGGGGCACCTGTTTCTTGAGAATGCCAGAATGGAACATAATCTGGCGCTTGTTGATAAATTGCGAACGAGCGGTGGTACGATCACCGAACGCCCCGGCGGTGTAGATGCAAGCCGTACGGAATCGAAAATACACTCTATGGATATAGCGACACTAACGTATCCTGGGTTTCCGACTGATTTGCAGGCTCAGATGATGAGTCTTGCCGCTGTGAGTGAAGGAATCAGCGTGATTACCGAAAAGATATACCCGGAGAGGTTTATACATATAAGCGAACTCAACAGGATGGGGGCGGATATTATACTTGAAGGCCCCACATCAATAATCAAGGGTGTTAAAAGTCTAAGTGGAGCTCCCGTGATGGCGTCGGACCTGAGGGCATCCGCCGCTCTGGTTCTTGCGGGGCTTGTCGCGGAAGGATCTACGGAAATATCACGGGTGTATCATCTGGATCGTGGATATGAACATATTGAAAACAAACTTTCGGCGGTGGGTGCGAAAATTCGGAGAGTGAAAGACGAAAGTGTCGGAACGGAGATAGATTCTTCGGGTTCGCCAGAGAGAATAACCAAGATACTGGGAAGGAAATAACCAATAACCAAGTTACAAGATACAAATAATACCCAAATTACAATAACCAAAGAGGAAATTATTCAGAATTATTAATAATTGATTTTTTAACACCTCTCTCTTGTTTGGTTATTCGAATTTGGTCATTGAGTATTGTTTGGTTATTGTAACTTGTATCTTGGTTATTTGAATATTATCTTGTAACTTGGTTATTGGTTATTTAGATGTTGCAACACAAAGGAGCAAAAAAATGGCAGTTGTTTTGAGAATGAAGATGTTCGGCACGAAAAAAAAGCCGTTTTACCGTATTGTCGCGATGACGAAATCAGAGAAACGCGACGGAAAAGCCCTCGAGGAACTTGGGTATTATGATCCCAAAAAGGGAAAAAACCAAGTTGCATTGGATCGGGAGCGCGTTGAATATTGGCTAAAGAACGGCGCCATACCGTCCGAAACGGTGAAAAGCATACTTAAACGCCTTGAAGGGTAATTTAAAGAAAAGTTCCCGGTTAAGAGGGCTGATAATATGCAAATAGATATATTGACGCTTTTTCCCGGTATGTTTGCCGGCGTGTTTGACGAGTCAATGGTCAGGATTGCAAAAGAGAACGGTCTTGCGGATATCCGTATTCAGGATATAAGAAAATGGACAAGTGACCGTCACCGGACAGCTGACGATAAGCCTTATGGCGGAGGTCCGGGCATGGTCATGAAAGTCGAACCGGTGGATAAAGCTCTTACGGAGATTAAAAAGGGGAGAACGGGAAAAACGGAGCCAACGGTGATATTGCTTACTCCTCAGGGAGCGCAGTTTGATCAGAGAACGGCAAAGAAACTTTCTTTGCTTAAGCATGTGATTCTCATCTGCGGCCATTATGAGGGTTTTGACGAGAGGATACGGCGTCTGGTGGACATGGAGATATCGATAGGCGACTATATCCTTACGTGCGGGGAAGTTCCGGCTATGGTGTTATGCGATGCGATGATAAGGCTTATTCCCGGTGTTCTGGGTGCCGAAGAATGTCTTGTGAACGAGTCGTTTGAAAACGGCCTGCTGGAATACCCCCAGTATACGAGGCCGGCGGTGTATAAAGACAGGAGTGTTCCGGAAGTGCTTTTGTGCGGCGACCCGAAAAAGATCGGGGCGTGGCGCATGAAAGAGGCGGAGGCCAGAACGAAAGACCGACGGCCGGATTTAATTAATAACCAAACTCAAATATACGGAGATCAGTGAGTCAGGGAGTAGTAAAATCCAAATGACAAAGCACAAAATTCAAAATAAATCCAAAATCTCAAATTCAAATAGCAAAACCTTTATTTGTGTTTTGGATTTTGTTATTTGTGCTTATTTTGTGCTTTGAATTTTGTCATTTGACATTATTTGTGGCTTGTAACGTGTATCTTGACTAATGGGTTAAAAAGGGGGAAATTGATGAACCAGCTGGATGATTTTGAGAAAAAACATACAAAAAAAACTATGCCGAGTTTTGAGATCGGGGATACGGTAGACGTGCATTTTAGGATTAAAGAAGAGAACAAAATGCGCACCCAGATTTTCGACGGTATCGTTATCGGTAAAAAAGGCGGAGGCATCAGACAAACATTTGCGGTGAGACGCATTTCCTATGGCGAAGGTGTGGAACGTATTTTTCCGATGCATTCGCCGTTGATCGAAAAGATCGTAGTAAAAAAGAGAGGTAAGGTCAGGCGGGCAAAATTGTATTATTTGCGATCGAAGAAGGGCAAAAGTGCCACCAAAGTTAAGGAGAAAATTGTCCAAAAGGAGAAAAAGAAACAATAACGGACGCGACAGATTCATATACGAGAGACGAGCTGCGGAAATCGGAAACGGTATCGTGGCGGGGATTGATGAGGCCGGCAGGGGGCCGTTGGCAGGGCCGGTTGTCGCAGCCGCGGTGGTGGTTCAAAAGAACGATTTCAACGAAAGAATAGACGATTCCAAAAAACTCACCGAACGCATGAGAGAACGGGCGTTCATTGACATATTAAAACGGTGTGACGTGGGGATAGGCGTTGCAACCGTTGACGAGATAGACCGGCTGAATATACTCCAAGCGACTTTAATGGCAATGAAAAGGGCAGTTGGGGAACTCAGCAAGGAGCCGGGGTATCTTTTGATTGACGGCAAGATGAACGTGCCTCTTCCGATGCCGCGTGAATATATCATAAATGGCGAAACCCACAGCATTTCGATTGCCTGTGCGTCTATTATCGCAAAGGTTTTCCGGGACCGTCTGATGAGAGAACAAGACAAAAAATATTCCAGTTACGGGTTCGCCAAACACAAAGGTTATGGCACTCGGGAACATATGGATGCCATACGGAAATATGGGCTCTCGCCGATTCATCGTCAGACGTTCGGTCCGTTCGGAAAGAGGAGGAAACTCTCGTGACTAGAGAAAACGTATCATGCCGCAGGGCGGGATGAGCGTATAACAGGAAAAGACATAAACAGAGGAGCAGGTTATGGCTTACAGTTACGATCTTAGCGCATCTTCAGGCGTAAAACTGAAAGAGATCGGCGAGATAGCCAGAAAAGCGGGCATCGCGTCAAAGTATCTTTACAAATACGGCAGCTATATTGCGAAAGTTTCGTTCGAAATATTGGAAGGCGCTCTAAAAAACAGGAAGCCCGGCAAGCTGGTAATGGTTACCTCTATCACCCCGACGCATCTGGGGGAGGGTAAAACCGTGAATACGATAGGGCTTGCGATGGCATTGAATAGGCTCGGAAAAAAAGCTTTCGCCTGTATCCGACAGCCATCGCTTGGTCCGGTCTTCGGTATAAAAGGAGGCGGCGCCGGGGGAGGGCACTCTCAGGTGTTGCCTGCCGAGGCGGTAAACTTCCATTTGACGGGAGATTCATATGCGGCCACCGATGCGCAGAATTTATGTGCGTCTTTTCTGGATAACTCGCTTTTCTGGGGAGATCCGTTCAAGATTGGCAAGCTCGGACCGAAGTGGAGACGTGTAACCGACATCAGTGATCGTTCTCTTCGCAATATAGTGGTCGGAGGAGGAGGCAAACTTCACGGTGTCAGCAGAAAGACCAGCATTGATATCACGCCGGCCGGTGAATGTATGGCGGTGCTCTCATTGGCGGAAGGGCTGAAAGATCTCAGACAGCGGCTCGGTCGTGTTGTTGTGGGTTTTTCCGCGGACGGTAAACCTGTTACGGCGGAGAATCTTAGGGTTGCGGGCGCGATGACCGCGATTATGAGAGATGCTCTGAATCCTAACCTGATGCAGTCCAGCGAACACACTCCCTGTTTTGTCCATACCGGTTCTTTTGCCAATGTTTCTCATGGGTCCAGCTCAGTCATAGCTGATAAAATAGCGATGAGATTGGCTGATTATACCGTTACAGAAAGCGGATTCGGCGCTGATCTTGGCGGCGAGAAATTTATTGATATAAAATGCCGTCAGGCGAAAATCAAACCCGATGTTGTTGTGATTAATTGCTCCGTGAGGGCTCTCAAGGTGCACAGTGGCGATTTTGATTTTAAGAGCAGTTCCATGCCGGCCGTGCTGAAAAAAGAAAATCTTTCTGCGGTTGACCGAGGGTGTTCGAATCTGGAGAAACAGGTGGAGAATTTAAAAATGTTCGGAATACCTGTGGTAGTGTGCATTAACCGGTTTGAGAGTGATTCGGCAAAGGAAATCGGCATTGTTATCCGCCGCGCCGAAGCCCTTGATGTGCAGGGTGTAGCGGTCAGCGAAGTTTACAAGCACGGCTCAAAAGGCGCTTTAGATTTGGCCCGGGCCGTTGTTAAGGCAGCCCGAGAGAAATCCAAAATAAGATATCTTTATCCTACAGATATCAGTCTGAAGGGTAAAATAGAACGAATAGCCAAGTCCATGTATGGTGCAAGTGAGGTCAAATATTCCGATCAGGCGGCAGAAAGTATCGAAATTCTGGAGAAGGCGAAACTGGATGGACTGCCGGTGTGTATGGCTAAGACTCATCTTTCTCTTTCCAATAATGCGAACAAAAAAGGCCGGCCGCGAGGATTTAAATTAAACATTGAAGAAGTCAGTGTGGCTGCGGGTGCCGGCTATGTCGTAGCCAGGTGCGAAGGGACGAATACAATGCCGGGGCTTCCCAAAATGCCTCGCGGTAGGGACATCGACGTGGATGTGAAAACGGGAGCCATAAAAGGATTGTTCTGATAAAAGATGGGCATTTATCTGGAAAATACGGTTAAGGACTATCTGAGCAAGTTGTCGGCGAGAGAATCCGTCCCCGGCGGGGGAAGCGCTTCGGCTTTGGCCGCGGCTCTCGGAGCCGGCCTAAATCTCATGGTTTTGAACTACAGCATTCCGGCCGGCGGTCAGGAAGACGCAAAAACAAAGAGTCTTAAGGATGCTCGCCTCAGGCAGGAAGACAGCATGCGGAGGCTTTCGGTGTTGATAGATGAGGATTGCCTGGTTTTTCGCGCTCTTATGGATGCCCTTTCCGCTAAACGGGACGCGCAGAAAGAATATCGCCGCGCGGCCGAAGTGCCGCTCAAGATATGCCATGAGTGCTGCACGTCGGCGGACATAACCGCGTATCTTATTGAAAACGCCAACAAAAAATTACTGACGGATGTTTGTGGCGCGGCATATATATTAAAAGCCGCATTTTTCGCGGCCCGGCTCAATGTTGAAGTTAATCTTAAGCACATAGAAGACGATGTATTTGTTTCTGGCACCCATAAAGAATTGAAGGCATGTGAAGAAAAAATAAATCGTACGGAAAAACAGGCGGGGAAAACATATGGCAGAATTGATTGACGGCGGAAAGATCGCGCATTCCATAGATGCTGCGGTAAAGAAGGGGATTCAGGAAATTTATTCCGCAAAAGGGGTTCGTCCGAAACTGGTGTCAATCATGGTCGGCCAAAGAGGAGATGCGGCGATTTATGTTAATATGCAGAAAAAAGCCGCCGAAGAATCCGGGATAGAATTTGATCTCAGGAAATTCGAACCCGAAGTTGATCCCCGTGAGATTTATGAGGAAATTGACAGGTTGAACATGGACAGGTCGGTTACCGCGATTATTGTGCAGAAACCATTGCCCGAGAATCTTTCTCACGATAGCGTGGTCGCCCGGATACGGCCGGAAAAGGACGCGGAAGGTATCCATCCGTATAATCTCGGCCGGATTTTACGGAAGGACGCGGATATAGTCCCCTGCACACCTGGCGCGGTCATGAAAATATTGAGTGAGAAAAATGTGGATTTGTATGGAAAAGAAGTCGTGATTGTGGGGCATTCTGCCATCGTGGGGAAGCCGTTGAGTTTGATGTTGTTAAACGAGATGGCCACCACGACCGTTTGTCATCTCGGAACGAGCCAAAAAGGTGATCTCCCGGGGCATACACGAAGAGCGGATATTCTGATTGTTGCGGTAGGCAGACCGGAAATGGTCAATGGCGATTGGGTTGCAGAAGGGGCAGTTGTTATAGATATAGGAATAAACAGGGTTGGAAACAAGATTGTCGGTGACGTTAAGTTTTCAGAGGTTGAGAAAAAAGCCTCGCTTATTACGCCGGTTCCCGGAGGAGTAGGTCCGGTTACCGTATCCATACTTATGCGGAATGTTTTCAGAGCGTACAGAGGACAAAATGTCAAACTTTAAAAAAGCGCTTGAGTCGGGAAAATTTGTAATTACAACAGAAATCGGCCCACCGAAAGGTGTTTCGCTTGATGCCGTTTTTGACGAATTGAAACAGGTACGGGGCAGGGTTGATGCCGTGAACGTAACCGATCAGCAGAGTGCGGTTATGCGATTGGGATCCGTGGCAACAAGCCGATTTCTCAAGGAAAAAGGATATGAGCCGATTTGTCAGATAACATGTCGTGACAGAAATCGCATTGCACTTCAGGCTGATGTGCTTTCGGCGTATATTCTGGGGATTCGCAATTTACTTGTTATGACGGGTGATCATCCGCTTCTCGGAGATCATCCTCAAGCGAAAGCCGTGTATGATCTGGACTCCGTGAGTCTTTTGCATGCGATTGGGTGTCTTCGAGCCGGCCATGACCTTTCCGGAAAAGACCTTAATGCCGCTCCCGATTTTTTCGTGGGAGCCGTTGTGAATCCCGGAGCGGATCCCATGGAACCCGAGATTATTAAAATGGAAAAAAAGATCGAGAAAGGCGCGCGTTTTTTTCAGACGCAGGCGATTTTTGATGCGGATATGTTCTCTCGATTCATATCTGCCATAAAACACCTGCGGCCGCGGATAAAGTTGTTAGGCGGGATTGTGCCTTTGCGTTCTGCCGGCATGGCGCGTTATATGAATGCCAATATTCCAGGCGTCGTTATTCCACAGGAGATAATTGAGAGATTGGAAACAGCAGGGGATACAGCGGCCGAATCCGTGGCGATTGCCGCGGATATTCTTTCGTCAATTCGCGAAATGTGCGATGGAATTCATTTCATGCCGATAAAGGCCAATCACCTTGTCGCAAGGATCCTAGACAAAGTAAAAATGTAGGTCACCCTTTAGGGTGACACATATGTCACTGTAAAAATGTAGGGTGACACATATGTCGCTATGCGGAGAGAAGAATGAATAACAAGAAGTTCACTATACTGGATTTTAAGCGAAAAAAAGAAAACGGCGAAAAGATAACGCTGCTCACTGCCTACGATTACCCCATGGCGAAAATAATAGATGACGCGGGTATTGACGCGGTAATGGTCGGGGATTCAGTCGGAATGGTCGCGCTCGGATATGATTCGACCGTCGGGGTAACGATGGAAGAAATGATTCATCACGCGAAAGCAGTGCGACGGGGCGTATCCCGCGCATTTTTGCTCGGAGATATGCCGTTTATGTCATACCAGGTCAGCGATGAAGACGCCGTGCGTAATGCCGGCAGATTCATGAAAGAGGCCGGATGCAATGCCGTAAAAATTGAAGGCGGAAGAGAAGTCCTTTCCAGGGCCGTGGCAATAATGAACGCCGGCATACCCGTTCTCGGCCATCTGGGACTTACCCCCCAAAGCGTCAGTAAATTAGGAGGATATCGGGTGCAGGCGAAGGATGCCGCTTCCGCCGACCGCCTCGCTGAGGACGCTATGTCGTTGGAAAAAGCTGGGTGTTTTGCCGTTGTGCTGGAGTGCGTTCCGGAAGAAGTGGCACGGAAGATTACAGACATGCTTGAAATTCCCACGATTGGCATAGGCGCGGGAAGGTATTGCGACGGGCAGGCGCTTGTCACATATGATATGGTGGGGTATTTTGACAGATTTGTTCCGAAATTCGTGAAAAAATACGCTGATATTGGTAATGACATACGGAAAGCTGCTATGGCTTTTAAGCAGGAGACCGATAAAGGAGATTTTCCGGATAAGAGCCATACGTATTAACACAAGGCCGGGTGCTCCGATAATCAATCCGCATGAAGTCCTACATAGAAACTTGGGAAAAGATTTTTGGCTTAAAACGATTCAAACGCGTTTTTGTAGCCGCTACCCGCCAGAATGTCGGTAAAACCACTGTATCCTTGGGGCTGATTGCTACGCTCAGTGATCGTTTCAGAAAGATTGGATTTATCAAACCTGTCGGGCAACGATATCTCGTTGAAGACGGATATAAGGTGGATGAAGATTCGGTCCTGATGGAACATATCTTCAAATTCAAGTTTCCTCTTCATGACATGTCACCCGTTGCGGTTGAAAAAGGTTATACCGAAAAATTTCTTGACGGCAAGGGTTCTATAGACACCGCTTACACAATTAAGGAATCATTCAATCGTGTAGCCGAAGACAAGGATCTGGTTATTATTGAAGGGACTGGTCACGCCGGCGTAGGATCTGTATTTGATTTGTCAAATGCTACGGTGGCAAAGATGCTGGATTCAAAAGCAATTTTGATATCGCCCGGCGGTATAGGCAACCCGATAGATGAAATTATGCTTAACAAGGCGGTATTTGATCAGAAAGGTGTAAAAATAATAGGCGTTATTGTGAATAAAGTTCTTCCGAAGAAATACGATAAGATTAGCCGATATGTCAGAATCGGTCTTAAGAGAATGGGTATTCCCGTTCTGGGAGTAATACCCTATATAGAAGGACTGGATGTCCCGACAATGCGTGATTTTAGAGAAGAACTGGACATGCATATTTTAAGCGGCGAAGAGTTTCTGGACCGGCAGACGAAAAAAGTGCTTGTTGGCGCCATGGAAGTAAAAGAAGCCGCCCGGTATATCGAGGATGATAGCATTATTATCACGCCGGCGAACAGGTCAGATTTTATAAACCTTTTGATAAAAATTCATACAGGGCGTTTCATAGAGAAAAAAAGGATAGCCGGAATCGTCCTCTCGGGCGGACGTGTTCCTAAGAGACGAATATGTAATGCCCTTGCGCGGACGGATATGGCGGTGCTCATGTCGCGGCTCAACACCTATGAGGTGGCGTCGAAAATACATGATCTTACGGTTAAGATCAAGTCAAAGGACACGCGTAAGGTGAAGATTGCAATAGACATGGTGCGGCGCTACGTGGATATCGAACAGGTTATCAGAAGCTTGTGATAGTGCAGAGCGCAGAGTACAGAACAGAGTAATGTCAAAGCACAAAATTCAAAGCACAAAATAAGCACAAATAACAAAATCCAAAACACAAATAAAAGTTTTGTTATTGGGATTTGAAATTTTGGATTTATTTTGGATTTTGTGCTTTGTTATTTGAATTTCATCAAAGGTCGAGAGTCAATGACGTGAAATTATGAAAGTCGTGACGAAAGGGATATGGTGTGTGTTTTTTGCTGTGCTCTTGTCGGGATGTTCTCCTTCCGCCGGGCCGCGGGAATATTCGCGTTCCGCCATGTTGATGGGGACGTTCGTTCAAATAAAAGTGATCGCGCCGGAACTTTCCCGCACGAAGCTGAATGGTATTGTAAAAAAAGCTCTGGAAGAAGCGCGTGGATTGGAAGCACGTTTCAGCATATTTAACACCGACAGCGAAATTAATGCGCTTAATCTCTCCGGAGAAAAAACGGTCTCTCCTGAATTATATGATCTCATCAACGAGGCCGGAAGAGTAAACCACATAACAGGAGGCGGGTTTGACTTGACGGTGACGCCGGTGCTCAAGGCAAGGGGGTTCTATCGCGACATGCCTCAGGAGATACATAGCCGGATACCTGAGGTATTTGACGGGGTCGGATGGGAAAATGTTATCATGAATGCAGATGCGCGAAGCGTCAAGTTATGCAACGGAGCGTGGATAGACGCGTCAGGCATAGCCAAGGGGTATATCGTTGACCGGATGGCATCTTCTTTTAGAAAAGAAGGATTAACCTCTTTTTTGATTAATGCCGGCGGGGATATCTATTGTGCGGTAAGTCCCGGCGGAGTTGCATGGAAGATAGGGATAAGATACCCCGGCGAGAATACGATTGCCTTGGTGATTGCCGTTAAGAACCTGGCTGTAGTCACGAGTGGTGATTATGAGAATGTGGTCATGGATGAATCTCTAAAAGAAGAGATATCCCATATCATCGATCCTTCGCGTTGCGTTCCCGGAAAGAATGCTGTCTCCAGCGTCACGGTAATCGCGCCGTCATGCACGGAAGCGGACGGTCTGGCCACCGGAATGATGGTTCTAGGCAGGCCGAAGGCAATAGCTCTTGCTGATGCATTAGAGAATGTCGAAGCGATATGGGTAGAATGTCCCGCGGAGGCGGGATATAAGGTAGAATATTCCGCTTCAGCTGAAAAGTACATCGTGAACAAAAGGTAAATTTTATGCGTATTGTAGTAGCAATGTCCGGAGGGGTGGATTCAAGCGTCGCGGCGTATGAACTTAAAAAACAGGGCCATGATGTTATCGGAATAACGATAAAAACATGGCCTAAGGAAGAATGCGGCGCCGAGGGAGGAAAACTTTGCTGTTCTCTGGACGCAATAAAATTTGCGCGTAGCGTTGCCGAAGACTTAAAGATACCATATTATGTCATTGATCTCTCAAAAGAGTTTGCCGAAAGTGTGCAAAAATATTTTGTGGACGAATATGCCCGCGGCAGAACTCCAAGCCCCTGTATTTATTGCAACAGCCGGATAAAATTCGGACGTCTTTTTGAGAAGGCCCGGGAACTTGGCGCTGAGAAAATAGCCACAGGACATTTCGCCCGTATCCTAAAATCAGGAAGCACATACCGTCTCGTAGAAGCGGAAGATTTAAGTGTGGATCAGTCATATTTTTTATATGATATTTCCAGCCAGATGCTACCATTCATTGAATTTCCGGTCGGAACATTTACGAAGAAAATGGTGAGGAGCATTGCCCAGGAACAACTTTTCATGTCCGCGGACAGGCAATCGAGCCAGGATATTTGTTTTGTATCCGGAACCGGAGGTTACAGAAAATATCTTACAAAACTTGGAGTTAACGCTTTTGCGCCCGGTAAAATGCTGGATGTAACAGGGAAGGCCGTGGGAGAACATAAAGGGATTGCGTTTTATACCGTTGGTCAGCGTCGTCATGTCGGAGTGTCAGGCCCGGAGCCATTGTATGTACTCAAGATTGACCCTAAAAATAACACGATAACGATTGGACAACGCGCCCATGCTATGAAAAGTAAGATGCGGGTGGGGGAGATTAACTGGTTAACTCCGGAGGCCCCGGTTACCCGAAAAAAATTCGGTGTAAGAATACGACATAGAGGCGACAAGGCAAGCGCGACTGTTATTCTCGTTCGCGGGGGTAAAGCGGTCGTGGAATTTGACGAACCCCAATTTGCGCCTGCTCCCGGCCAGGCGGCCGTATTTTATGAAGGTGAAACCCTTGCCTGCGGAGCGTGGATAGAGGAAGTTCTGGAATAAAAAAACAGGGTAATTCTCTGCAAATTTTGGCAGTTTGACAAACCGCTTTTTATAACATATAATCATTTTCCGTCAGGGTCTTAAGGCGGGGTAGCTCAGTTGGTTAGAGCGCACGGCTCATACCCGTGTTGTCGACGGTTCGAGCCCGTCCCCCGCTACCAATTTTTGATTTGCAAAAATTAGCGGTTTATTGCTCAATAATGAAAATGGAATTAATAAGGGCGAATAATTATTCGCCCGTACGTCTTTTATTTTCATGCTCATGAGCACATTTTCAAATGACTGGAAAAAAGCAGAACAAAATTGCAGAACAAAATTTGGGTATTTACAATTACGTAAAGGGGGGTAGTAATGGATGATTTTCGTTCTCCGGATGACCTTTTCAAAAATGAGGCTAAAAAAATGAAAGAGCTTGGGAAAACCTATGCAAGGTATATTCCCCTCGTGGTCGCGGTAATTGTAGTTCTTTTGGCGATTCAGGGGACGGTTTACTCCATAGGTCCCGATGAGGTCGGAATCATCCAGCGGTTTGGGCGGTATGCTCGCACGACAGAACCCGGTCTTCACGGGAAATTACCGTTCGGGATAGAGAAAGTAACGCCGATCAAGGTAAAAAAGATATTTAAAGAAGAATTCGGATTCAGGACCGCACGCCCGGGGGTGAGGAGTGTTTATGCTTCACGGCAGTATTTTGAAGAATCTCTTATGCTCACGGGAGACCTCAACATTCTGGATGTGAGGTGGATCGTGCAGTTCCGTGTCAACGATCCGGCCAAACTCATGTTCAAGACCAGAGATCCTGTTGGGAATGTTCGGGCAATGTCGGAAGTAGTCATGCGGCGTCTCTGTGGGGACTATACGGTGGACGAGGTTCTCACCACAAAAAGAGAAGAGATAGCTCATCTGGCGCAGGTGGAACTACAGAAATTGCTCGACATATATGAAACGGGCATTGACGTGATTACCGTGAAACTGCTGGACGTGAATCCTCCGGACGAAGTAAAACCTGCATTTAACGAAGTCAACGAAGCCAAACAGGAACGTGAGCGCATGATAAACGAGGCCTGGGAGGCATACAATAAAGCCATCCCGCAGGCCAAAGGTGAGGCAGTACGGACTATCAACCAGGCCGAAGGGTATGCGCTTGACAAGGTCAATCGCGCCAAAGGTGAGGCGGAAAGATTTCTCGTTACGTGGCAGGAATACAAGAAGGCGCCTAAAATAACACAGAAACGGCTTTATCTGGAGACAATGGCTAATGTTTTGCCCAATGCCGAAAGAAAATATGTGATTGATCCGCAGCAGGGTTCAATATTGCCGCTTCTTCGGCTTGACACAAAGGGAGGTGAGGCAAAATGAAGACGTTTTTAAAGATATCCACAGTTTGTGTTGTCCTGGTAGTGGCCATGTTTTTGACGGGTGTGGCGTATATCGTTCCGGAAACCGTTCAGGTGGTTATAACCCAATTCGGTAGGCCCATCGGTGATCCGGTGACGGACGCCGGTCTGCATTTTAAATTGCCGTTGATTCAGCAGGCCCATTATTTTGACAAGAGGTTGCTCGGTTGGGACGGTGACCCGAACCAAATCCCTACACGTGACAAAAAATACATATGGGTTGATACTACCGCGCGGTGGAGGATTGATGATGCGCTAAAATTTTTACAGTCCGTAGGAACGGAAAGCAATGCGCACGCGCGGTTGGATGATATAATAAATTCTGCTACCAGAGACGTGGTCACGCGTCATCTTCTGGTTGAAACCATCAGGGATTCTAACGGCATTCTTGATCGTCAGAGCCCCACTGGAGAACCTGTTACCCTTGCCGAAGAGGCCCTGGAAAGGGTAAAGGTCGGGCGGCATGAGCTGGAAAAAGAAATACTGGAGAGGGCGAAGGTTCTTGCCCCGCAGTATGGCATTGACCTTGTGGATGTCCGCATAAAACGTATAAATTACGTTCAGGAAGTTCGAAAAAAGGTTTATGAGCGCATGATATCCGAACGAAAGCGCGCCGCAGAAAAATATCGCTCCGAGGGAATGGGAAAAAGTGCTGAGATCAAAGGACAGCGCGAAAAGGAAATGAAACTTATCACATCGGAGGCGTATCGGAAAGCGCAGGGGTTGCGCGGCACCGCCGATGCCGAAGCCGTAGGTGTTTATGCAGAAGCATATAATAATGATCCGGAATTTTACTCCTTTTTGAAAACACTGGAGACATATGAGGCAACCGTTGATGGCAAAACCACAGTGATACTCACAACCGACGGTGATTACTATAAGTATCTGAAGAAGCTTGGATAAGTCCTTTGACCGGTGAAAAAAGGAGGGCGAAAATGGCAAAAGAGAAAAAACTTGAGAAAGTGTCCATGCAGCAGGCGCAAAAATTTAAAATTAAGAACCGGGCGGGTTATGCTGTAATCTGCAAAAATAATCTCACCGAAGGCAGAACAGAAACTCAGGCCCTTACAAGGATGAACAAGGCGCTCAAGCGCATGGGGTATACGTTGGGATAGGATTAGAAGTGAAGTAGGGAGAAAAGATACAAGATGCTGGGAACAAGATACAATAACCAAGATACAAGATACAAATAATATCCAAATTACAATAACCAAATCGCAGTTTTTCCTGTTTAATTATTTGAATTTGGTTATTGTTTCTTGTTTGGTTATTGTAACTTGTATCTTGGTTATTTCCTTCCCATCTTGGTTATTTGAACGAAAGGCAGAGCACAATGGTGCTGAACGCGGCGGTAATGATTCCGGTCTTTATAATAGTTATCATTGCGCATGAACTTGCGCACGGCTACGTCGCGTACATGCTCGGGGACTCAACCGCAAAAGATGCCGGCCGCCTGACAATAAACCCTATAAAGCATATGGATCCGGTAGGGACAGTTGTTCTGCCGGCGATGCTTCTTTTGATGAAGTCGCCCGTGATATTTGGATGGGCAAAACCTGTTCCGGTGAATCCCCGCAATTTTGCCAATCCACGAAGAGGAATGTTCCTTACAAGTCTCGCCGGGCCGATGGCGAATTTTTTTCTCGCGATTCTGTTTGCTTTACTTCTTAAGACAGGGCTGTTTTCGCAGTATTCCGTGGGATGGACCCTTCTCGCCGCCGGGGTGTTGATAAGCACGATATTGGGTGTGTTTAATCTGCTTCCGATACCTCCACTTGACGGCGCGAATATCGTTGCCACTCTGCTGCCACCTCACATGGCGTTTCGATTCATGAGATTAGAGCGTTACGGATTTATTATTTTGATAGGGCTGCTGTATCTGGGTCTTTTTGACAGAATCATTTTACCGTTTTCGTGGGGACTGATTCGGTTGATCTTGCGATGACGGCGGAAGGAAATAACCAATAACCAAGTTACAAGATACAAATAATGTTAAATAACAAAATTCAAAGCACAAAATAAGAACAAATAAATTAATGACAAATGACAAAATTCAAAAAACAAAACACCAGATAAAACTTAAGGTTTTGTTATTTGAATTTGAGATTTTGGATTTATTTTGAATTTTGTGCTTTGTCATTTGGATTTTACTACTCACTAATCACTGTTCACTACTCACTATTCACTGATCACTGTATATTCAACTACTGAGCTCAATCATGAATGCGTTTGAAATCAAAAAAAGAATACTGGAAGTTTTTTGCGAGAACGGAAAAAATTTTATATCCGGGGAAAAACTCTCGCGTTTGCTGGGCTTTTCACGGGCGGCAGTGTGGAAATATGTGAGAGAGATGAGGGGGGAAGGATTTGCAATCGTCGCCGCACCTCGACGGGGATATTGCCTCAAGTCAATGCCGGACAAGGTGTTAGGGTATATGGTCGCTGCCGGGTTAGATGAAGGCACAATAGGCCGGGGACCCATCTATTATCATGAGAGCACGGGCTCCACTAATGACAGAGCGTATGAACTTGCCGAGCGCGGCGCTCCGGAGGGTACTCTCGTAATTGCCGAACGACAGACGCACGGAAGGGGAAGAAGGGGGAGAAAGTGGATATCGCCCCGCGAGGGAGGTATATACGCCTCTATCGTGTTAAGGCCTGCCATGGAAGCTGATGAGATTCCTGCGGTCACAATCGTCGCGGCGATAAGTGTTATTGACGCGATAAAAAAAATGTGCACGGTAAAAGCAGGCCTGAAATGGCCGAATGACGTGTTAGTCAGCGGAAAGAAAATATGCGGTATACTTGTGGAGATCAAGGCGGAACCTGACACTGTGGATTTTCTGATCCTTGGCATCGGAGTAAACGTGAATGCCGATCGAGGAGAACTTCCGGCAGAAGCTACAAGTCTGAAAGCGGAGACGAACCGGCACGTGAATCGCGCGGAATTGCTTCGGCATATACTGAGGGCTTTCGACCGGGACTACGCTCTTTTTACGAAAAAAGGGTTTTCCGCGTCGCGTACGAGGAGCAGGGCGCTGTCTCTTGTTCTTGGAAAGCGGGTAAGGATTACGGGACAGCGCAGCCCTATAGAAGGAACGGCTCAGGATATAGATGCGAAAGGGGCCTTGGTCCTAACGACGGATAACGGAACTACCCGCAGAATTTTCAGCGGGGACATAATCTTACCAAAAATTTAGAGAGAAAAACATGAGAATGCTTGTTGATATAGGAAATACCAATACGTCTATCGCATTCGTCTCTGGGAAAAAGATTCGGAAAAGATATTTTATCCATACTTCACGGGAGAATATAAATGCGGACGCTCTTAGACGACTTTTCGGTCCGCGGCTTTGTGAGACCGAAGAAATAGTACTCGTGAGTGTCGTTCCGAAATTTTGTTCGCTCATGAAGCGCAGCATGATGTCCGTAGCTCCGAATGTTCCCGTCCGCATAGTGGGAAAAGATGTGAACGTACCCATACAAATTGGATATCCTTCTCCGTCGGAAATAGGCCAGGACCGTCTCGTGGTCGCTTTTGCCGCATCGCGCGTGTACGGCAATCCCGTGCTTGTTGTGGATTTTGGGACCGCTCTCACGTTTGATCTGGTCAATAAAAACGGCCGATATGAAGGAGGATTGATATTTCCCGGGCTGCGTCTGGGGGCGGAAGCGCTCGCGCGGAACGCGGCACTTCTGCCTCATGTCACGATCAATCCGGTAAAAGGAAAGGCACCGATAGCGAAGAATACGCGAGACAGCATCAACAGAGGTATGTTATTCGGTTATGCCGCCGCATGTGACGGCATAATTGCCAGATTCAAAAAGAAATGCAGTAAGGCGCTTAAGGTCATCGCGACCGGCGGCGACGCCGCATTAATCACCAGACATTCCAGCCAAATAAAGACAGTTTGCCCCGACCTGATATTTGAGGGACTACTTCGTTTATAATCGCAGGGAATCGGGGGACATGTCATTTGGGGACCCCGTACCACTTCGGGTACAGGGCAAGCACCCTTGAGGAAAGATACAAGAAACAAGATACAATAACCAAACAAGAAACAATGACCAAGGTCCAATAACCAAACAGGAAAAAACATCGTCTGGTTATTGATGTTTGGATATTATTTGTATCTTGTATCTTGGTTATTGGTTATTCCGTATTGGGGGACATGTCATTTGGGGACCCCGTACCACTTCGGGTACAGGGCAAGCACCCTTGAGGAAAGATACAAGAAACAAGATACAATAACCAAACAAGAAACAATGACCAAGGTCCAATAACCAAACAG